>Ga0157360_1000482_pt1 | contig 14935 bp, 17 predicted proteins | sample AttlaeALBM1_FD_111483 | JGI IMG/M metagenome (GOLD analysis project Ga0157360, IMG submission 111483) | Fungus gardens microbial communities from leaf cutter ant in Ribeirão Preto, State of São Paulo, Brazil - Atta laevigata ALBM1 | ecosystem: Host-associated > Fungi > Mycelium > Unclassified ... | reverse complement strand
CCACACCCTGGAATACCATCAAGCCTGACGAGGGTACTAAACTCATGGAGGTTAACCAGAAGTTTGAGAAAAGGTGGGTCTGCAAGAAACCTAACCTTCTCTACTTATGACACCGACATCACTACATAGTTGGTCCCGGGATAAACTTTGAATGGATATCTCTATTCTTTCATCGGAATGTTCTTTTTGGTCAAATTAGCCCGAATCAATACAATTTGCTCTTCCCTCATGGTTGTCACATCTATGTGATGTTTATGCGCGTAATTAATAGGACAATATCATCCTCTCAAGACTTCAAGTCTTTCTGTCTGGACCTCTAATGAGTTATGGTATCCATTTTGCCTATGTTTCCTCATGTAGAATCTGCAGCCCTGGTCTTTGGATTCATTCTCTGATGACTCAAAATTCTTTAAGAGTAAATCATGTGAGGACTACTCATTAGCTCGGGGAAGCTTCTCGTTTGTCGGTCTTGGTACGGACAAACCTCTCTTTACCCGTATTTCTGATAACCCACACTCTCTCATAAGCTATTGGCTTCCACAAGGAGGTATGGATCAAGAGAGATTAACGTGTATTGATATCGTGGAACTATATTGTGTCATAGTGGCTAGGATTTTAAGAAAATACGGATAGACCCATATTTTATTTTTAATAATCTAGTAACTGTATTTGTATTTATACTGCCACTTTTGATATTTTTATCCCATATGAGAATGCATGGACAAAGTATTCCAAACCTAAGCACATCACTAAACACTCCAAGGAATGGTGGAATCAAAAATGCACTAACAGCCTCACCAGGTACCACCTACTAGGCGATGTGTCAAGTTGGAGGGCCTTCAAATCAACTATATGAGAAGCTAAATGCATATTCTTTGATGAAAAAATACATGAAATTGCATCCTCAAACAAGCATCCATGGGATTTAATGAATCGGGTTAAAAAGAAGTCCCTCCCCACCATCAAAACTATCTTGTATAAAGAACAGCCTTACAACACACTTCCCTCACTCTGGAATGCTCTATACAGCTCATACAACTCAGCTGCAAATCAACCTGTCAACACAAACTTCCTCAGCAAAATCCCATAGAGCTATTACAAATGGTCACTTATTAATTTGTGATTATAGATGCTAGAGCTCAAAAGGGCTTAGAAGCAAAGTTTAGATAGTAACAAAAGATGTTGTTAAGTCTAAGGTCTAATCCTTAGACAGGGAGTTCTTATATATAGAAAAGTGATGGTCTGTGCACTAGAACAGGCCATCACATACTACTACCTATTTTTCTACATATGGTAGTGTCTTTGTACTCTAGAATGCAATAACTTAATCATATGGAGGCTGTTCTTTGTTCTAATTAAAGGCAGATGACTATCTATGGGTAATTAATTAATATTTATGTACAAACATTGAGGACTTCATATCTTCACTAATATTAATTGCCTTGAAATTGTTCTAAACTCATTCTGAGCATTATGAAGAGGGCTTCTGATGAGCATAGAACCAAAGCATTGATTGTGGCAGTTTTTGAGATATTAGCAATTTAATAAATAGTAACATAGTGGTTACCAGTTGATCTGCTTAATATCTCAGCCAATATTGATTGCCTCAAGACATGACTAGCATTGATCAAAAGATCTTTTTGAGGGCTTTCTGTAGCTTTTGAGACCATGGGAATCGTCAAAGAATTGATGGAGATATGGCCAAATGAAGTTTGTGACAAAAATAGTATTATTGAATTGTAAGGTTGCTAAACTCCAAGCTGGAATAAAGCCAACTGCTCTTTGCTCAGTAATTGACAAAGGGAACTCAATAGAGTTCCCATTAGATTTTTCTACACTACTTATACAACTACTACATGGTCTGTGCACTTCTTTCCCATGCCTATCATGTGACCTGTCATGTGATGTCATGTGATATGCTGCTGTGAATATGTAACACTTGTGACATGACACTTTCCTGCACTCTCTTCTGTATAGTAAGTCCAAGATAAAAGGAAAAGAAAAGAAAAGAAATATAAATAATAACTTAGCTGTTTTGCCAAGTCATGACATGAATAGTCTTCTTTTTCAAAGCAAGAATTCAGGAATGCTATAGCTAAGTGCTTCTTATCTACTACCCCTGGTCCAGATCACATCTTATAAAGACACCTTAAACCCATAATTGCTAACAATGAATGCCTATAAAAGATTATCTACATTGCTAATACCTATATCAAATATAAATATTGGCTACCTCAGTTCAAAACAGCCACATCAGTCATCATACCCAAGCCCAACATGTCATGACTTGGCAAAATGGCTAAGTCATTTTCTATTTTCATTTTTTATTTCCTTTTCCTTTTATTTAGTTAAATTACTACTATGAAGGTGAAGCATGGGAAAGGAGTCACATTATGGTCACAAAGTCACAAAATTGTGACATCAGTCACAGAAATGGTCATGGTTACAATACATGACAGGGTAATCACATGATGGATAACATGAGGACTATAGGAGATGAAGTGCATAGCCATAATAATAGTTGTATATATAGTATAGAAAATTAAATGGGAACTCTATTGAGTTCTCCTTGTCAACTCTGACTTGGAGTGGACTTAAGTTATCACAGCTAGAGTCTTACACTAGAACTCAATACCACTTCGAGCACTATCTACCTTGGACCTTGCTCATACTTACTCTCATCCAAATCAATTCTCAGCCAATGTTCATTGCAATCACTAGCTACCTCCATATATAGCTAGGCCCTTGGCTTAAGGGGACTTTGCAGTCAGTTAGAGACTGTAGGTAGAGATATAGTACTATACCTGGGTATTGCATTTGAGACCTGACCTCACAAGCAAGTGGTGTTTAGTAGGATACTTATACTGTTTCTTAGTATAAACTTCATGCTATAGGTGCCCTTGTCATTTGTCTACACAAAGGATTAACAGTTACTCCTTTAAAGACTATCTAGAGTAGGGATCTCCTTTGTAGAGTGATAGTATATATAATCCTAGTATTAGGGCAGTAGCAAGTAAGGCAGTAAGACTCTGGCTAGGTGAAGATCTTGTGCTCCAGCAGACATAGTTTACATAGCAAGACTCAACATTCATTCTGTATCCTTCAGAGACGTTATCATAATGTCTCTCTTATAATATGACTCTCTTATGAGCAACATGCTCAATCAAAAGTTGTCATGACTTGGCAAAACAGCTAAGTTATTATTTATATTTCTTTTTCTTTTCTTTTCTTTTCTTTTCTTATTAGACTTACAACTATAAGATAGAGCACAGAAAAGTATCACATGACTTTGTCACAATATCACAATGGTGTGACAGATGGTCATGTCACAGTCACAGTGTGTCACATAACTAGAGTAACATGAGGACCATAGAAGAGTAAGTGCATAGCCACAGTAGTAAAGTATATAAGTAGTAGAGAAATGAGTGAGAACTCCATCGAGTTCTCTTTGTCAAACTCTAAACAAAGAGACAGTTGGCTTAATTCTGGTCATCGGAGTTTAGACGTTAACAACTGTAGCTATGCACTTACTCTCCCATGGTCCTCATGTTACTCTAGTCATGTGACACACTGTGACTGTGACATGACCATCTGTCACACCATTGTGATATTGTGACAAAGTCACGTGATACTTTCCTGTGCTCCATCTTGTAGTTGTAAGTCTAATAAGAAAAGAAAAGAAAAGAAAAGAAAAAGAAATATAAATAATAACTTAGCTGTTTTGCCAAGTCATGACACTACCCCCCTCTTAAGTTTCCTCGTCCCGAGAAATTTCTCTACAACTCGTAATATGGGTCCACTATGTTGCCCATTTCGTCTTTATCTTCCTCTGTCCATTCTCGTACTTCTGATTTTTCTTCCTCAACTTCTTCTTCTTCTGGGATTGTCTTCATCGTCCCTCTTCTTGCTGGTTTCTTGCCCTTCCATCATCTCCAATTTCTCTCTAATCTTCCCCAATATTCTTGGTCATATCGTTTGTCCGACCATCCATATAATATCTTCACTGTGAACTTCCCTGGTAATTCTCTATGCTTGAACGTCGTTTCCTCGCGTTCTTGCCATGCCACGTCTTCCATGTCTCTCCAATATTCCTTTTTGAATTCTTCGATCACTTCTTTTGTGTTCTCTAAATTCTCCCTTCCTTCCCAAGTATCGGATTCCGCCGTAAATCCTTTCCAGCATACTAGGTACTTATCTTTCCCTCTTACTCATCGCTTATTCAGGATTCTCTCTACTTCCCATTCTTCTTTCCCTTCGATTATGACTGGAGCCAGTTGCTCCTTCTTCTGTCCCTCTACTTGTCCTATGTATCATCGTATTCTACTAACGTTCACTACCAGGTGTATTTTTACTGTACTAGGTAGTTCTAATTTGACCGCATTCGATGATATTATCTCCTTGACTTTATAAGAACCAATGAATCTCTCTGTCAACTTCTCTGTCCTCCTTCCGACCATTTGATATTTCAGATCTTTGGTACTGAGCATGACCAAGTCTCCTACTTTATACTCCTCTACATCCGATCTCTTCTTGTCGGTGTATTTCTTCATATCTGCTTGCGTCTTTCCTAGTGCTGCCTTTGCTTCCTCCTGTATTTCCTTTATCTTCTCGATGAATTTCTCTGCCCTTGCATATCTCCCCTTCTTTCTTCCTTCGAACCCCATTCTGGGATCTTGCCTGTAATTTGCCTTGAAAGGCGACGTTCTAGTACTTGAGTGCACTTTATTGTTATATGCAAACTCTGCCGTTCCTAACTACTCTGGCCACTGTTCTTGCCTGTGATTGATGAACATCCTTAAGTACTATTCTAATTCTTGGTTCACCCTTTCCGTTTGTCCGTCTGTTTGAGGGTGGAATGCCATCGACAATTTACTCTTAATCCCCAACATCTCATTCAGCTCTCTCATTAACCCTGCCACAAATTGTGGTCCTTTGTCTGATATGATGCTTTCAGGTAGACCGTGCAGCTTCCACACGTTATCTTTGAACAACCTTGCCAATCCCTCTGCTGATGTCTTCTCTGTAGTTGGTATAAAGTGAACTATCTTAGTTAGTTGATCCACTACTACTAGGATACTATCATATCCTTGCGCTAAAGGCAGCTTAGTGATAAAATCTGCCGATATGTGCATCCAAGGTTTTTCTGGAATAGAGTTGGGCATTAACTTGCCTGCTGGCTGTTCTGTGTAGTTTTTATTGCGCTGACAGGCATCGTACCCTTCCACATATCTCTTCACCTCCTTGGTAATCCCTGGCTACCAAAAATTCCTGGTTACCAGTTCCACCATTTTCCACTATCCCCCATGCCCTCCTATTGGCATATCATGATGTAGTCTAATTATCTCTGCCCTTAACTTCTCATCTTTTGGCACATAGACTTTTCCTTTTTTATACATGATGCTGTCTACTTCTCTCTACTCTTCATCTCTCAGCATTTTTACTCTTGCTCGTTTCATCTCTTCTACCGCCTTTATCACTTCGTTGTCCTTTACTTCAGACTTTCTAACTTTCTCTAGTAGATCTACTCCGTCTACTATGATCTCTACTACTTCTGTCTTTCTTACTTCCAACCACTCTGGTTTCGCCAACATCTCGTCCTCATTGTCTTTTTTCACTCTAATTTCCTAGTCTAGTCTCCTGCTCAGACTGTCTGCTTTCTCCATCTTACTCCCTAGAACGTGTTTTAGCGTAAAATTAAATCTGAATAGGTACAAGGCCCATCTTGCTTGTCTCCTATTTAACTTTTGTGTCTTCATAAAGTACTCGAGGTTTTTGTGATCTGTCCAAATCTTGAATTTCTCTACTGCTCCTTTCAGGAAATGCCTTCATGCCTCTAGACATCTAACTACTGCTAACATCTCTTTATCGTGAATCTCATAGTTTCGTTCTGTATCACTTAGAGATTTGGAAATAAAAGCGACTGGTCTCTATTTTTCATCTGAGCACTTCATCGAGAGTATTCCTCCAGTAGCATAGTTCGAAGCGTCAGCTTCTACCCTAAATTCTTTGTCTAAATCTGGGGCTACTAGTACTGGTTTACTGATGAAGACCTTCTTCAGTTCGTTGAATGCCTTCTGCTGCTTGTTCTCCCACCGCCACTTCTCATCTTTCCTCGTTAGCATGTTCATTGGTCTTGCTACTCGAGTGAAGTTCTTGATAAACCTCCTATAGTAATTGGCAAGGCCTAAGAACTTTCTAATGTCTTTCATAGTTTTTGGTACTGGTCAACTAAGTACTCTTTCTACTTTTCCTTCCTCTATTTCTATTCCATTGGGTCCAATAACTACCCCCAGGAATCCTATTTTCCTCGCCTTCCACACGCATTTTTCTGGCTTGACATACAAGTCGTTCTCCTCCAGTCTCCTCAATATTTCTTCTATGATCTCATCATGCCCCTCTTCTGTCTCTGTTTCTACCAACATGTCATCCACGAATGCTGCTACCTTTCCTTCATTTATCAAGTCTCTCAGAATCTCGTTTATCATTGCTTGAAATGTTGCTGGCGAGTTTGTCATTCCGAAAAACATCACTGTTAGTTCGAAGGAGCCAATATGCATTGTGAATGCCCCCTTCCACTCATCCCCTTCCTTTATCCTTACATTATTAAACCCCCATCTGAGATCCATTTTGGTGAACACTTTCTTACTTCCCATATTATTGATTAATTCTGTGATTAACAGGAGCGGGTAGTTGTTCTTTATCATCTGGTCGTTCAGGTTACGATAGTCCATTACCATTCTCTTACTACCATCCTTCTTGTCTACAAAGAATACTGGCGACGTCTGAGAGGATTTTGATAGTCTGATATACCCCTTCCTCAATTGGTCTTCCACAAAATTCTGGACTTCTTCTCTTTCATTTTTGAATAGAGGGTAAATCCTTCCCTTTCACGGTTTGAATGTCTCCTTGAGATCTATAGCATGATCCCAAACTTTCCTCTTCAGCATCCTCTCTGATTCTACCTTTCCAAACACCCTTTTCCACTTCAAAAATTTCTTTGGGACTATCTCCTTGATTTTCCTGTGGTCTTCTTCTATCTCTTTCTCTTTTCCCCAGTCTTCTTTGTCATCTATCGTCCACCGGACGATTTTCTCTTCTTTCTCTGTTACTACCCTTTCTTTCTTCTGACCTTTTCCACTACACAAGGGTGGGCATCTTGTCATCTTAACTTCCCCTGTCTCCTAGTTTATTTCTGGGTTGTGGGCTGCTAACTATGGCATACCCAATATCACTTTTGTTTTCCCCAGATTGTATATATCCATTCTCATTCTTTCTATGTGGCCTTTATAAAATACATTGCACTCTACCTGGTGCGTAATGGCCCCTCCACTATTGTTGGTGCTGTCTACATTCCTGATGACTAACGGTCTTTCTAACTTCTGTAGTTTGAACCCATGCCTAGCTGCCGTCTGCCTGTCCATAAATATCCCCGTTGCGCTACTGTCCAAGAGCGCTTTTATCACTACGTCTTCATGCGTATCTATCTTCTCCACTCCAATATTCAACCACACTTCTCTCAATATTTTGAAGGTTCTCCTGACCTCCTATTGACTACCCCCCTCTCTTGCTGCGCCATCCCAGCTCCTACAACTTCATATCTCGTGGTACTGTTGGTCCACAGTACCATTCTGCCCTCTTTCTTAACATCTCCTATGAACTCCTCTTCCACTCTTCTTGCTGCGCTTTTCCCTTTATAGGACGTGCCGCCTCCTCCTGTTCCACCTTCCTCAACTTCCTTTTCTGCGCTTCTCCCCTTACAGGGCGTGCCAGCCTTCTCTTTTACTGTGCCTTTTGTGACATTGCTACATGTGCCGCCCTCTCTTCATTCTTTCTCCTTATCCACAATGGGTACTCCCTACATTTGTGCCCTTTCTTCCCGCATTCAAAGCACTTAACTTCCGCTACTTCTATTCACCTTATCGTCCTCTCTCCTTCTCCACACTGCATTATCCTACTCCTCAATACTTCAAATTTATTCTGGAGAACAACGGTCCCCTTTTCCTCTCCTCTCCTATTCCTGCAGTTTCAGGTCAGGTGCCCGAACTTCTTACAACATCGACATAACTTCCCCTTCCCTCCTTCTAACTCTGCCCTTAATTTAGCAAGGGTGTGCTTCTCGTTGAGCAGGTTGCTCATAAGTTGGTTGTATTGTGTTTGAGACATTGTGATAATATCTCAGAGAGTATGGAGTTAATGATTGATCTTACTTATACTACATCTGTTGGGGCACAAGATCTTTACCTAACCAGACACCTACTGCCTTACTTACTACTGCCCTAATACTATGGTTAGACTATCACCCAATGGATGGGATCTCTAATCTAGACGGCTCCTTAAGAGATAACTGTCACTTCTCTGTGTGTACCACTCACAATGGAGCACAGCACAAGGTTTATACTAAGAACAGTACAAGTATCTACTAAACACCACTCAATTGTGAGATCAGGTCTTGAACACAATACCTAAGCTTAGTACTGTGTCTCCACCTACAGTCCCTAACTGACTGCAAAGTCCCCTTAAGCCAAGGGCCTGGCTATGTATGGAGGTAGTTACTGATCATGGTGATCAGCGACCGAGAGTTGATTAAGATAAGAGTAAGATTGAGCAGGATCCAAGGTAGATAGTGCTCAGAGTATGGAATCGAGTTCTAGTATCAGCGTCTAAAGTCCGATGACTGGAATTAAGCCAACTGTCTCTTTGTTTAGAGTTTGACAAAGAGAACTCGATAGAGTTCTCGCTCATTTCTCTACTACTTATACATTTTACTACTGTGGCTATGCGCTTACTCTCCTATGGTCCTCATGTTACTCTAGTCATGTGACATACTGTGACTGTGACCTGTGACATGATCATCCATGACCATCTATCACACTGTTGTGACATTGTGACAAAGTCACGTGATATTTCCCTGTGCTCCATCTTGTAGTAATAAGTCCAATAAGAAAAGAAAAGAAAAGAAAAAGAAATATAAATAATAACTTAACTGTTTTGCCAAGTCATGACAAGATATAGGCTTTAAGTTGAAATGCATATTCAACTGTGAGGTCTAGAGTCTTAATAGCAAAGGTTAGAAAGGCTAGTAAGAGTAAAGAACATAGATAGAACATACAACAGTGGAGGGGCTATTATGTGTGAAGTAGAAGTAAATGTGTATTATAAGAGCCATGTTGAAAGAATAAGGATAGATATATGTGACTTGGGAAGAACAGAAGTAATCTTAGGAATACTATAGTGTCATGACTTAGCAAAACAGCTAAGTCATTATTTATATTTCTTTTCTTTTCTTTTCTTTTCTTATTGGACTTATTACTACAAGATGGAGCACAGGGAAATATCACGTGACTTTGTCACAATGTCACAACAGTGTGATAGATAGTCATGGATAGTCATGTCACAGGTCACTGTCACAGTATGTCACATGACTAGAGTAACATGAGGACCATGGGAGAGTAAGTGCATAGCCACAGTAGTAAAATGTATAAGTAGTAAAAAATTAAGTGAGAACCCCATTGAGTTCTTTTTGTCAAACTCTGAACAAAGAGACAGTTAGCTTAATTCCGGTCATCGGACTTTAGATACTGATACTAGGTAGTTCTAATTTTACTATATTTGATGACACTATCTTTTATACTTTGTAAGGGCCTACAAACCTCTTTGTTAACTTCTTTGTCCTCTTTCCAACTATCTAATATTTTAGATCCTTAGTGCTGAGCATTACCAAGTCTCTTACTTTATATTCATCAACTTCTGATCTCTTCTTATCAGCATATTTTTTCATGTCTTCTTGTACCTTTCCTAGCACTACTTTTGTCTCCTCTTGTATTTCTTTTTATTTTTTCTACAAACTTTTCTGCTCCCTCATATTTCTTCTTCTTTTTTTTCTCAAATTCCATCCTTGGGTCCTGCTCGTAATTTGCCTTGAAAGGCAACATCTGAGTACTTGAGTATGCTTTATTATTGTATGCAAACTCTATTGTTCCCAACCATTCTGGCTATTGTTCTTGCCTATAATCAATAAATATCCTCAAGTATTGTTTTGACTCCTGATTTACTCTTTCTGTTTGTCTATCTGTTTGGGGATGGAATGCCATTGACAATTTACTTTCAATTTCTAACATCTTGTTCAACTTCTGCATAATTCCTGCCACAAACTAAGGTTCCCAATTTGAAATGATACTTTTAGGTAACCTATATAGTTTTCACACATTATCTCTAAATAACTGTGCTAACCCCTCTGCTAAAGTCTTTTTCATAGTAGGAATAAAATATACTATCTTTGTTAACCTGTTGACTACTACTAAAATTGAGTCATACCCCTGAGCCAAAGGCAACTTGGTAATAAAGTCTACCGAAATATGCATCTAAGGTTTTTCTGGTATTGAATTGGGCATTAACTTTCCTATTAGTTGCTCTGTGCGATTTTTATTTCACTAGCAGATATCACATTCTTTTATATATTGCTTCATCTCTTTTGTCACTTCTGGCTACCAAAAGTTATGAGTGACTAACTCTACTGTCTTTCACTGTTCTTCATGGCCTCTTACTGGCATATCGTAATATAGTCTAATGATTTCCATTCTAAGCTTATCATCTTTAGGTACATAAATCTTCCCTTTCTTGTACATTATGCTGTTAACTTCTCTTCACTCTTTGTCTCTCAACATTTTGACTCTAGCTCATTTTATCTCTTCTACTACTTTAACAACTTTATTGTCTTTTACTTTCAACTGCCCTACTTTCTCCAATAAGTCCACTTCTTCAACCACAATTTCTACTATTTCTGTCCTTCTTACTTCTAGCCATTCTGGCTTTACCAATATCTTATTTTTGTTGTCTTTTTTTACTCCTACTTCCCAATTTGACCTCCTACTTAAACTGTTTGTCTTTCCTATTTTACTCCCCAGAACATGTTTTAATGTAAAATCAAATCTAGATATGTATAATGCCCATCTTGCTTGTCTTCAATTTAATTTCTACACCTTCATAAAGTATTCAAGATTTTTATGATCTGTCCAGATCTCAAATTTTACTACTGTTTCTTCTAAGAAGTGCCTCCATACCTTCAAGCATCTGACTACTGCCAATATTTCCTTGTTGTATATTTCATAGTTTCTTTCTGTATTACTCAAGAATTTGGAAATAAAGGCTACTGATCTCCACAACTCATCAGAGCACTTTATTAATAGCACTCCTCCTGTAGCATAATTTGAGGTATCTATCTTTACCCTAAATTCTTTGTCTAAGTCTAAGGACATTAACACTGGTCTTGTTGTAAAGATTCCTTTGAGTTTGTTAAATACTTGTTACTGTTCCTATCCCTACTACCACTTTACATCTTTTCTCGTTAATGTATTCATTGGCCTAGCTACTCAAGCAAAGTCTTTAATGAACCTTCTATAGTAGTTTGTGAGACCTAAGAATTTCCTAACATCTTTCATGGTTCTGGCCAACTTAATACTCTATCTATCTTTTCCTTCTCTATTTCTATTCCATTGGGTCCTATAACAACTCTGAGAAATCCTATCTTCTTTACTTTTCACATGTATTTTTCTAGCTTAATATACAAGTCATTTTCTTCTAATCTCTTTAATATTTCTTCCATAATCTCATTATATTCTTCCTTTGTTTCTGTTCCTACTAAGACATCATCTATAAATACTGCTACCTTTTCTTTGTTTATTAAGTTTCTTAGTATTTCATTCATCATTGCCTAGAATGTAGCTGGTAAGTTTGTTATTTCAAAAAACATAACTATTGGCTTGAAGGATTCTACATGTGTCATAAATGCTCCTTTCTATTTATCTCCTTCTTTTATTCTTACATTATTGAACTCCTATCTGAGATCTATTATAGTGAATACTTTCTTTCCACCCATATTGTCAATTAACTCAGTAATTAATGATAATGGGTAATTATTCTTCACTATCTGGCTATTCAGGTTACAATAGTTTATAACTATTTTTTTTTTCCTATTCTTCTTGCTTATGAAAAATACTGGCTATTACAAATGGTCACTTACTTATTTGTGATTGGTGCTTTAGAATCTTGAAAGGTTCAAAAATGCAAAGTTTAGACAGTAACAAAAGATGTTGTTAAGTCTGAGGATTAGACCTTAGACTATAAGTCCTTAAATACAAGAAAGTGATGGTCTGTGCACTAGGACAGATCATCACATGCTACTATCTATTGTTCTACATATGGTAGTGCCTTTGTGCTAGAAATAGTAATAACCTTACCATATGGAGGCTGTCCTTTGTTCTAAGAAAAGGATAGATAATTATCTATGAGTAATTAATGAAGTCTATGTACAAACATTGAGGCCTTCATATCTTCACTAATATTAATTGCCTTGAGGTTGTTCTAGGCTTATTCTGAGCATTATAAAGAAGGCTTTTGCTGAGCCTAGAACCAAAGCATTGATCATGGCAGTTTCCGAGATATTAGCGATTTAATAAATAGTAACATAGTGGTTACCAGTTGATCTGCTTAATATCTTGGCCATTATTGATCGCCTCAAGACGTGACTAATATTGATCAAAAGATCTTTTTGAGGGCTTTCCATAGCTTTTGAGACCGTGAGAATCATCAAAGAATTGATAGAGATATGGCCAAATGAAGTTTGTGATAGGTTCTAAGCTTAGCAGAAGTCTTTTTCATAATGCTCAAAATAAGCCTAGAATAACCTTAAGGAAATAAATATTAGTGAAGATATGAAGTCCTCAATATTTGCACATAAATATTAATTAATTACCCATAGATAGTCATCTGTCTTTAATTAGAACAAAGGATAGCCTCCATATGATTAAGTTATTGCTATTTTGAGTACAAAGGCACTACTATATGTAGAACAATAGATAGTAGCATATAATAGCCTGTTCTAGTGCATAGACTATCACTCTCCTATATATAAGGACTTTTTATCTAAGAGTTAAATCTCAGACTTAATAACATCTTTTGTCACTCATCTAACTTCATGTTTTTGAACTCTTTAAAGTATCAAAGCACCCATTACAAACAGTAAGTGACCATTTGTGATAGAGAAATTTTTTGAAAGGTCATTAGTGATCAAGGACCATAATTTGTATCAAGGTTTATAAAAGAGTTATGCTTACAACTTGGAATAGAAAAGAACCCATTAACTACCTATCATCCTCAGACCAATGGCCAAATAGAAAGAGTCAATTAGGAACTTGAACAATACTTACAACTATATTGCAATTACAGACAAAACAATTGGACAAAATGGTTATCAATTGCTAAGTTCTCTTATAACAATCAGATTCACTCTAGTACAGGACAAACACCATTCTTAATCAACCTAGGATATCACCTAAACACAAGACAATATAAGACTTTAGCCAAGATGACTTAAATTTACTCCAAGTCCAAGTTAACAAGGAGAACTTAATAGAGTTCTTATTAGATTTTCTACACTACTTATACAACTACTACATGGTCTGTGCACCACTTTCCCACACTCATTATGTAATGTGACACTTTCCTGTACTCCTTCCTGTATAATAAGTCCAAGAGAAAAAGAAAAGAAATATATATAATGACTTAGCTGTTTTGCCAAGTCCTGATAGTAATGTAGTAACTTAGCCTAAGATAACTTAATCACTCTCCAAGTCCAAGTTGACAAGAAGAACTCGATGGAGTTCTTATTTAATTATATACACTACTTATACAACTACTATATAGTCTATATACTACTTTTCCACAGTTCTTATGTGACTTAGTCATATGATGTTACATGACTGTGACTTGTGACCTTTGTGACACTTGGTCACATGATACTTTCTCATGCTCTATTCTTATATAGTAAGTTCAGAAAAGAAAAGAAATATAAATATTAACTTAGCTATTTTGCCAAATTATGACAGGTAATGTAATGAGTTCACCTCATGTCTATGACAAGGTATAATGATCCTATGATGGAGGGATAATGCAATGTACTGAGGAGAGCACAGGGTTAAATATAGTACATAGTAGTTAGTAGAGTAGTAAGAATGTCACAAACTTTATTTGGCCATATCTCCATCAATTCTTCGACGATTCTCATGGTCTCAAAAGCTATGGAAAGCTCTCAAAAAGACCTTTTGATCAATGCCAGTCATGTCTTGAGGTGATCAATATTGGCTGAGATATTAAGCAGATCAACTGATAACTACTATGTTACCATTTATTAAATTGCTAATATCTCAAAAACCACCATGATCAATGCTTTGGTTCTAGGCTCAGCAGAAGCCTTCTTTATAATGCTCAGAATGAGCCTAGAACAACCTCAAGATAATTAATATTAGTGGAGATATAAAGGCCTCAATGTTTGCACATAGACTTTATTAATTATCCATAGATAGTCATCTGTCCTTTTCTTAGAACAAAGGACAGCCTCCATATGGTTAGGTTATCACTATTTCTAGCATAAAGGCACTACTATATTGTTATAAGAGCCCCAAAAATGAAATAGTTTCCCATGCATTTAAACATCTAATCTACAATATCAAGGCACATAATGGGGTCAAGATATAAATAGTATGGGAACTTAAGTAAGCAAACCATGTGACCAGAGTCATGTGACCATAGAACATTCTGGAAAGACTTATGATCATGGGACTTTAGGGTACAGCTACTTGTAAAGTAGTATAAGTAGTAGTCTAATCCAACAAAGAACTCCATCGAGTTCTTCCTAAATATCCACCTAGGGTGATCACTAAGAGCTATCATAGCCTATCGATAACACATATGTAGAACAATAGGTAGTAGCATGTGATGACCTGTCCTAGTGCACAGACCATCACTTTCCTGTATTTAAGGACTCATAGTCTGAGGATTAGACCTCAGACTTAACAACATCTTTTGTTACTGTCTAAACTTTGCATTTTTGAACCTTTCAAGATTCTAAAGCACCAATCACAAATAAGTAAGTGACCAT
>Ga0157360_1000480_pt1 | contig 14986 bp, 15 predicted proteins | sample AttlaeALBM1_FD_111483 | JGI IMG/M metagenome (GOLD analysis project Ga0157360, IMG submission 111483) | Fungus gardens microbial communities from leaf cutter ant in Ribeirão Preto, State of São Paulo, Brazil - Atta laevigata ALBM1 | ecosystem: Host-associated > Fungi > Mycelium > Unclassified ... | reverse complement strand
TTGAATTGTCCCTTCGGGACTGTATAAGCCATTCACTATTACAATTTCCGGGATGATAATAATAGAATTAAATTATTATTGATTATCGCCAAATCAAATAGCCTGATAAGAAACCGTAAAGTTGAACATATTGCGACTTTATTTACCGCACGATCCTGGTGAAATTAAAACGTTTCCCAATCCCCTTCGGATTTTTTAACAGGAACGAAATCTTTTCGCGTAGAGGAAATAACAGGACGCACTGTTTCTATACCATGCTGTTCACGCGCGCTGGCGGAAACGTGATGCTCATTAACCACAAACTGCGCCACGATCTGATCGAGACTGCTGGCATGCTGCTCAACGCTGGTAGCGGTTTTCGCCGCGTTCTCTACCATCTGGGCATTCTGCTGGGTCACCAGATCCATCTCATTTACCGCCTGAGCAATCTGGTTAATACCGGTGCTCTGCTCGTCGGATGCTGAAGTGATCTCCGCCATAATGTCGGTCACCTGCACGACGGATTTCACAATCTCCTGCATTGACGCACCGGCCAGTTCCACTTCCTGGGAGCCGGTATTCATATTGGCAACACAGGTGTTGATCAGCTGGCGGATCTCTTTCGCCGCGTCGGCGCTGCGTTTCGCCAGGTTACGTACTTCACCAGCGACCACCGCAAAACCGCGACCCTGCTCGCCCGCACGCGCCGCTTCAACCGCGGCGTTCAGCGCCAGGATGTTGGTCTGGTTGGCAATGCTGTCGATAACACTGTTGATGTCGGCAATTTGACGCGAGTTCGCCGTAATTTCCACCATGATCTTGTCAAGATTGTGCATCACTTCACCACCCTTCTGCGCGCTGACGCTGGCGCTTTCCGCCAGTTGTTGTGCGCTATGGGCGTTGTCGGCGTTCTGACGAACGGTGATTTTCAGCTGTTCCATGCTGGCGGCGGTTTCTTGCAGTGCAGAGGCTTGCTGCTCGGTACGCGAAGAGAGATCGTTGTTGCTGGTCGCAATCTCCTGGGCGTTGGTGTAGATATGCTTCACGCCGTTGCGAATACCGTAGACGGTGTCGGTCAGCGACTGGCGCATCCCTTCTACTTCGGTGAGCATTTTGCCAATCTCATTCTGCGCACCGGCCTCAATATGGGTGCTCAGGTTACCGGAAGCAATAGACTGGAAGGCGGTAATCGCCTGATCCAGACGGCTGAATACGGTGCGCTTAAGCCAGATGCGTGAGACCACGGCACAGACGATGGCGAGAATAAGGGCAAACATGGAGAACATCGTCATACGCTGCGTATCGGAATGCGCCGTCTCGCCGAAACCGTGAACCAGCTCTTCGGCAAAGGCGAGGTACTCATCCGCCAGCTCTTTTAATGCGATGCGCTGTTTGGCCTCATCAACCACATCATTGGTATAGCTGGTAGGATTATTGATGTAGTTTATTTTCTTCAGCGAAAATGCCAGTACGCTTTCAAAGCGCTTTTGGATTTTTGCCGCTATCGCCTCTTCCTCCTGGGTTTTAAACGGAGTGGACATAAATTTATCCATATCCTTTTCCGCTAAGGTAAACATCTTTTTCGCGCTGTCGATATCGCCCTGATTGACCGGCTGGTTAATCATCGTCGCCAGCATACTGGCATTCACCTGCGCCATCGCGTTAGTGAGGCCAAGAATAGCGCTATTTAAGGTATCGATATTGGTATTGGTCAGTACGGCATCATCAAAATTTACAGATGAGGATCTTGAACTGGTCAATGCATAACTTGATACCGCGATAATACAAACAATTAACAGACCAAGCAGGAGGTTTATTCCTGTGGATATTTTTAAATCTTTAAACATAACTGAACCTGAATAATAGGGAATAAAATGCACCCTCCGCGCAGGAAGAATGCATTGACGAATAAGCGTCTAATAACATTTCCATTAAAGCTTATGGCATTAAAAATCAGCGGCGGGCATCAGCCCATTACTTTAAAAATTGAGAGCTGCTGCATCGACTGAAATACCGTCATGGAGGAATTAAGCGCAAATTCCGACATCTTCGACTGGGATAACAGGGTAATCATCGAATCCCAGTCCGAACCTAAGGTTTCCTGCAGGCGGCTCTGCACATTGATGCTTTGTGCCTCAGCGCTGAATCCCAGTGATTCAATCTGCTGCATATTGGTACCGACGGTGGCACGAACCTTGCCGAGGTTATCGATATTTTTCTTAATGCTGACATTGGAATCATCCAGCACAGCCTGTAGCGCATCCCTGTCCGCATCGCTGGTGATCGGCTGTTTCAGCTGCGCAATCGCGTTGTCGAGGGCTTTAAACAGATCGTCCGGCGTACCGCTCAGAAAGACATCATCACCGGTATGGCCAACCTGCATTTCAGTGCTGTCAGAGACCACCTGGGTCATAGCGGTATCGCCGCCGACATAGGTGCCATCGGCCTGGAACGGCGCGCTGCCGGTTTTGTACCCGGCAAAAATATAGCGACCGTCGCTGTTTTTAGTGTTCGCCAGATCCAGCAGGTTATCGCGGATGCCCTGTAACTCTTCCGCCAGCGCAGCGCGATCTTCGTCAGAGTAGGCACCGTTACCACCGGCAATCACTTTCTGCGTCAGGTTCTCTGTCAGCAAGTTGCCGATAGAGTCCAGGGTGTTATCTTCCTGGCCCAGTGCATCCTGTGCGTAGGTGCGCGCGGTGTCGTACTGGCTCATGCGCGACAGCGCCGTTTGTAAGGTGACAGACTGTGACGCGCCGGTCGGATCGTCAGAGGGCTTCAGCAGCGTCTGGCCAGCAGAGAGGCGGGTTGCCAGGTCGTTGTAACCCGTCATCGCGTCGCCCAGGCTGTCTATGCGGTTTTGAAAAATATAACTTGTGCTAAGACGCATCGTTATTTCCCGATCAAAGGTTAAGCAACCCGGTTACCCGGGCGCGATTAACGGATATTTAAAATGGTGTCGAACAGCGTATTCGCGGTTTGCAGCACCTGCGCGTTCGCCTGGTAGTACTGAGAGAACATCTGCAAGTTGACGTACTCTTCCGTAATATCCACCCCGGAAACGGACTGCTGCTGCAACGCCCACTCGTCGTAGACATTCGCCGCAGTCGACATATCCGCTTTCAGCGCGCTGACGGAGGAGCCAACGGAGCTGACCAGGCTGGCGTAGGCGCCGGAGAGCGTCTTACCATCGACCACCTCTTCATCTTTAATCGCAATCAGATCGAGGATATTTTCGTTATCGCTCTGATCGTCCGGATCGGCAGATTTCGCCGCCGCGATCTGATCGCCGTCGGTGATCGCCACGGTCAGGTTATCCGCCGCGCCGTCGGTCGGGTTGAGGGTGAAGCTGTCGCCCGGCTGCGGTGCGCCGCCTGGCGTGATGGAGATGCCTTCAAACTCCAGTTCGCCGTTGCTGCCGATAGTTGGCGTGATGCTGCGGCCATCGCTGGTGGTGATGGTCCAGTCGGTGCTGCCCGGCCCGTTATAGACCAGTTCGTAATCTTCAGATTTCACCGACGGAATGTCCGTGAAGTTAACATCCAGCGAACCGGTGCCGGTGTTGTTGATGTTGCCCACCGCCAGCGGATCGGCAATGTTGAAAAGATCGCCGCCGGCATTGCCTTCAAGATCGTAACCCTGGGCGTTAACTTCGTTGAATTTGTTCGCCATTTGCAGCGCCAGCTGGTTAAGCTGATCGCGCGCGGAGACCAGATCTTCATTACGGAATTTGAACAACCCGCCCAGTTCGCCGGTGGTCTTCTCTTCATCCAGCGGTAAGGCATTGCCGGAAGCGTCAACGTACGCCACCACGGTGGTATTCGGATCGCTTGCCGAAGCGCTGGCTTGTAACTCGTAGGATTTACCGCCGCTCACCAGCGCCATGCCGTTTTGCATCGAGACGCTGACCGCACCGGTATCGCTGTTTTCCGTCACTTTAATGCCGATCTTTTCGCTCAGCTGGCTGAGTAACTGGTCACGCTGATCCAGCAGATCGGCAGGCATACCGCCGGTCTGGCCGTGCACTTTCTCAATCTGTTTATTGAGGGTCGCCAGCTGCTTGGTATAGGAGTTGATATCGTCAACGCTCTGGCTAATCTGCGTGTTGGTGCTCTGCTCAAGGCCGTTTAACGTTTTGCTGTTACTGCGATACTGGTTCGCCAGCGCGTTCAACTCGGCCAGCACACTTTGACGCGCAGCCGGATCGACCGGGTCTTTACTGACCGATTCCATAGCTTCAAATAAGCTATCCATGGTGACGGAGATATTGTTGGTGCTGTCGCCAAGCATGTCATCAACCTGGCTGACCTGCTGATAGCGACTATTGAGGGTATAAAATTCGGTGGTCGCGCCACGCACCTGGTTGGTCATAAAACCGTCGTAAGCGCGCTGTACATCGCCCACTTTTACGCCATAGCCGAAGAAGCCATAGCTTGTGGATTTACCGCCCGCCTCGCCGAGAATAATATTCTGGCGGCTGTAGCCTGTTGTTGTGGCATTTGACAAGTTATTACCCACCACATTTAACGCGTTCTGCGCGGCGTTAAGCCCGGACTGGGCCAGATTGATTAAATTCATTGGTATCGATCCTTACCAGAGGAGGAGGAGATAAGAAGCCCCCGATAAAAGTAGTGCTCTCTATATTTATCGGCCCTGTAAAATTTCGCTAAAGCCCGCAGCCTAAAATAATGAGGAAAAATCCGAGGAATATGCCTCTGTCGCTTCACTCACCTTATTTCGCACCTGCTGAATGATATTGATCAATTTTTTCGCATAGGCCGGATCCGTTGCATATCCTGCGGTCTGCAACGCTTTTGCCGCTATTTCCGGCGTTTCCGATTTCACAACATTTTTATAACGAGGATTACGACTAATTAACGACGTATAATCTTCCAGCGCTTCGGCATAAGAGGAATAGACTTTAAATTTATCCTTTATTTTTTGCGCCACGCCGTTTTCATATTCGGTGGTGGTTATTTCGGTCGTTTTACCCTGCCATTCTGCGGTGGCTTTTACGCCAAATAAGTTATGGCTCGGCTTGCCATCCTCGGTGAGTATTTCCCGTTTACCCCAGCCGGACTCGAGCGCCGCCTGGGCAATAATTAATTGATGGGGAATGCCGCTTAAACGCGCCACCGCCATAGCCGGTGCCATCATGCGGGAAATAAAACCGCCGCCGGGGATAGCGGGCACTTCCGGCAGCGCTGCCTGTTCATTGTTGGCCTGCGCCTGCTCAGGATCGGCCGGTTGCAGACGCAGCGGCACGCCAATAAAGCGTGCCGGGCTGATATTAAGGGGAACTTCGCGCGTCGCGGTGGTCGTTTCCGCCACCGCATCGCTTTTGCCGCTCAGCTGTTTGACCATCAGATCGGCGAAGCCCATCCTGCCTTTGTCGGCGATGTTCTGCGAAATCTGCTGGTCATAGAGCGAGGTGAACATCTCCGACTGCTGGGTATTGAACAGCCCATCTTTAAAACTGGCCTGGCGCATGCTTTTCAGCATCATCTGCACGAACAGGCCCTCCATCTGTTTAGCGACGGCTTTGAGCGCCTGCGGCGAATCATTGCGCGCCGCCAGCTTTAACTTATCGAGGCTGTGGGCATCAAACGCCGCGTCTTGCGGCACGGATGGGCCAATCATCAGTTGATCTCCAGACGAGCATGCAGACAGCCTGCGCTTTTCATCGATTGCAGAATCGCCATCAAATCGTTCGGCGTTGCGCCAAGGCCATTCAGAGCGCGGACGACATTGTTGAGATCGGTGCTGGTCTGCACGCGTTGCAGAGAACCGTTCTGTTCACGCACCGAGAGCTGCGTATTTTGCGTCACCACCGTCTGCCCGCCTGCCAGCGGCGCATTAGGCTGATTGACCTGCTCGTTTTGCGCTACTTCGACGGTTAAATCTCCCTGCGCGACGGCGCAAGAGTCGAGAGAGACATGACCATTCATCACCACAGAGCCGGTACGCGAGTTAATAATGATGCGCGCATCACCGGCATCGACCCGCAGCGGCAGATCCTGCACCGCAGAGAGGAAGCGCACGCGCGCCGCGCTGTCGGCCGGGGCACGCAGGCTCACGGTACGGGCATCTACCGCCACGGCCGCGCCGCCATAGCGACGGTTAATGGCATCGCTGATCTGCTGGGCAACAGTGAAATCATCCTGGTTCAGCACCAGTTTCAGCGTGCTCTGCCCGGCAAAGTTAGAGGGCACCTCGCGCTCCACCGTTGCGCCGCCGCTGATGCGTGCGCCGTTTAGCTGATTTACCTGCACGCGGTTGCCGCCCGCCTGCGCGCCTGCGCCGGAGACCAGCAGGTTACCCTGCGCCAGGGCGTAGATCTGGCTATCCGCGCCTTTCAGCGGCGTCATCAACAGCGTACCGCCGCGCAAACTTTTGGCATTGCCCATGGAGGAGACCACCACATCGATCTTCTCCCCTGCATGGGCAAAGGGCGGCAGCTCTGCCGTCACCATCACCGCGGCGACGTTTTTAAGTTGCATATTGACCCCCGCAGGCACGGTAATGCCGAGCTGCGAGAGCATATTGTTGAGGCTCTGGGTGGTAAACGGCGTCTGCATGGTCTGATCGCCGGTGCCATCCAGACCGACCACCAGGCCGTAGCCCATCAGGGAGTTGCCACGAACGCCCTGAATCGAGGTGAGATCCCGGATCCGCTCGGCGCTGGCCTGCCCGGCGACAAGCGCCGACAGACAGCAGAAGAGCGCCAGGTAACGCGTAAAGGAAAACATTTTCATCATCAATCAAAAAGGAGAAAGGTTAAGGAACAGGCGTTGCAACCAGCCCATCTGCTGCGCTTCGTTGATATAGCCGTTACCGACATATTCAATGCGCGCATCTGCCACCTGGGTGGATACAACGGTGTTGCTGGCGCTGATGGTGCGCGGGTTCACGATGCCGGAGAAGCGGATGAACTCCGTTCCCTGATTAATGGCGATCTGTTTTTCCCCGACCACGGCCAGATTGCCGTTTTCCAGCACCTGTTTCACCGTCACGGTGATGGTGCCGCTAAAGGTATTTTTCGCTGCCGCTCCGCCTTTACCGGCGAAGTCGTTAGTGCCGCTGAGTGAGGCATCCGCTTTGCCGCCGCCCACCAGCCCGGAGAGGAAGCCCGGTACGGTGCTCATGCCCACATCGGTCGAGCCATCGCGCGAGGCGGTGGCGGAGGAGCTTTTGCTGGCGCTGACGTTCTCCTGTAGCGCAATGGTCAGCGTGTCACCGACATTGCGCGGACGGCGGTCCTCAAACATCGGTTGATAACCATAATTCATCGCCTGCCCTGACTGAAAAATTGCGCCGTTAACCGATGCGGCAGCAACCGGCGTAGGCGCGGCAGAGGTTTCCCCCCCTACCAGTGGTTTTTGTGGAATGTAGGCGCAGCCGGTTAACAGAGTCATTAACAGGAGCGTTGAGGCCATACGGCCCAGCGTGGTTTCAGAGCAAGGGAGATTAGTCATCATATTCACTACAGGTAATGCAGCCGCGAGCGTGCCCGCGGCCAGGGTTCAAAGTTGTGACAATCGTTGCAGCATCTGGTCAGAGGCCGAGACCGCCTTACTGTTAATTTCGTAGGCGCGCTGGGTCTGGATCATGTTGACCAGCTCTTCCGCCACGTTAACGTTGGAGGTTTCGACATAGCCCTGCTTGAGGGTGCCCGCGCCGTTGAGACCCGGCGTGGATTCATTCGGCGCACCCGACGATTGCGTTTCGCGATAGAGGTTTTCACCAATACTTTCAAGGCCGGAGTCGTTGATAAACGAACTCAGCGTCAGCTGTCCCACCTGCTGCGGCGCGGTCTGGCCAGGCACCGTGACGCTTACCGTACCGTCGTTGCCGATGGTCAGGCTCTGCGCATCCTGCGGGATGGTGATCGCCGGCTGAACCTGATAACCGCTGGAAGTCACCAACTGACCGTTCTGGTCGAACTGGAAAGAGCCATCGCGGGTATAGGCGGTGGTGCCGTCCGGCAGCAGCACCTGGAAGAAGCCGCCGCCTTCAATGGCGACATCCTTGCTGTTATTGGTCTGCGTCAGGCTGCCCTGGCTGTGAATACGCTCGGTCGCCACCGGACGCACACCGGTACCCAGCTGTAAACCGGACGGGATGGTGGTCTGCTCGGACGACTGCGCGCCCGGCTGGCGCAGGGTCTGATAGATCAGATCCTCAAACACTGCACGCTGGCGTTTAAAGCCGTTGGTGCTGACGTTCGCCAGGTTGTTGGAAATCACATCCATATTGGTTTGCTGGGCTTCGAGGCCGGTTTTCGCAATCCATAAAGAGCGAATCATGCTGTATTTCTCCTTACCGCGGCCTAACTGGCGCTCAGTAACTGGTTGGCTTTCTGTTCGTTGTCATCGACGGTGGTGATGACTTTCATGTTCATGTCAAAGCCGCGTGAGGTGGCGATCATCTCCACCATCGATTTCACCGGGCTGACGTTGCTCCCCTCCAGCATGCCGGGCATCAGGCGCAGATCGGCATCGGCGGGCAGCACGGCGGCAGCGGCCGGATCGGCGACGTGAAAGAGACCGTCGTCGCCATGTTTCAGCACGCCAGGCGTGGCATTGACCATCTTCAGGCGGCCAACCTGCGCCAGCGCAGAAGGCTCATCGCCCGCGCCCAGCGCGGTGATGGTGCCGTCAGCGGCGAGCGTCAGTTCTGCCTGCGGCGGAACGGCAATCGGGCCGCCATCGCCAATCAGCGGCATGCCGTGCACCCGCAGCTGGCCGTCGGCGTCCACTTCGATGTTGCCATCTTTGGTGTAGCCTTCACTGCCGTCGGGCAGTTGCACCGCCAGCCAGCCGTTTTGCGGCATCGCCACGTCGAGGTTGCGCCCGGTGGCCTGCATCGCCCCCATGGTGTTGTCGCTCCACGGCGTTGACTCCGTCACCATGGTGCGCGTCTCCAGCGACGGGCCGAGCACCGGGATCGCGCGATACGCGGCGATCTGCGCCCGGAACCCGTTGGTCGACGCGTTCGCCAGGTTGTTTGAGGTCACCGCCTGGCGGTTAAGGGCCGCGTTAGCGGCACCCATTGCGGTATATATCGCGCGATCCATCAGCCATTAACCCAGGTTAACCAGCGTCTGTAACAGCTCAGACTGGGTTTTGATGGTTTGCGAGTTGGACTGGTAGTTACGCTGGTAAACGATCATGTTCACCATCTCTTTACTCAGATCCACGTTGGAGGCTTCCAGCATGTTGCCGCGCAGCGAACCAAGGTTGCCGGTGTCGGCAATACCAATGACCGGCTGCCCGGATTCCGGCGTCTCGGTCCAGCAGTTGTTACCTGCCGACTCCAGGCCGCCGGGGTTGGTGAAGTTGCTCAGCACCACCTGGCCCAGCAGCTGGCTTTCGCCGTTGCTGTAGGAGGCGATGATCTGGCCGTTATCACCCACGGTGTAGCCGTTCATCAGTCCCGGCGGATAACCGGTGGTGCTCGGGCTGTCCATGGTGTTTTCAGATGCCTGCTGGCTCAGGCCAGAGAGATCGAGGTTGAAGTTGAGCGCCGCGCCGCCCTGGTAAGCCGCGCCGTCGACGGTCAGCTCAGCCGGGTTGGTAGTCAGCTTGCCGGAGGTATCAAACGTCAGGTTCACGGAGCTGGTGGTGCCCGGTGAAGTAGAGTCCACCGAGTAAGCCGTCCACTGGTTATCCGCAGTTTTCACGTAGTAAACGTTAATGGCGTGCTCGTTACCGAGGCTGTCGTAGGCGTTGACCTGCGTGGAGTAGGTATAGGAGTCGCCATCCGTCGGATCGAACGGGGTCACGGAGACAACGTCGTTACCAGAGTCCAGGTTACCGGAGATAGAACCCGCGTCAGAAGCGCGCGCTGGCATCTGCCCGGTCGGGATCTGGATCGCGCCTACCGGTGCGCCCTGCTGGATCGCCGGCGGCGTGCCGGTGGCCATATAACCGGTCAGGCGCATGCCCTGGTTGTTGACCACATAACCGCTTTCATCGGTCTGGAACTGACCATTGCGGCTGTAAAACACACGCCCCGCTTCTGTCACCATGCGGAAGAAGCCGTTGCCCTGGATACCCATATCCAGCGCACTGCTGCCCACGCCGAGCACGCCATCGCTGAAGTTCTGGTTTACACCGGCAACCTGTACGCCCATCCCGACCTGCGAGCCGGCAAAGACGTCGGCGAACGCCACGGAGCCGGATTTGAAACCGACCGTCTGTGAGTTGGCGATGTTGTTACCAACCACATCTAACGCCTGCGATGAGGCGTTTAATCCACTAAGACCTTGAGAGAAACTCATTTGCTAAACGTCCTGTGCGCGTAGCGCGCAACTCTGAATGAAAAATTATTCAATAAGGTAAACTTCGCTGAGCGACGCGGTGCCATCGACGCCCAGTTGCAGCACGGCGCCTGAACTGGTGAAGGAGACGCTCTGCACTTTCGCCGGCTTCAGCGCGGTAATGGCTGGCGCGCTGCCGTCGGCATTGGTGGCGGTAAACGACACCGTAAAGCTGGTGTCCGCCTGGGTACGCGGGTCGCTCGGCTGGAAATCTTCAAAGTCATCCAGCGTGTACTCATGCACGCCCGCTTCCACATTCTTCAGCTTCGCGTTGTAGGCATTACCGGCCGCATCGGTGAGCGTGACGGTGACTTCATCCGCGTCGCTATCCAGCGAAAGTCCCACTTTCTGGTTGCCGTTGTCCGCCGTAGAGACTTTCGGGTCACCAGCGATCATGATGTCGCGGCCGACCCAGTCAGCGGAGTTCATCTGCTGCATACTGGCAACCAGCGTGCCCATGCTGTTCATGGTGGTGTTGAGTTGTTCCACGCCCGCCGCCGTGTTGAACTGCGCCAGCTGAGCGGTCAGCTGGTTGTTGTCCATCGGGTCGGTCGGATCCTGGTTCTGCATCTGCGCGACCAGCAGCGTCATAAAGCTGTCCAGCAGTTCGTTGGCGCTGGAGCCTGTGCCGACATTGCCGGAGCTGGAGGTTGTCGTCTCCGTAGAAGCGTTACTTTTCGTCGTCGCAGCGGATGAGGTACTTCTCGTCGTCGCGGCGCTGTTCGTCATTACCGGTGAAACAGCCATCGTTTTATCCTTACTGACCCAGCGTCAGGGTTTTCAGCATCAGGCTCTTCGCCGAGTTCATCACTTCGACGTTGGCCTGGTAGCTGCGGGATGCCGAAATGGTGTTGACCATTTCACCCACCACATCGACGTTCGGCATATGCACATAGCCTTGCTCATCCGCCAGCGGATTAGCCGGTTCATACACCAGACGATCGGGCGCTTCGGATTCCGTCACGCCGCTGACTTTCACGCCGCCAATCTCCTGACCGGCAGCGTTATCGACATTGAAAATAACCTGACGGGCGCGATAGGGTTTGCCATCCGGCCCGGCCACACTGTCAGCATTTGCCATATTACTGGCGCTGACGTTAAGTCGTTTTGACTGGGCGGTCATCGCCGACCCGGAAATATCGAAAATACTAAACAGCGACATGAAAGTTATTAACCCTGGTTAATGACGCTCATTAAGCCTTTAATTTGAGCGCCGAGGATGGTTAAGCTCGACTGATACTTAACATTGTTATCTGCAAAATTAACGCGCTCACGATCCATATCGACAGTATTACCATCTGCGCTTGGCTGATCCGGAATCCGGTAAAGTAATTGTTGATCGTTGGCTTTTGGCACAACGCCGGGAATATGTTTCCCGGATGTTAGAGCTAATGTTAATGGATGATTATTTCGCGTCTCCTGCGCCATCGCGTTTTTCAACTCTTTTGAAAAATCAATGTCTCGCGCCTGGTAGCCCGGCGTGTCGGCATTCGCGATATTGGAGGCTAAAATATCCTGCCGCCGCGACATCAGACTTAATGCCTGCTGCTGGAAACGCAATTCATTATCAAGTTTATCAAACATGAAATGACTCGCCTGCTTCGCTAATTGATTACGGAGCATAGTCTAAGAGACAACCTAATAAATCTATACCTTAAACATCCGACAGAAATAAGCGCATTTAAATACTTCATTACACCTATCGATTTCCAAACAGGGTTTTTATACATACTCTGAAACAGCAAATCGGCGATATACAAACAGAAGTGCGCGCATTTACCCGATAAACAAATTACCGACCTGAATTACAATTAAAGTAATCGTAATATCCGTCTTCCTCTATTTATTTATAAGGTTGTTCTAAATGCTGCACACGCTATTAAGGCCGCTTTGCCTGCTGCTACTCTGCTGCGCCGTCACGCTTTCCGCCCGGGCAGCGAGTGCGCCCGAAAGCGAGCTTGCGTCGCGCATTGCCAGACTGCTGGCAGCCAATCATCAAGAAGCAGAGGAAAACGCGCCGCAGCTGCGCATTCGCATACTTACCCCGGCCAAAAAACTTGCCGCCCTTTGTGAAAAGCCTGATTTGCGTCTTTCCGGCCATCCGGTGCGTTTAACGGGTAACCGTAGCGTGATCGCTAAATGCGACAGGAAACAGCACTTTATTCAGATTAATGTGAGCGCCAGCGGGCGCTACTGGATTGCGGCCCGCCTGCTTAAACCGGGGAAAACCATTGGCCCGGGTGATATTCAGCCGCTCAGCGGCGAGCTGGATAAGCTGCCTGCCGGGCTGTTGCTAGATGCCAGTAAGATCGTGGGCCGCACGCCGACGCGCACCCTGCACCCCGGCCAGCCGCTGACGGAAAATCAGCTGCGCCAGCGCTGGCTGGTGGTGGCCAATCAGGAGGTGGAGGTTGTCGCCCCCGGCGACGGTTTTTTGATTCATGCCAAAGGCAAGGCGCTGAACAATGCGGCGCAAAACGAACGGATACGGCTACAGACGCGCAGTGGTCGCGTAGTGGCCGCAACGGCGGTTTCAGAAGGCACAGTCAGCATCAACATCGATAACTGATTTCAGTTTTATTTTGTCCGGGCCGATATCTTTATTACGGGCCACACATAAAAGATATCACCAGGACACTTATGAACATTGAACGCACTAGTCAAGCACGCGCAATCCAGGCGACCACCGCACAACAGCAGGGCGAGCCGCGCGCAAAGTATGAAGACATGGGCACAACGGCGACATCTGACGATCGGGCAAACGGTACCCAGGTCAAGCTGAGCCAATTGATGCAGCAAGTTAAAGCTGACAGTAGCCGTGATATCGACACCGCACGTGTTGCTGAAGTTAAAGCCAAGATGGAGGCGGGCGAGTTAACGCTGGATAGTGACAAGATTGCCAGCGCGCTGGTTCGCGACATCTTTCAGTTCTCATAACCCTGACGAATAGTAGAGATGGAAAATTTATCCGTAATATTGAAAAAACTCACCGGCCTGCTGGAAGAGCTGGAGAGCACGCTGGTGGAAGAGAATGGGCAGCTAAGCCGGGCGCAGATCAACCCGATTTCGCTGCAAATTATCTCTGATAATAAAAGCCGCCTGCTTGCCGCCATCAACTTTTATGATGAGCAGCGCAAGCAGGAGGAGAACCAGCAGAATATCGCTTCACCTTACACCCATAAACCGCAGCTGGCGGCGCTGTGGAGAGGCATTACCTTAGTTGTGAAAAAATCGAGCGAGCTGAACCAGAAGAATTATCAGCTGCTGGAGATGCATATGAAGAAGGTTAACGATGTTAAGCAGATCGTTAGCCGGGCGACGTCAACGACGCAACTCTATGGGCAGAGCGGCAATCACAGTAATGATGGTTCCGGCAATGTCTATCGCATCTCCGTATAGCGCTCTTCACTTCCCCCACGCAACAGATTTCAGGCTCTCACCTCACGACCAGGACCGGGAATAAAAGTCGCACTGTTTTACTCCCGGCTCCTTTAAACCAGCATTTTCCACTACACGTTTTTGATCCGCCCTCTGGCACCGTACAGCGCAACCTCATTTTTACGCTACCCCGCACCAGACAACGCTTAAGGCTGCTTCCCAAAGAAAAATGTTTCAAAATATTTCTTAAAATTTCACTACTGAAATACCCTTCTGCGTAGGAAAAAACAAAAGCGCCGATTTTGATCCCTTTTTTCCGGTTAAAAAAACTGTACTACTACGTGGATGCAGACGATTAATTGCCACACTTTTTCCAGTGAAAAGGCCAGAAGAACTCTTTCTAAAAGTTTGACGAAACAAAACAAAAAAGCCTGTTTACGCCATTAAGGGAAATGGTGAAAATACGCCCACGCACTGCATCATGACGTTTTACCGGTAATACGAAATGATGGCTCTGTGAAAATTCCCTCTCGAAAAGGCCCATTTTTCCAGTTGCCTTATGCCGGGAAGGTCGGTGACCAAACTCTATTACTGACATTTATTAGCAGTAGTGAGCTGTCATATGTGATGTATAACCACTCTTTTCGATAGCCACCTTCGGGTGGCTTTTTTTTTCTTATTTTTCAGCAAATTAAAATAAAAAGAGATGAGGATAGTTATTAGCAATAGCGTTAAGCCAGCATGAGACTGGTAAAAAAACTGTGCCGCAGAGTTTGTAACGTAAATAAACGTAAGCGCAGCGCTTCGCTAAATAGATGTTTTTGCTCTACCGCTCCGCTTATTTCTCCTGCGCGCTATCCGTAACCGAATATAGTGCCGAATTATTCGCCCTCGACCTCTTTATTAAGGGTTGTTCCCCCCTCCTCTTCCCGCTCATCAGTCCAGATACGGCTGTAATCGGGCCAGGCCTGCGCGTAACACGCAATATTTTTGATGCAGACGGGGGTGGTCAGGCGATAAAGCTGGGCAAACAGCGGCACCACAAGATAGTGGGTTTTGAGAAAGCGCATCATCCGCCGGATGCGCGCGCCATGACGCTCCGCAGGCCCGGCATTGATGCGATCCAGCAACTGAACGCCGCGCAGCCACTGGGAGTGCCCCCAAAACCAGGTCCACATCTCGCTGTGGCGATAGCGCTCCTCCAGGCTGAAGGTTTCATGCTGGTCGAAGCGCAGAAAGCCGAGACAGAGATCCTCCTCTTCCCAGCGCTGGTTGGGCAGTAACCAGTGCGAAACGCTGATTGGGTTG
>Ga0157360_1000479_pt1 | contig 14996 bp, 11 predicted proteins | sample AttlaeALBM1_FD_111483 | JGI IMG/M metagenome (GOLD analysis project Ga0157360, IMG submission 111483) | Fungus gardens microbial communities from leaf cutter ant in Ribeirão Preto, State of São Paulo, Brazil - Atta laevigata ALBM1 | ecosystem: Host-associated > Fungi > Mycelium > Unclassified ... | reverse complement strand
CCTGTATCAGAAAGGATTGCAGCGTTGACAGAGATCTGCCACAGATTTATGATTGAAAAAAGGTTGCGAGGAAAAGGTAAAGACGAACAATGTAGGCCATGGCAGCCTAGTGTAAACTATCAATGTCTGAATGGACTAGTCAATGTTTCAAACTGCTCACCCACGTTGTGAGACCTGCACGAAGTTCAGTCTGTGACAGCCAGTGAGGATGACGACCGGACTTTATCAAAACAGAATGCACACCGTGAAACGTGAACCACTACGTTCCCTGGGCTTTCCGCAGCCTTCCAGCAAAAACCACTTTCCAACAAACGACCGAGCAACCTTCGATTTTAGACCAGCATCAGTCTGCACAAGGGAAACCAAAAAAAGAGCATTACCGCATCATTGACTTTGGTAAAGAGCTCAACCATGGCTTTGGACAATTAGAATCAAGCACTGCAGTTGATTATCGGGCAATGGTCAAGAAGAAATTTTTGGCCAGCTTTCGGTGATCGTGATTCCGGCTAGGAACGATCATTTTAGCAGCCCGCATTGTTGTGGAGTTGCAAATCTCATTTCCGCATATCTCGTACTCGATAATTTCTCCGAAGGTGCTTTTGTCGATTCCAAACGAGGCTGCTGGCCATCGAATCGGCTATCAGTTCGAGGCTCCTGGAACTGTGTATGTCCGCACGTACTCTGAATTCTTCTCATCCGGAAATCTTCCCATGTGGGACTTGCTTGTCATGTGCAAGTGATTCTTGAATGACACATTCACATTCCTTCGCATCACCGAGTCTTTCAGCAGACCAATGTACACATCCAGGGGGCTGTTGGCAGTGTCTGAGAAACCGCCAGGGAAACCCAAGCAGAATCTTGGATCCTTACATTCCACTGTAGTCGCCTGTGGTTGCGGTCTTTGGGGTTAGAAGAGGAAACAAACAACCATTTGAATGTTGCACCAACCAACCGCTGTTACCTCTCTAAGGGACAAACAGTGAAGCAGAAATGCCGTAAGTCGACAATCTCATTTTTGATCACTTCAGTTTCGGACATCCTGGCCAATGCCGAATGTAATCTTATCTCTATCGAACTGGACTGACAGATTCACTCCATACTCACTGAGTGGATCAGTAAGATTTATGACTCCATTCTACAATCTTGGGTCTGGTGTTCGGAGCACTAAAATTCATGTATACCTAGATTGAAGCTAAGTAACTAACTGCATCTAGAAGCTATAAGCTATGGTCATGTGTTAAAAATTTATGACATGGCTCCTCTTCTAATGTTACATCTTTGCAATTTCACTGCTTCCCTGGGATTCAGATAGTTGGCATCCTGAGGATATCTGGGTGCTTTTAGTGGCAATCATGACATGCTTTGGGCCCCTTGTATGATGTTTAATTTGATCCTCCATGTAGTCTCTTCAAATGGTTGTTCTCACCACTTTATACAAATACTATAACCATTCTTCTCCTCTCCATCAGGAATCTAGGTCCTCAACTTCTTGGTATTGAAGTGGACTTATTGTCACAGAGACCTAGTCGCATGTTGGTTTGACTTGGAATTAAGCGTATTCCGTTGCAAACCAATGAGTAGATATAACTAATTACAAACTTATATGCTAATGAAATATTCCAGAAGCTTCCACCAGATCACGGCATCGGCTTGATTCCCCAACACTTATGCACATGAAATCACTCCCTGGTCTATGATCTTTTGTGATCAGACTTGGACATTTATTGTAGTGAGACATTGTTAGTATCTTTTGTTGGAATATCAAATTGTTGAATGGTACATCTCGAGACTGGCTTGGAACTCCCTCAATAGCCAGGACCATTGTCAATTTAATTTTGTCTTCATTCCATCACAAAAAATTTCTTTTAGTCATCACAATAATTTTTCATATGATATCAAAGCATACTCACTATTTCACTGAAGTTCAACTCACTACATTCAGACTTCAGGCTCTTGTCTGTTAACTGTTGAGATTCAACCACGTACCTTTGTTATTGCCATGCTACCTCCTTGATAGGCTATGGGCCCCACCCCTGAATCTAACATCAACATGTTCAATACTCTCCATTTTCCCAAACTCAATGGCTTGAATTATGACTCTTGGGCTGCTAGTATGAAGTCTGCCCTTCAATCATGATTTTTATGGCTATATATTACTGGTGAAGAAGATATGCCTGTAATTGTCAAATCTACTCCCCCTTTATCTGATAGAACATCAATGGAATACAAGAGCTGGCAAGAGAATAGAGAGCAGTACAAAACCTAGTTGTGAATAGATAGTGCCACCAAGTGATTGCTAAGTGGTTCTATAGATTCCACTCAATCTGGTTATGTCACAAACTTATCTACTTTAAAGGAGATCTGAAATACTCTTCATTAGATCAATGTCAAAGACCAACAAAGCCTTAATGTTTACATACTTGTGAAGGAGATTTAGAGCATGAATTAGGGTAGTGTTACTCTTATGCCTGACCACATTGGAAAAATGATTGATATTTGTTGTTGGATCGTCAAAGGAAAAGGTACCATAGATGATATGATGCTTACCTATGCTATTTTTTGCTCACTTTCTAACAACAATATTAGGTGGAATGTTCTCAAGACATCTCTTATCAAAAAAGAATCAAGCAATAATGAGCTTGAATAGCCTATATAATCACATGACTCAAAACAAGGGGAAAACTAAGCATCTGGCATTAGTTGCTAAATCACAAGAAGTGTAAGACTTAGTTGGGTTGACCTTAACCTCACTCCTTATCTGAGTTGACAAGGAGAACTCAATAGAGTTCCCATTGGATTCTGTATACTATTTATACATAGACAATAACTCTAATCCTACTATACAGTCCTATACTTCCCTATGAGTTACTTTTTTCTTACATGTCCATCAATAAGAAAATAAAAGAAAAGAAAAAGAAAAGAAATATAAATAATAACTTAGCTATTTTGCCAAGTCATGACACTATCTCCCTCTTAAGTTTCCTTGTCTCAAGGAATTTCCTATAGTTCATAATATAGATCAATCATGTTGCCCATTTTGTATTCATCTTTTTTTTTTTTTCTCAGTAGAAGGAAAACTAGTTGTCTAGCATGGGATCATTCCCATAGTGTGGGCTTAGCTAGGCTGACTCACTAAAAACCCTCTTGGGTTGTGAACCCTATCTGAGCTCACCTGGATGAGGTCAAAAGGGAATATTGCTCTTTTTTCTTTACTCAGAGCAGGTATATTATACTAATAGGACAAAAGTCCTATTTTATTCATTATTTGGTCTTTGGTCGTCTGTCATTATCTTTTTCCATTTCTTTTCTAGCTCTAATATTTTCTTGTCTCTATGACCTAGTTCTTTTATTTTCGTGATATAGATCCATTCTTTTTTTTTCTTAACTTGTAGAGTTTTCTTTAGTATTTTTATTGCTGGTTCTTTTAGTATCTCTTTTTTGTTAAATATTTGGTTGTTTTTTATTGTCCATATTTGCCATATAGCTTCTGATTTTGTATTCATCTTCTTCTATCCACTCTTTTACTTCCAAATTTTCTTGCTCAATCTCTTTTTCCTCATCAATTGTTTCCATCATTTTTTTCTCTCAATTTTTCCTTTTTTCCATCATCTCCAATATCTCTCTAGTCTGCCCCAATATTCCTGGTCATATCTCTTATCTGACCAGCCAAATAATTTTCTTGCTATAAATCTTTCTAGCAATTCTCTCCTGTCACAAACTTCATTTGATTATATCTCCATCAATTCTTTGACGATTCTCATGGTCTTAATGGCTATGAAAAGCTCTCAAAAAGACCTTTCATGTGATGCCAGTCACATCTTAAGACAATCAGTATTGGCCAAGATATTAAGTAGATCAACAGATAACCATTATATTACTGTTTATTAAATCACTAGTATCTCAGAAACCACCATGATTGATGCTTTTGTTCTAGGCTCAGCAGAAGCCTTCTTTATAATGCTCAAAATGAGTCTAGAATGATTTCAAGGCAATTAATGTTAGTAGAGATATGAAGGCCTCAATATTTGTATATAGACTTTATTAATTATCCATAGATAGTCATCTATCCTTTTCTTAGAACAAAGGACAGCCTCCATAAGGTTAAGTTATCACTATATTAAGCACACAGACACTACCATATATAGAACAATAGATAGTAGCATGTAATAATCTGTTTTAGTGTACAGACCATCACTTTTCTGTATATAAGGGCTCATAGTCTGAGGATTAGACCTCAGACTTAATAATATCTTTTGTTACTATCTAAACTTTGCTTCTAAGCCCCTTTGAGCTGTAGCATTTATAATCACAAATAAGTAAGTGACCATTTGTGATATCCTCTCTCAAATATTCCTTCTTTTTGTTCTTATCTTGCCACATCTTTTTGGTCTTGTTAGTATTCTTTCTCAAATTCTTTGATTGCTTTCTTTGCATTCTTCAAATTCTCTCTTCCTTCCCAAGTGACTAACTCTGCTATAAACCCTTTCCAGTATACCAAGTATTTATCTTTTTCTCTTATCCACCACTTGTTTAAGATTCTCTCTATCTCCTACTCTTCCTTTCCTTTGATTATAACCAGAGCTGGTTGCTTCTTTTTCTGCTCTTCTGCTTGCCTTACATAGCATTGTATTTTACTAACATTGACTACCAGATGTATTTTAATAGTATTAGATAACTCCAGTTTAACTGCATTCAACAATACAATTTTCTTTATCCTATAAGGGCCAACAAACCTCTCTGTCAACTTCTCTGTCCTTCTTCCAACTATCTGATACTTCAGATCCTTAGTACTTAACATCACTAAGTTTTTTACTTTATAGTCATCAACCTCTACTTTTTTCCTATCTGTGTACTTCTTCATTTCTTCTTGTACTTTACCCAGTACTACTTTTGTCTCTTCCTATATTTCCTTCATTTTCTCAATGAATTTCTCTGTCCTTTCATATTTTCCCTTCTTTTTTCCCTTGAATCCCATTCTCAGATCTTGTCCATAATTTGCCTTGAAAGGCAATATCCTAGTACTTGAATGTGTTTTGTTATTGTATGCAAATTCTGCTATTTCCAACTATTCAGGCCATTGCTCCTGTCTATGATCAATGAACATCCTTAAGTACTGTTCCAATTCTTGGTTCATCCTCTTTGTTTACCTATTTGTTTGAGAGTGGAATACTGTCAACAATTTGCTCTCAATCTCCAACATTCTATTCAACTCCCATATTAAACCTGCTACAAATTGAGGTCTCCTATCTAAAATGATACTTTCAGGTAACCCATGTAACTTCCACATGTTATCTTTGAACAACCTTGCTAACCCTTTTGCCGATGTCTTCTCTGTAGCTAGTATAAAGTGGACCATTTTTGTTAACTAATCCACTACTACTAGAATAGAGTTATATCCTTAAGCTAATGGTAGCTACATAATAAAGTCTACCAATATATACGTTCAAGGTTTATCCAGAATTGAGTTTGGTATTAATTTTCCTACTAGCTATTCTGTGCAGTTCTTATTGCACTAGCAAGCATTATACTCTTCCACATATTGTTTTACCTCCTTTGTTACTCCTGGCCACCAGAAATTGCAAGTGACCAGTTCCACTATCTTCCACTGCCTCCCATATTCCCCTATTGGTGTATCATAATATAGTCTAATAATTTCCACTCTAAGCTTATCATCTTTTGGTACATAGACCTTTTCTTCTTTATACATTATGCCATTGACTTTTCTCCATTTCTCATCTCTCAACATCTTTACTCCTGCTTGCTTTATTTCTTCTATGACTACTGCTTTAGTTTTTCTCACTTCTAACCACTCTGGTTTCACCAATGTCTCATTATTGTTATCCTTTTCTACTTCTACTTTCCCACTTTCTAATCTAGTCTCCAACTTAGACTGTTCACTTTCCTCATCTTGCTTCCCAGAACAGGCTTTAATGTAAAGTCAAATCTTGATAGGTAGAGTACTTATCTAGCTTGTCTACAATTTAACTTTTGTGCTTTCATAAAGTATTTGAGATTTTTATGGTCCATCCAAATCTCAAATTTAACCATTGTCCCTTTTAGGAAATATCTCTATGTTTCTAGGCATCTAACAATAGCCAACATCTCTTTATTGTGTATTTCATAGTTTCTTTCTGTATTGCTTAGAGATTTCAAGACAAAGGCTACTAGTCTCCATACTTCATTGGAGAACTTTATAGATAGTACTTCCCCAGTTGCATAGTTTGAGGTGTCTGCCTCTATCCTAAATTCTTTGTCTAAATCTGGGGCTACTAGTATTAGTCTAGTGGTGAAGACTCTCTTGAGCTTGTCAAACGCCTTTTGCTGCTCCTATTCCTATTGCTACTTCACATTCTTTCTTGTTAGCATATTCATCAGCCTGGTTACTCAAGCAAAATCCTTGATAAATCTTCTATAGTAATTTGTGAGGCCTAAGAATTTTCTGACATTTTTTACATTTTTTGGTTCCAGTTAACTAAGTACTCCATCTACTTTCTCCTCTTCCATTTCTATCCCATTAGGTCCTATAACAACCCCTAGGAATCCATCCTTCTTTACTTTCTACACACATTTCTCTAGCTTGACATACAAGTTATTTTCTTCCAACCTCCTCAATATTTCCTCTATAATCTCATTATGTCCCTCCTTTGTTTCTGTCCCTACCAGTACATCATCTACAAATATGGCAACTTTTCCCTTGTTGATTAAGTCTCTCAAGATTTTATTCATTATTGCCTAGAATGTAGCTGGCGAATTTGTCATCTCAAAAAACATTACTGTTGGTTTGAAAAAGCCTATATAAATTGTAAATGCTCCCTTCCACTCATCTCCCTCTTTTATCCTCACATTATTGAACCCCTACCTCAAATCTATCTTAGTAAATACTTTCTTGCTACCTATGTTGTTGATTAGGTTAGTAATCAATGGCAGCAGATAATTATTCTTCATTGTTTGGTTGTTCAGGTTGCAGTAGTCTATTACCATCCTTTTGCTTTTATCTTTCTTGCCCACAAAGAATATTGGCAACATCTAAGGAGATTTTGATGGCCTAATGTATCTCTTTCTTAGCTGATCTTCTACAAAATTCTAGACTTCTTCTTTCTCATTTCTAGATAGAGGATAAATCCTTTCTTTTTGTGGTTTGAATGTCTCTTTGAGATCTATGGCATGATCTCAAACTTTCCTTGTTGGCACCCTCTCCAACTTCACTTTCCCAAATACCTTTTTCCACTTTAGAAATTTTCTTGGGACCATTTTCTTAATTTTCCTATGGTCCTCTTTAATCTCCTTCTCTCTTTCCCAGTCCTCTTTATTATCTATTTCCCACCTGACAATTTTCTCTTCCTCTAGAGTTGCTACTCTTTTTCCCTGTTTCTTCCTTTCTTTCTCTTTTGACTTTACCCTACTACACAAGAATGAACATCTTGTCATTTTAATTTCTCTAGTCTTCCAGTTTATCTCAGGATTGTGTGCTGCTAGCCATGACATTCCCAGGATTATCTCTGTCTTCCCCAAATCACATACATTCACCCTCATTCTTTCCATATAATTCTTGTAATAAATGTTTACCTCTATCTAGTAGGTAATTGCTCCTCTACTATTATTTGTCCTATTTATATTTCTGACCACTATTAGTCTCTCTAATTCTTGCAGCTTGAACCTATGCTTAGCTGCCATCTTTCTGTCCATGAACCATGAACATTATAGTGACTTAGCCTAGATAATTTATTTACCCTCCAAGTCTAAGTTAATAAGGAGAACTCGATGGAGTTCCTATTATTTTCTGTATACTACTTATACAACTATTACATAGTCTGTGCACTACTTTCCCACACTTGTTATATGACCATGTGACATGACTATGTGACTGTGATACTTTCCCACACTTCTTATATATAGTAAGTCCAAGAGAAAAGAAAAGAAATATAAATAATAACTTAGCCATTTTGCCAAGTCATGACAAATATCCCTGTGGTGCTACTATCTAAGAGCGCTTTTATAGTTATGCCTTTATGCATATCTAATTTTTCCACTCTAACATTCAACTACACTTCTCTTAGCATTTGGAAGGTTCTCCTAACTTTTCTCTAACTACTCTCCTGTTTTGCTATGTTTTCCAGAGCTCTTGCTTGTATGCTGCTCTGCTATGCTTTTCCCTCTTTGGGGCATGCCATCTTTCTCTCTTCTCCTTTTGAATATCCACACTACCTTTTTCTGTTTGAGATTACCTCTTGCCCTCTATTTTTCTCTACATGGTATCCTTTCTTTCTACACCTCTCACATTTTACATACAATACTATCACCTTCTCTATATACTACCCTAGTTCTAGCAGACATGTCTGAAATACCTTCTCCACAGTGCTCCTATACCTTTTGTCATAAGACATGTACTAGACTTCTTCTTTACACTCCTCCTTCTTACTGCACTTCTCACAGCTCAATCATACATACTGCTTCTCCTTTTTTAGCTCTCCTAAGCTCCTTCTACTATGCCTTTTGTGGCTTTGCCATACATGCTGCCTTCTCTACTACTCTTCTTTTTCCTACTTTCTTCTATAGAAGGTACTCTCTATATTTGTACTTCTTTTCTTCACACTTAAAGCACTTAACCACTACTACTTCTTGTCTCCTTATTATATTTCCCCTTTTACCATACTGCATCACTCTAGTTTTCAACACCTCAAATTTATTTTGGGAAATGATTTCCCTCTTTTTCTTCTCTTCTTTATTCCTGTAGTTTTGGGCCAGGTATCCAAACTTCTTATAGCAATGACACAGCTTTCCCTTTCTTTCCTCTAATTCTGCCCTTAATTTAGCAAGGGCATGCTTTTTGTTAAGTAGATTGCTCATAAGTTGGTTGTATTGTATTTGAGACATTGTGCTAACGTCTTAGAGTATAGATTGAATAATTGATCTTGTTTATTTACAACTACATCTGCTGGGACACAAGATCTTCACCCAGCTAGGTACCTAATGCCCTACTAACTACTGCCCTAATAGTACTTTAGCCATTATCTCATGGAGAGAATCCCTAAACTAAATGGCCTTTTAAAAGTAACTATTACTCCTTTGCATGTATTAACTCACAATAGAGCGTAGCACAAGGTTTATACTAAGAAAGGTACAAGTAGATAATAAATACCACCTGTTTGTAAGGTCAGGTCTTAGTAACAATACCCAGGTTTGGTGTTATACCTCTACCTGTAGTCCCTAACTGACTATAAAGTTCTCTTATATCATGACTTAGCTAAATGGCTAAGTTATTATTTATATTTTTTTTCTTTTATTTTCATATCGATAGATGTATGAGAGAAAAGTGACTCATAGGGAAGTACAGGACTTTAGTATAGGGTTAGGGTTATGATTTGTGTATAAATAGTGTACAAAAACTAACAAGAACTCTATTAAGTTCTTCTTGTCAACTCAGACTTGGAGGGTACCTAAGCTATCTTGGGCTAAGACACTATACCTTAAGCTAAGGGCCCAGCTATATAGAAGTGACTAGTTGCAATGACCATTGGTTGAGGGTTGATAATGATAAGAATAAAAATGAGCAAGATCTAAGACAGATAGTACTCTAAAGTGCTATCGAGTTCTGGTATAAGGCTTAGTCAGGTTGATCTGAGTTAACAAGAAGAACTTAATAGAGTTTCTGTTGGATTTTATATACTATTTATACATAAATCATAACCCTAACCCTATACTAAAGTCCTACACTTTTCTATGAGTCACTTTCCTCTCATGCATCTATCAATATGAAAATAAAAGAAAAAAATATAAATAATAACTTAGCCATTTTGCCAAGTCATAACAAGAAGCTTCAAATTATGGAAATACTGTTAAGAAGAAGAAAAAGTTCAAAAAGAAGACCTCTAACCCAAGACCTGATGATATATGTTGCATCTATGGTCAGAAAGGTCATTGATGTCTAATATGTCCTCAAAAAGGAAAAAAAAAAAGTAGTTTAAGTAGAGATAGTAGAGGCAGATTAGCAAATCTGGCTATAAAATCATCTCAATCAATAGAAGATAATAGAGAATGTAAAATGGTATGAATAGTGATAAACAATACTAGTTTGGGCTTATGAGGTCTTTTTCTTAATAGTGGAATATTATCTCATATGTTCTTAGAGTGAGATTGTTTTATCAGCTATACTGAGGCCTATAATAGTTAGTTAGTAACTGTTAGTAGTCTTAATCACATACCTATTGTTGGCTATGGATCAGTCTTCTTTTGTGCCAAGCTTCTATTTAGTAAAATTACTCTGGTTACACTTCAAAATGTTCTATATGTCCCTTCTCTAGGTATAAATTTAGTCAGCTTAGATGTTTTACATAAAGGGGCCTCCTACTCTAGTCTATAGGTGGTCAAAAATTATTCTATGCTGTTCTCAAAAATACTGGTAGCTTCCTATACTTCATCACTTGTACTAAAGATACCAATCATATTGCTTTTTCTATTTATAAAGGATCAATGAGACTCTGGCATTATTGAATAGGACATATTGGTCCTAGGATAATTGACTTGATAGAATGGAAAGGCTTTGTCAATGGACTTGATCTCAAGGCATCTGATAATTATGATCATGTTTGTACTGAATATACTTATGGGAAATCTCACTGAAAACCAATACCAGGCACTAGCAAGACAAAGTATGGCAAGATGGAATTAGTTGTTATGGATTTAATAGGTCCAATATCAGTACCTACTTGGGATAGCTATGTCTATGCCCTTGTTGTTATTAAAGTCAGTTGTTAATATCCTGTTGGACATCTCTTGAAGTCAAAGGAGGAAGCCAGAGGTGCTATTAGAGATATGATTGCTATGTTAAAACATCAATCTGGGCTCAAGATCAAAAGATTGCAAAGTGATAACAGTTCAGAGTTCATTAACTCATCTATGAATGAGTTTTGTTAATGAAATGGCATTATTCATGAAATGACACTACCTTACCTTCCTTAGCAAAATAGTATTACTGAAAGAGCTATTGTCATTATCTTTGAGATGGTTAGATGCATGTTGTATTCTACTAGTTTGAGCCTGAGATACTAAGAAGAAGTGTTCTTATATGCTATCCATATTTGGAGCTTATTACTCTCCTCTGGGTTGAATTCTATAGTTTCTTATGAAGCTTGGACAGAACAAAAGCTAGATATATCCCACTTATAAATTTTTAGATCAATTGGATGGGCTTATGTACCAAAGCCAGTATATGATAGGAAGCTACAATCTCAAGCAGTGAAGGTTCAGATGCTTAGGTAGTAGACAGATGAGTTAAAGGGATATTGTCTTGAGAATCTCAAGACTCCTAGAAAATTAATTAGCTCCCATGACATTGATTTTATTAAAGACTCCTCACCAAGCAATCTAGCTATTATTGACAATATACCACCCCTTTCAGAGAATATTAACAAGCTTATTAATAATGTAATATTAACAGACAGCATTACTCTATTAGTTTCAACCCCTGATCTAACTAAGGTACACTTACCTGAAAGTCATCCATCTACTCCCCCCCTAAGCCTCTCAAAGAGTAAGTGACAAAATCTACCCAAAAGAAAGCCTTTGAGTCAAAATTGTCAACTACCTGCCAAGTTTTATAATAAAGATCAATCTGCTTACCTTAGTAATACTATATTTGCCTTTGTTGCCACAACTTCTGAACCATGAACATTAAAGGAAGCTCTACTATTACCATACTCAAAACAGTAGGAGAAAACTATTAACTCCAAATTCAATTAATTAGTCAAAGCCAAAGTTTTCAAGTGGGCTAAATGCTTACCTAATAACAAAAAGGCTATTGATAGTTGCATTGTATTCAAGGAGAAGTTAGATGGCCATGGGAACCATCTAAAATTCAAGGCTTGGATTATTGCTCAAGGTTTCTTGTAGGTGCTAGGTCTAGACTTCATAGAGACATTCTCATCAGTAGTAAAATTCATGGCCTTACAAATTTTTTTTGCACTTACTGCCTTCCTAGACCTTGAACTTCATCAAGTTGACATTGTAGAAGCATATCTTATAAGGAGATCTAGATGAAGAAATTTATATAAAAGTACCTAATGGACTTGCTGAGAAGTATAGGAATAGCCAAAGATTTTGGAAGCTAAAAAAGACATTATATGGTTTGAAACAAGCAAGTTGACTGGAAGAAGTGCTTACATCAGATAATGAATAAGCTAGGCTTTACTTGTGCAATGGCCAACAATTGTCTCTATGTCCTTTGGGAGCATAACAAGATTGTCTGAATAGTCTTGATCTATGTTGACAATATAACTATTGCTGAAAAAGAGATCCCTGGAATTGCTTTGTTCAAGCAAAACTTATCAAAGGATTTTGAAATAACAGACCTGGGTAAATTAAAGTTTATTCTTGATATCCTAGTTACTTGAGATCATCCTAATCACCTTATCCATCATAATTAGTCTACGTACATCACTCAAGTTCTCATAAGGTTTGGGATGAAAGATGCAAAGCCTGTCTTAATCTCTTTGGCTGTCAAATATAGTCTATCTATATCTCAATTTCTTTCTTCTAAAACAGAACAAAATAAGTATTCAAGTTTCTCTGAAGGCATTCACTATTTATTCCTAGTTGGATCATTGCTATATGCCACTCAAACTTATCTAGATATTCAATTCTCTGTCAACCTCATTGCTCAATTTAGTAGAAATCCTAGTATTTTTTACCTTGAAGTTACAAAATGTATTCTTTACTATCTAAAGGGCACTCAAGATTTTTCCCTTGTTTTAGAGCATCATGGGAGAGGAGCTATTGATATTGTTGGTTAGACTAACTCAAATTGGGCTGGTAATGTTCTGCAAGGCATTTAGTAGGAGGTTTTGTCTTTGATGTTACTGGAGGATGTATCTCATAGTCCTCAAAGAAGCAGATATCTATTGCTACCTCCTTTGTAGAAGCTGAACTTAGCAAATATAACAAAAAAAGTAATTTGGCTTTGAATACTTTTTAAGAAAGTTAGCTATCCTCAGACTCAAGCCACCATCATACATGCTGATAATCAGGGTGTAATAGCTTTAGCCCAAAATCCTATTTCTCACTTTAGAGCTAAACACATCAATATTTCATTGAGGAAAATGAGATAAAACTGCAATATGTTTCTACTCATCAAATAGTTGCTAACATTCTTACCAAAGTCCTCAATTGTGAGGTATTTAAAAACTTTTGTGAAGCTCTAGGAGCTGTCAAGGTCTTACAATGAGTAGAAGTGTTGAATGGTATATTTCAAGACTGGCTTAGAACTTCCTCAATAGCTAGGACTGTTATTAATTTAATTTTGTCTTCATTTCATCACAAAAAATTTCTTTTAGTTATTGCAATAATTTTTTGTATGATATAAAAGCATACTCACCATTTTTCTAAAGTTTAACTTACCTTTGTTGTTAGAAGATCAGTGATTATATTTATCCTAACTCTCTACTAGAGGTTACTTAGAAGAGAGAGTAGTAAAAGGTTAACATTTATTATATATTAAGTAAACACTCTTCTTCATCTCTTCTATTGTTAGCCTTTGTTTTTCTTCCCAACCAAACTCACTTTTTGTTACCCTTATTAACTTTATCAATAGATTTACTACTTTCACAAAATTCAATTCTATATACTTCATCATCTTTCCTACCATTGTTAACTCTTGTCTCTTATACATATACTTTTTCTCTACTTCAATGATTTTCAGCTAATATAACTGTAACTTCTTAGCCAAAACTATTGTTATTACTCTCTTATATTATGTTCTAAGTCCTAACAATATGATATGCTGAGTAGATAAGGAAGGTGTTAGGAAATTAAGCCAATGCCATGATCTAGTGAAAGTTTTGAGAACTTTCTAGAATTCTTTTTAGTATATAAGTTTTGTAATTCATTAGATATACTCATTAGTTTGCAATAGAATATGCCTTATTCCAAGTCAAACCAAGAGAGCTTTTACTGTGATCCCTTTATGAATATCTACTTTCTCTACTCCAATGTTTGGTCACACTTCTCTCAATATCTTGAACATCCTCCTTACTTCTCTTTCTATTATGCCTTTCAGAGTTCTATCCTGTGCACCATCTCACTGTGCCTTTCTTTATTATATTTCTATCTTTTTTTGCTACTATACCTAACTACATAATATTATGAATTTTCTACTAATTTCCTTATTGAGTTATTTGATAATCAACATGTAAGTGCTAAGTATATAAATAGTTTTTTTGCTCACTATACTATGTTGGTGATAGAACTAACTCTAATGCTGAATAGTAGAGTAAAGATGGCTAGAAATCAAAGAAGTAAGAATAATAGAGATAGTAGTATTAAAAAAGAGCTGCTATCACAAAAGGCCACTTACTATTTGTGATTGGGTTGAAGAGTTATTCAAAAAGTGCTTATAAGCAAAGTTTAGATAGTGACAAGAGATGTTGTTAAGTCTGAGATCTAATTCTCAGACAGAAAGTCCTTATTTATAGGATTATAATGGTCTGTGCACTAGGACAGATTATCATATGCTATTATCTATTGTTCTACATATAGTAATGTGCAAATATTGAGGCTTTCATATCTCCACTAATATGAATTGCCTTGAGGTCATTCTAGACTCATTTTGAGCATTATAAAAAAGGCTTCTGCTGAGCCTAGAACCAAAGCATCAATTGTGGTGGTTTCCAAGATATTAGCAATTTAATAAATAGTAACATGGTAGTTACCAGTTGATCTGCTTAATATCTTGGCCAATATTGATTGCCTTGAGACGTGACTGGCATCAATCAAAAGGTTTTTTTGAGGGCTTTCCATAGCCTGTTAAGACTCTAGACCTCACAGTTGAATACGTTCAACTTGAAGCCTATATCTAACACTTGATATCTTCACGCTCCTCATTAGAGGGTCCGGTTAAGGTTTTCAGTGAAGTTATATCGGAGGAGAGATGTAAGCGAGACTTTGAGTAGCACTCTTGAGATTGTCCTAAGACAAGTAAGAGTACCGATTCCTCAGAGTAAGAT
>Ga0157360_1000477_pt1 | contig 15006 bp, 13 predicted proteins | sample AttlaeALBM1_FD_111483 | JGI IMG/M metagenome (GOLD analysis project Ga0157360, IMG submission 111483) | Fungus gardens microbial communities from leaf cutter ant in Ribeirão Preto, State of São Paulo, Brazil - Atta laevigata ALBM1 | ecosystem: Host-associated > Fungi > Mycelium > Unclassified ... | reverse complement strand
TTTGCTGGCGGGACAGGAACTGAGACCTCATGAGCGTTAGCAAGAGTCAGATGAAAAATTATCTCAACACTCAAGGCTGTTTGGCAACCGATTATATTGCCTTCAGCACATCCATTTCTGGATTGGCCTGTGTTCGCGAAACTGTAACGCGCCAGCGCTGCGTCTTTACAACGCGGCTTACAGAGGAGTTTACTAATCTGCTTGCCAGGATTTACCGGGCATAGACGGTTACACCGTATTGAAAATCGCTAAACCTTGTAAGCTAATTCCTCTCCGGCGTCAACGCGGATGGCCTTCAGGAACACATTTTCCGTTTTATCCACCCGTAAGCGCTGATTCCCTGACCAATCGTGGCGTAATGAAGATGACCAGCTCTCTTTTTTTGCGCTGTTCCGTCTGCTGGCGAAACAGCCCGCCAATCAGCGGCACCTTTCCCAGCAGCGGCACCTGATTCTGCCCGCGCGAACGCTGCTGCTGAAAGATACCCCCTAACGCCAGTGTTTGCCCGTCGCTGACCGTGACCTGAGTCTCAATTTCCTGTTTATCAATGGATAATATGTCGCTGTCGCCGGTCCGGATGGTGCGACCCGGCATATTCTGACTGATATGGATTTTCAGTTGAATGCGGCCATTGCCGGAGATAACGGGCGTGACCTCCATGCCCAGCACCGCCTCTTTAAACTCGATGCTGGTCGCGCCGCTGTTCCCGGCCGAGACGGCATAGGGGATTTCGGTGCCCTGCTTAATCGAGGCGGTCTGCTGATGTGAGGTAAAGAGACGCGGGCTGGCGATGATTTCGATCTGGTTCTCCTGCTCCAGCGCACTGAGTTCCAGATCCAGCAGCGCGCCGCCGATGCGCGACAGCGCGATCCCCACGCTGACGCCCGGTGAACTCACCGCCAGCGGAATAGCAAGCCGGGGATGATGCAGGCTGTCAGTCACCGCCGCCTCATCCGCCTGCAGGCCCCACTTCACCCCCAGCTCCTGCAGATGCTCTTCGCTGATGGTCACAATGTGCGCCGCAAGCTCAATCTGATCCAGCGGCCGATCCAGCGCCCGTATCCAGCGCTCTGTCTCTTTTAATGCGGCCGCCGTATCGCGCAGCAGCAGCGCATTGGTGCGTTTGTCGATCGTCACGCTCCCGCGCGGGCTCATCAATGACTGCCGTTCGCGCAGCAGACTGGCGTGAACCTCGCTGGCGCTGGCAGAGTACAACCGCACGCTACGCTGCTGCAGCGGGCGCTGCTGTAATGCCTCCTGCTGCTCAGCCTGACGCGCCAGCTGCTGCGCCTTCTGCCAGCTTGCCGGATAGACCATAAGAACATTGTCCTGTTCGATCAGCGTCAGGTTTGCCATGCGCGCCACCAGATCCAGCGCCTGATGCCAGGGCACCGTATCCAGCCGCAGCGACAGCGTTCCCTCTACCTCCGGCGCAATCATCAGGTTGATCTGCTGATAGTCCGCCAGCGCCTGCAGAATACGTGTGACCGGCGCATGGTCAAACGTCAGGCTGAGCGGCTCCTCATCGGCGGCGTAAACCGGCAGCAGGCTGCTCAGGGCCAGCAGCAGCAGGGCTATCCTTGTCATGCGCTCCTCCTTTTAAATAGAGCCGGGTCTGTTGGGCCTCGCAGCTCTGCGGCACCACAAGGGTGATGCTGTGACGGCGAATATCAGCCGGCTGCCAGGGCGCAACGGGAAAGGGTTTGCCGCTGCGGGCCATCACGCTCTCACCCTGCGGGGTCAGCAGCCAGGCGCGATAGTGCGCCTCACGTCCGACAATCCCCTGCAGCCGCCAGCCGGTCAGCGGTGCGACGGCTGCCCTGCAGATCGACGCCGCGACAGGCCGGAACGGATCCCGCGCCAGCGCAGAGCCAGCGCAGAGCAGCAGAATCAGCAGGCTATGGCGCATCGTCAGGTTCCAGCCAGAGCTGCGCCACCAGAAACGACGGTTGTGCGCGCAGCTGGAAGTGGTGCGGAAAAGGGGCGGCACCGTCGGCAAGCTCAGCGAACAGCGTCTGAAACGCGGGCCACTGCAGATGCAGCGTCAGCATGCGTGAGGCCGCATCGGGCTGCCACGCCTCAAGCTGATGATGACGCGCCGCCAGAATCGCGTCGATGGCCCTGCCCGGTTCGGGTCTGGCGTGCTGCAGGGCCTGCAGTTGCGCCTGCAACTGCGCACCAGGGGGATGCTGCTGCCACTGCTGCTGGCGCTGCTGCAGGGTGCGGGTTAACTGCGCCAGCGCCTGCTGTTCCGCAATCAGCGCCTGCTGCCGGGGCCGTAACCCTGCGAAGCCGACGATCAGCAGCAGGCCGGCAGCGCCGATCGCGAGCAGCCCGTAGCGTGGAAGGGCGGCCATCTGCCACCAGCGATCCCACCACTCACTCATCGTTCCCCTCCCGCAAACGCAGCCGCAGCGAAAACTGATAGCGGCCATCAGGCTGACGCTTAACGCCGCCCTGCTTCACCTGGTCAAACAGGGCGACGGTTGTTAACTCCTGCCGGAACTGCCGGATCGCCACCATATCCTGCGCCCTCCCCTCCAGGGTCAGATGCTGGTCGCGCTTCTCCAGCCAGGTCAGCCACGCGCTGTCGGGCAACAGCGCGGGTAAAGCCAGCCAGAACTGCTGCCAGGCCGCCAGCTGCGCCCGCTCTCTGCGCTGCTTCGCCTGCTGCTTCTGCACCACCGCGAGCTGCGCCAGTAACGCGTTCTGCTCCGCCAGCTGCTTTGCCAGGTGATCCAGTGCCTGCTGCTGCGCGCCCGCAGCCTGCGCCACACCCTGACGCGCCTGCTCAATACGCCAGACCTGCTGCAAGACCGCCAGCAACAGGCTGAGGGTGACCAGCACCAGTACTACGAGACTCTGTCGCTGCTGCCGCCGCTGACGTCGCTGCCGCCAGGGCAGCAGATTGACCGCCTCGTTCACCGATCCTCTCCGCGCAGCGCCAGTCCGGCAGCCAGCGCAAACGCGCCCGGATTCTCCGGCAGAGGCGGCTGTTGATAGCGGAACAGGCTGAAGGGGGAAAACAGGACGGCATCCGCAGGCAGTGGTGCTTCATCGGCTGCACACCAGGCGACGGCGGGCGCGTCAGGGAAGGCCTGCAGAAGGGCATCGGGCGAGGCGAACTCTGCGCTATCAGCAGCGGTCTGCGCATCGCTCCAGAGCCAGCGCTCATCCTGATGCAGGGCCAGCACCGCGCCCGGCGGCCATGATGCCTGACGCACCAGCCGCCTGAGCGCGTCGGTCGTGAGTTCAAAAACCTGCGGCATTAACCCCGCCTGCAACAGGGGCGCGGTCCATTGATCGATGATCTCCAGTCGTGCCGCCGTCACGCAGAGCTGACCGCCCCGGGCATCCGGGCGATAATCCAGCGCCAGCGCGGCAGGCTCCAGCGGGAAGAGGCGGCGGGCGGCCGCCCGCACGAAGTGTCCCAGTGCCGGCTCCTTCAGGGGCTGCGCAGGCAGCGGGATCTGACGCTGCAGCACCAGCCGGGCGGGCAGTGCGACCCGCAGCGAGTAGCGACGCGGCAACCGCTGACGCCAGGCGCTTAAGGCCGCCACTAATTCAGGTGAAGATTGCAGCACGCCGTTTCTTAACGTATCTTGCGGCAGCCGCTGCTGCCACCAGTGGCGTAGCTGCCAGCCATCACGACGAGGCTGGAGGGCCAGGGCGCAAATCTGCCTATTCTGAATATCCAGCCCAATTTGCCAGGTATGAAAAGCCATCCGCGCGATCTCCTTATCGTCCGGGAAAATGGACATATCAAAGCGTCTGGCTTGCCTTTATACTACCGCGCGGTTGTTTATAAACTGCTCAAACGACAACAGATGGGAAATTCCAGGTGAAGTTCGTAAAGTATTTATTAATCCTTGCAGTGTGTTGCATCCTGTTGGGAGCTGGCTCGATTTATGGTTTATACAAATACATAGAGCCGCAGCTGCCTGACGTCAACACGCTGAAAGATGTGCGTCTGCAGACCCCTATGCAGGTTTACAGCGCCGATGGCGATTTGATCGCCCAGTATGGCGAGATGCGCCGTATTCCTTTGACGCTGCAGCAGGTTCCCCCGGTGATGGTAAAAGCGTTTATCGCCACCGAAGACAGCCGCTTTTATGAGCACCACGGCGTGGATCCGGTGGGGATTTTCCGTGCGGCCAGCATTGCGCTGGTCTCCGGTCATGCCTCCCAGGGTGCCAGTACCATTACGCAGCAGCTGGCCCGTAACTTCTTCCTGAGTCCGGAACGCACCCTGATGCGTAAAATAAAGGAAGCGTTTCTGGCGATCCGCATTGAGCAGCTGCTGAATAAAGATGAGATCCTTGAGCTTTACCTGAACAAGATCTATCTGGGCTACCGGGCTTACGGCATCGGGGCCGCCTCGCAGGTCTATTTTGGTAAGCCGGTTGACCAGCTGTCGCTGAGTGAAATGGCGATGATCGCCGGTCTGCCGAAAGCCCCTTCGACCTTTAACCCGCTTTACTCGCCGAGCCGTGCCCTGTCGCGCCGCAACGTCGTGCTGGCACGTATGCTGGATCAGCATTACATCACCCAGCAGCAGTATGACGAAGCCCGCAACACGCCGCTGGTCGCGAAGTATCACGGACCGGAAATCGCCTTCTCTGCGCCCTATCTCAGCGAGATGGTACGCCAGGAGATGGTGAAGCGTTACGGTGACAACGCCTATACCGACGGCTACAAGGTCTACACCACCGTGACCCGTCGCCTGCAGGAAGCCGCTCAGACATCAGTGCGCAACAACGTCATGGCCTACGATATGCGTCATGGCTATCGCGGTCCGACGCGCGTGCTGTGGAAAGTGGGCGAGCCAGCCTGGGATCAGACAAAGATTGAGAACACGCTGAAGACGCTGCCGGTCTATGGCCCGCTCCATCCGGCCGTGGTCACCGAAGCGCGCAGCGATGAAGCGACGGTGATGCTGAAAGATGGCAGCAACGTGTCGCTGGCGTTAGCCGGGGTTCGCTGGGCGCGTCCTTACAAGTCCGACACCGTGCAGGGGCCGACGCCGAAAAGCGTGACGCAGGTTCTGCAGGCCGGCCAGCAGATCTGGGTACGCAAAGTCGGTGACGACTGGTGGCTCGGCCAGGTGCCGGATGTCAACTCGGCGCTGGTTTCACTCAATCCTGATGATGGTGCAGTGCGCGCGCTGGTGGGCGGTTTTGCCTTTAACCAGAGCATGTTTAACCGTGCAACCCAGGCGCTGCGCCAGGTCGGTTCTAACATCAAGCCGTTCCTCTACACCGCGGCAATGGATCGCGGGTTAACGCTCGCCTCGATTCTTAACGATGTGCCGATCTCCCGCTGGGATGCCGGTGCCGGTGCGGACTGGCGTCCCAAGAACTCACCGCCAACCTATGATGGTCCGATTCGTCTGCGTCAGGGTCTGGGTCAGTCGAAAAACGTGGTGATGGTGCGTGCGATGCGTGCGATGGGCGTGGATTACGCCGCAGAGTATCTGCAGCGCTTTGGTTTCCCGGCGCAGAACATCATTCACACCGAGTCACTGGCGCTGGGCGCCGCCTCGTTCACCCCGTTACAGGTGGTACGCGGCTACTCCGTGATGGCGAACGGTGGCTTCCTGATCGATCCCTACTTCATCACGCGGATTGAGAATGAACAGGGCAACATCGTGTTCGAAGAGAAACCGAAGATCGCCTGTCCGCAGTGCAATCTGCCGGTGATCTACGGTGAAACCAAGAAAGCGCTGGCGCTGAACGAAGAGAGCGTTGAGAACGTCGCGGCCTCTGACGCGAACCAGAATCAGGCGGTGCCTCAGCCTGCGCTGGAGCAGGTGCCGGCTCAGGCCCAGCAGGGCGGTCAGGCGTATGCGCCTCACGTTATCAACACCCCGCTCACCTTCCTGATCAAGAGCGCGCTGAACAGTAATATCTTCGGCGAACCGGGCTGGATGGGGACCGGCTGGCGTGCCGGCCGCGACCTTAAGCGTAATGATATCGGCGGTAAAACCGGTACCACCAACAGCTCGAAAGATGCCTGGTTCTCCGGTTACGGCCCGGGTGTGGTGACCTCGGTCTGGATCGGTTTCGACGATGCGCGTCGCGATCTGGGCCGCAGCACGCTCTCCGGTGCCATTCCCGATCAGATTTCGGGCTATGAAGGCGGCGCGAAGAGTGCGCAACCGGCGTGGGATGAGTTTATGAAGAGCGCGCTGGAAGGCGTTCCGGTGCAGCCGTTAACGCCACCGGAAGGCGTGGTGACGGTCACCATCGACCGCAGCACCGGTAAGCTGGCCAACGGTGGCGGTAATACCCGTCAGGAATATTTCATCAATGGCACCCAGCCGACCGAATATTCGGTGCATGATGTGGGCACCACCATCATGGATAATGGCGAGAGTCACGAGCTGTTCTGATGTAACCGCTGACGTGTGAAATAACCCAAGCCGATCGCTGTGACGATCGGCTTTTTTTTGCCTGGCGATTGCCGCGCGCAGCATCAGGAAAAGAGGAGCAAGTTTCCCATCGCTGCCCGCGTTTTTCCTGTCGACGGAGACGCATACCGGATAAGGACTGGCTTTCTGCTGACGGGATCGGTGGGGGTTCAGTGACAGGCGTCAGGCAGAAAAAGCAGAGGTTCAGCAGCGTCACGCATAAAAAAATGCCGCCCACCTTGGTGACCGGCATTTTTTCAGCCTTATGTTATAAGGCAACGGGCGTCCTGCTTATTCGCGAATCTCACAAGCAAGTCAGGCGCATTTTATTATAGTGCTGAAAATCGCGTTTCCCTGGTGCCAGCGGATAAAACAGATTGCATGGCAACTCAATACGCTGGACCAGCATAATAGTTACCGCTTCGTATAACAGGGGGGATATTGGCTCTTGCGCCTCGCTTTTTATCGTGATAAGAAACCTGTCGAATTGCTCTTATTTAATTATTCGCGGAAACTGTTTATATATGGAAATTAAAATTGGCGATGTGCCTGACCAGAAAAGTGAAGAATATATTATTCAGCAGCTCTGGCAGCACAATAGTGGTTTCGCTGACATCAATATGAAAACATTGAATGTTATTTTGTATGACGATGAAAAAAATATTCAGGGTGGCCTGTTAGCGCATACCTGGTGCGGCACGCTCGATATCCACTATTTCTGGATAGCGGAAGCGCAGCGCATGCATGGCACAGGGCGTCAGATGATGCAGGCAGCGGAAGAGGAAGCGCGCAACCGGCACTGTCATATGGCAGTGGTAGATACACTGAGCTTCCAGGCTCGCGGTTTCTACGAGAAATTAGGTTATCGCGTGTATGGCGAACAGGAAGGCTATGCAGAGCGCTACGCGCGCTACTATCTGGCAAAACGATTATAATCTGAATCATTTCAGCGAGGTGCCATGGATAGCCCCTACCGTAGTATCGATGAATTTATCGCCCCATTCGCCACAACAATGGATCTGTTACCGACCCCGTGGGGATTTAAGGATGCGACTTCACAGCATCTTTATATGAATGAAGCGGCCAGAAAGTACACGGCGACGCCTGAAAATTATCGCTTAGAGGGAAAAAAGGATAATGAATTTCCTACCCCCTGGAGCGATTGTGCCGATCAGTTCTGCGAGCACGACCAGCAGGCTGAAGCGGCTAAAGGCAGTGTCGCCGTGATTGAAACGCATTACTGGTACGGTAATAACTACCTCTCCCCTTTTATCAGCGAAAAATACCCGGTGTTCGACCACAATAAGCAGCTGCTGGGCTGTATCTGGAATGCGCGCCCGGTCGATAATCTCTCCGCGATGCGCTTTATCGATCAAAAGAAGGCGTCCGTGCTGACCACGCGGCTGGCGCATCCGCTGTTTACCTCCGCCGAACTGGATGTCATCTTCCTGCTGCTGCGGCGGTTCAATGCCAAAGAGATTGCGCGTATCTATAACCTCAGCGTCAAAACCATCAGCAACCGCATCACGACGCTTTATCAGAAAGCCGGGGTGCATTCGCTTCAGCAATTTGAGAGCTACTGCTATGCAGAATCGCTGGAAAGTTATCTGCCGGAACGCTTTCTCAGCGCTGGCGTTATTTTTATTTAAACCGGTAAGGAAACCCTGTAGTGAGTAAATTTGACGATTATCCCCTGAGCCGCGTGCCTGAAAACAAACGACTTTCGCTGCTCAGCGTCGCGATTGTGCACATGGGGATGCTGACGGCGCTGGACCAGTTTATGCTCGGTGCGGTGCTGGGCAACGGAATGTCCACGGGGGAAGCCTTTACCGCGATTACCCTGGCGAGTCTGCTGTTTGGTGTGCTGACGTTTGCGCTCGGCTATGCCGGGATGCGCGAAGGCCTGCCCGGCAGCCTGCTGGCGCGCTGGTGCGGTTTTGGCCGTCACGGTTCGGTGCTGATTGGCCTGCTGGTGGCGGTCAGCCTGCTGGGCTGGTTCGGCATTCAGAATGCGGTCTTCGCCCGGTCGCTGAGCTATGCGCTGGACGGTAAACTCAGTTTCGCCGAAGCGGCGGCGCTGTCGGGGGGTGTCCTGACTCTGCTGGTGACCTTTGGCTTCCGGGCGCTGCGGTTTACCGCCCGCATTGCCGTTCCCCTCTTTATTGCGCTGGTGGGCTGGATTTTCTGGCACGCCTTCCACGGTCAGGCTGGTCCTGTTGCTCAACCCGCAGTGGCGGCCGACCCCATTACCGTCAGCGCGGCGATTACCATGGTGATTGGCGGCGCGATCCTGGCCAGCCTGATGACGCCGGATCTGACACGTTTCTCACGCAACGGCAGGGATGTGTTCGCCATTACGCTGCTGACTATTCTGGCGGGTGAATATGGGATCAATGGCCTGGCGATTCTGGTCGCCAGAGAGCTGCAGACCTCCGACATCATCGCCATCATTACGCAGACCACCAGCACCCTGGGGTTGTTCGCGGTGGTCTTTTCTACCCTGCGCGTCAACGATCTGAATCTCTACTCCTCCACGCTGGGCATCACTAATGCCATTGAGGGCGTGACGGGCTACAAGCCGCGCTATCAGGTGATTACGCTGCTGCTGGGGATACTCGGGACACTCTGTTCGATTCTGGGGATCCTCGACCGGTTCGTCGATTTCCTGGAGCTGCTGGGTGTGGTCTTCCCGCCGGTGCTGGGGGTAATGATTATTGATTACTACGTGCTGAAAACCAGCCGCCAGACGCTTGCGCTGGGCCGCGCAGAGAATGCCCTGCCGCCCGTTTCGGCGTCGATCGGCTGGCCGGCGCTGATCGCCAGCCTCGCGGGGGCGGCCACCGGCCTGTTTATCGAGCGCGGCGTACCGGTCTTCAACTCGTTAATCGTCGCCTGCCTGATTTATCTGGTCGCGGCGCCCCTGTTCCGGCGGTTATCGGCGCGGCAGGCAGGCGCGCTGACGGACTGATTCCGTGCTTTCTCTGCTGATTGCGCCGGCTGCCGGCTGGCGCAATCAGTAACTCAGTCGTCCCTGTCTGACCAGCCATTCGCGGGCCATAAACAGCGCACTGACGTTGCGCGCCTCGCGAAAATCGGGCTCTGCCAGCAGAGACAGCATATCGCTCAGCGGCCAGCGGTGAACAATCAGCGGCTCCGGCTCATCCCCTTCCAGCCTCTCTGCATACAGCCCTTCCGCCACCACGATGTTCATTTTGCTGGAGAAATAGGAGGGGGCCAGCGTGAGTTTGCCCAGCGTCGTCAGATCACGCGCGCCAAAACCGACCTCTTCCTTCAGTTCACGCACCGCGGCTTCGTTGACGGTTTCTCCGGCATCGATCAGCCCTTTCGGGAAACCAAGTTCATAGGTTTCCAGTCCGACGGCGTATTCCTGAATCAGGATCAGATGATCGTCGATAATCGGCACAATCATCACGGCTTCCCGTTCTGAGGGCTTCATACGCTCATAAACGCGACGCGCGCCATTACTAAAGGCCAGGTCGACCGATTCAATCGTGAATAACCGCGAACGCGCCACGGCGGTGATATTGAGGATGTCAGGTTTTTTTGGAATTTTCATATCAGCCTCAAAATTATTCTGCGCCTCCTGGCGGGCGCAAATTAGCATACCTAACCACAGGCAATTGTGCGACAGTCAGACAAGGGCGTCATCGTTACATAGATTCTGACGATTGAATAACAGCCTTTAGTTATCAGTTAAGACTAAATTTGCATTAGTCAATATGCTGAGATAAGTTTCAGATAATACCGATATTTAATCCAGTCTGAGCCGTTTACCATTCGGACAAGGCATGGTTTAACAAATGCTAATCAGATATACGCTGGCACTATTTCATCAGATGCCTGACACCTCGGGGTTATATAATCTTCCGCTGTGCCGCGATGACCGTGCGCATAACCGGGAGCGTAAGTTAAAAGTGAAGGCAGCATTTTGGCTGAGTTGAGCAGAGCATGAGCACAATCTTTATGATCCTGGCCATAGTGCTGACCTGTTCAATCCTGGCAGGTATTGGGTTCTGGTACGCTATGCGGCATCGCCCGCCGTTGGCGAAACCACTGCCATTTATCAGTCCGCCCTGCCGTAAACTCTCTGCTCAGGAGCGCGAAGCCGTCGATAAGTATGTCGCCGCGCTGGAAAAGCAGTCCCGCACCTCGGTTACCACCGACAAACGCAGGACATCGGAGCGTCTGACGCTGACGGCGCAGAGCAACAATGTCTATCCGGTTACCCGGGCGATTACCCGCTACGGCCTCTCAACTGACGACCCGCACAAATGGCGCTACTACCTGGATGAAGTTGAAGTTCATCTGCCGCCGCTGTGGGAGCAGTACATCACCGACGAAAACTACGTCGAGCTGATCCGTACCCAATCCATTCCGCTGGTGATCTCGCTGAACGGCCACTCGCTGGCCGACTACGCCGTGGATCAGCAGTCGCTGCCGACGCTGATGCGTCCGATGTCGACCAACGCCTCAATCCGCAAGGCGGAAACGGAAAATATCGAGCTGCTGAAGGTGCGCAAAGAGACGCCGGAAGAGTACCGGCTGTCGCGTCCCGACGGCACGCGTGAAGCGGTGACGATCTCCCTGGCCTTTTTACTGTTCTTCTTCAGCCTGCTCGTGCCTGCCACCCTGATGATCTGGCTGGTGCTGACCGGAACCGTGATGATTGCGGCCAGCCTGTGGCTGCTCTATCGCGTTCCCGGCGAGCGCGGCCTGCGCGATATCCACTGTCTGCGCGGCGCGCCGAAACGCTGGGGTCTGTTCAGCGAATCAAACCAGGAGCAGAGCAACATCACCCTGGGAATTATCGACCTCGCCTATCCGCCGCACTGGCAGCCTTATGTCGCCCACGATCTCGGTCAGATTACCGACGTGGAGATCTACCTTAATCGTCAGGTGGTGCGTCAGGGCCGCTTCCTGTCGCTGCAGGATGAAGTGAAAAACTTTCCGATCCAGCGCTGGCGGAAAAACGTGGTGCTGGCCTGCGGGTCGCTGATGGTGCTGACGATGCTGGTCACCTGGATCCCGCTCAGCATGCCGGTGAAACTGAGCCTGGCCTGGGCCAGAGGCACTGACAGCCTGGAAGTCAGCAGCGTCGATAAACTCAGCGGTGTGGCCCTGAACATCGGCGACAGCCTGAAAGTCAGCGGCACCGGGATGTGTTCGGTGCCGGATAACTATCAGAGCAACCGCAGCTACGCCTATATGCCGTTTGACTGCTCGGCGGTCTACTGGAACAACGCCACGCCGCTGCCACAGCCTCAGTCGGATATTATCGATAAAGCCTCGGCGCTGCTGGAAACCACCACAAAGCAGCTGCATCCGGAAACCAATACCGACCCCAAACTGAACCCGCAGCTGGCTTCGGCGATTCAGAAGTCCGGCATGATCCTGCTGGATGATTTCTCCGATCTGGTAATGAAGACGCAGGATCTCTGTAATCAGCCGCAGGATTGTATGCGCCTGAAGAATGCGCTGGTGAATCTGGGCAACGCCAAAGACTGGGAAGCGCTGATGCGCCGGGCGGACTCCGGCCAGCTCAACGGCATGAATGTGCTGCTGCGCCCGGTCAGTGCGGAAGCGCTGGAAAATCTGGTGAATACCGCCACCTCGACCTTCTTCTTCCGCGAAACCCGCCGGGCGGCCGAGAATCTTAACAGCCCGCCGCCGGGTGGCTTCCTGATCGTCAGCGACGAGGGACGTCAGCTGGTGAATCAGCCTCAGCCAACCGTGTCGCTGTTCGACCTCGATCCGCCTTCTCAGTGGCGTGAGCTGCAGCGTCTCTCCGCCATGCTGCTGCACACGCCTTTCAGCGCCAGCGGCATCATCACCAGCATCTCAACCGATGCCAACGGCACGCGTCATATCGCGCTGCACAACGAGCCGGATGCCATGGCGCAGTGGCGCTATCTGGGCACCGTTTTGCTGCTGCTGGTGCTGCTAATCTGCGGCGTGTTTAACGGGCTGCTGGCGCTGCGCCGTATGCACCGTAACCGCCAGCGCATGATCGATATCCAGCAATATTACGACAAGTGCTTCAACCACAACCTCGGAACTTTACAGGGCGTGCGCTCAATATTCTGAGCCCTGCCCTTCTGTGCTACCCTGTCGCCCGGTTTTTTTTCAGGGTGAGATCCCGCGATGGTTAACTGGTCTGAGATGGATACCGTGCTGCTCGACATGGACGGCACGCTGCTGGATCTGGCGTTTGACCGCCACTTCTGGCTGGAGCATGTGCCCGGAGAGCTGAGCCAGCAGCGTGGCATCCCCCGCGCCGACGCCGACGCGATCATCGCGGAAAAGTATCAGGCCGTCGCCCATACGCTAAACTGGTATTGTCTCGATTACTGGTCAGAGGCGCTGGCGCTCGACATCCGTGCCATGACCTGGGCGATGCGCAGCCGGATCGCGCTGCGTGACGATACGCTGCCTTTTTTGCAGGCGCTGCGTCGCATGGGTAAGCGCACCATCCTGCTGACCAATGCGCATCCCTATAATCTTGACGTCAAACTGGCGCAGACAGGTTTAGCGCCGCACCTTGATTTATTACTTTCCACCCATACCTTTGGGTATCCGAAAGAAGACCAGCGCTTATGGCAGGCGGTACAACAGCACACCGGCTTTTCTGCGCCGCGCACGCTGTTTATCGATGACAGCGAAGTGATTCTGGATGCTGCGACGTTATGGGGCATCGGCGGGTGCTTAGGCGTAAAGAATCCCGATTCGGGGCGTCCTGAGCAAATCTTTCAGCGTCACCGCGCCACCGGCGATTACCGGACGCTGATCTGAGTCAGGAGCAGCAATGAAAGAGAAAAACAGCGAAGAGGTCCGCCTCGACAAATGGCTGTGGGCCGCGCGCTTCTACAAAACCCGGGCGATTGCGCGGGAGATGATTGAAGGCGGCAAAGTGCATTACAACGGTCAGCGCAGCAAACCCAGCAAAGTGGTGGAGCTGAATGCGGAGCTGACGCTGCGTCAGGGCAACGACGAACGCACGGTGATCGTGGCAGAAGTCACCACTCAGCGCCGTCCTGCCAGCGAAGCTCAGCAGCTCTATCGGGAAACCGAGGCCAGTATCGAAAAACGCGAAAAAGTGGCGCAGGCGCGCAAGCTTAATGCGCTGACTATGCCCCACCCCGATCGGCGACCTGATAAAAAAGAGCGTCGCGATTTGATGAAGTTTAAATTATCGGGTGATGAATAACGTCGTCTTTGCTGACGCGCCATCACCCCGTTCCAGTGAGAGAAAAAAATATGTCAGTCCAGGATCAACTGCACCGTTATCTGTTTGAACATGCCGCTGTGCGCGGCGAGCTGGTGAACGTCTCTGACACCTGGCGTGAAACCGTGAAGAACCACGACTATCCGGCACCGGTGAACACCCTGCTGGGTGAGATGCTGGTCGCCACCAGCCTGCTGACCGCCACGCTGAAGTTTGATGGCGAAATCACCGTGCAGCTGCAGGGCGATGGCCCGCTGTCGCTGGCGGTTATCAACGGCAACAACAATCAGGAGCTGCGCGGCGTGGCACGTCTGAAAGGCGAGATTCCGGCGGACAGCACCCTGAAAAGCATGGTCGGCAACGGCTATCTGGTGATCACCATCACCCCGGAAAAGGGTGAGCGCTATCAGGGCGTGGTTGGTCTGGAGGGGGATACCCTGGCGGCGTGCCTGGAAGATTACTTCATGCGCTCTGAGCAGCTGCCGACGCGCCTGTTTATCCGCACCAGCGACAAAGGCGCGGCCGGGATCCTGCTGCAGGTGCTGCCAGCGCAGGATACGGAAAAAGAGGCGTTCGAGCATCTGGCCACGCTGACTGAAACCATTAAAACGGAAGAGCTGATCGACCTGCCTGCCAACGAAACGCTGTGGCGTCTCTACCATCAGGAAGAGGTTACGCTCTACGATCCGCAGCCGGTGATCTACAAATGCACCTGCTCGCGCGAACGCTGTGGTGAAGTGCTGACCACGCTGCCACAGGAAGAGGTGGATGAAATTATTGCGGAAGATGGCAAAATCGAAATGCACTGTGACTACTGTGGTTCAGACTACGTGTTTGATGCGGTCGATATCGCTGCTATCCGCAGCCACTCGCATGAGAACAGTGACCGACTGCACTAATCCTCCGGGCGGCCCCGGCCGCCCCATTTTCCCCGCCCCGCTATCCCCATAATTTTTCAGACAAATTATCTTTTTTTACTTTCATAACATCTTTTAAACGTTCGAAACATGGCCTTAACGCGCCCTGAGTCGCATTTTTAGATCACTGCCCTTTTTCCCGAAACGCAGAAGAGTAAACTGCGCGCGATCGTGCAAACGCCCGGAAGCCCGGGGCCGATGCCTGAACAGCCCGGCTCGCGTTGCAGCGTCCCGCAACGATGCGCCGGGGCGTGTCAGTCATCGGTTGTATCCGATGCAACAGCTGGCGGCACGATCCCAACCTATCTCTGCTGTGCAGAACAGACACCGATTTAAGGAGCAGTAAAATGCGCGTTAACGGCCTGACCTCGCAAGACCTTGCCGCTTTGGGCATCGTGGATACCACGGAAGTGGTTTACAACCCTGATTACGACACG
>Ga0157360_1000476_pt1 | contig 15026 bp, 14 predicted proteins | sample AttlaeALBM1_FD_111483 | JGI IMG/M metagenome (GOLD analysis project Ga0157360, IMG submission 111483) | Fungus gardens microbial communities from leaf cutter ant in Ribeirão Preto, State of São Paulo, Brazil - Atta laevigata ALBM1 | ecosystem: Host-associated > Fungi > Mycelium > Unclassified ... | reverse complement strand
CGTCACCTCCCGAATGTCGAGATTAAATGTGTGCGCATGCTCATCATTAAACCAGTTGGCTTTATACGTGCGCACAGCCTCTTTATTCCATTCGCTGGTAAACACGCACTGACCGCCGATGCCCTCAAAGCCTTTTCGTATACCGCCAATGCCGGCAAACAGGTCAATAAACCGGAAGGCATAGTCCGGGTGATGCGCAGGCGCTTCCGGCAGCATCTTTCGCATAAGCGCTTCTTCTGCTGACGTCAGCGACTTTGGCGGGCACTTACCATTAATCCAGCGATTAAGCGTCTCGCGACTCCACTCATTTTTACCGACTTTTCTGAGCAGCTCTGCCACGTATTTCTGATCATAGATTTCCAGTACCTGCTTGATGAGCTTTTTATCATTTTCCTGTCGCAACTTTTCTTCCGCTTCGGCTTTTTCAAGCAGATTCTGCGCTAATAATTCAAATTCAGACATGGTACCTCCATGGGTCTTATGGGTGAAACCTTATCACTCATTTGACCCAGAGGGAATGTTTTTGTATGTATATTTAGACAGTATTTGCAATTGGACTACCTCGACGCTCGAACTTTTACAATAACATTTCAAGGGTGGCTTAGTTCAATTAGGCAGTTGGATATTGTGAAGAGTGATAAGAATTCGTCACTGGTATGTCTTGTATGGGCTAAAAGTCTATTATTCGCTCATAGCGGACTACGCCCAGTTACCCTCATGAGCGCTTCAGTCGGTAAAGTGTCAACTCAACCTGAGTCAGGTATTCATCACAGCACGCGGGCCTCCGTCACAAAAAGCCGTTCCCGTCTTCAGGACACCATAACACCAGTGAACCAGTTTTCTCATCAGTGCACCGATGACCACCATTTTAGGTTTTCCCCGCAGGCACATTTCCTCGTAAATGTTACGCATACGTTTGTTATGAATCTTTCCGCACAGAGCTGACATGTAAAGCTTTGCTCTCAGCTGAGGTGGGCCGATTTTAGACATGCGGGGGCGTCCCCGAACCGAAGTGCCGGAGCGCTTCTCGACAGGCACCACGCCCAGAAAGGCAGCCGCCTGGTCTGCTGATTCAAAATGATGGCTGCGAAGCACAACCAGCATGTGCATCCCCAGCTGGGGCCCGACAGATTTAATCGATGTCAGCAGCGTATAGTCCCGTTTCAGGTCAGGACTGGCCTTAACATGTGCCTTTATCTGCCGTTCGATACTTCTTACCTCTTCGCGTAACAGTTGAGCCATCCTGATGCATGAACTGATGACGTCTGCAGGCGTGTCGGTAGACTGATATTTTTCAAGCCTGTTTTCCTCCCGCACGGCGTCAGCGAGTATTACATCCCGCCGGCGCAGAAGTGCGCTGAGAAGCCTGATATCCGCTGCGGGCGGCTCCCAGCGGTGCGTTTTTTCAGCAGCACATAACAGGCGAGCATATACGCATCCACCTTGTCCGTTTTGGTCATAATCCCCATGCCACGGGCAAACTCCCGGCTGCGGTAAGGGTTGGCCAGAGACACATAAAAGCCCGCATCGTGCAGGGCAGTGGCCAGCCGCTCGTGATAAACCCCGGTGGCCTCCATCACCACATGCACATCTTCCGGTCCACAGTGCTGAAGTCTCAGCCAGCGGCTGATGTTCTCAACCGCACTGCGATCATTTTTTATATTACGTGTCTTAACGCGGCCTTTGATGCCGTCATAAAGCATGCAGAGGTCAAGCGTGTCTTTGCTGACGTCAATACCGACTGGAAACATGATATCTCTCCTCTCACATAGACCGTCACGCCTGTTCGCCTTGTACATACGGAGTCGTGCTCCCGGTAACCGTTCAACCTGAAGTGCTGGCGTGAATGGTGAAGCGGAGGGCCATATGCTGCAAAAGAAGGTTCAGCGATCGTCAATATCTGACCTTAAGGGCGAAGACCGGCTCACTCTGCTTCAGTGGTGGTAGCTAATCACCACATATGGTTAGATACAAGGGCGAAGTACTCCAGTCCGGGACAGTCAGAGAACATCAGGCTTTATGGTCAGCCTGTCCGGGCAGGGCCTGAATAATTTTCTCCTGAACCTGTCTTACCCCTTCACGCAGGCTGGCCAGCGTCTCAAACGGGACGCCTATTTCGCCAGCCATCGCCGCCGGCACGCCGGCAGCCCGGATTTCGAGTTCCCGGCCTGCTCCGGTCAGGCGAATAATGACCCTGCGTTCATCATGACCGGTGTCGCGCATGCGGCTGATAAAGCCCGCCTGCTCAAGCCGCTTCAGCAGGTGACTGAGCGTGCCGGAGTCGAGCTGCACGCGCAGCCCCACCTCTGACACCGTCACACCGTCATTTTCCCACAGTGTCAGCAGTACCAGATACTGCGGGTAGGTCAGTCCGAGCGGTTTCAGGTGCGGCTGGTAAAGCTTTGTCATGGCCAGCGAGGCGGAATACAGCGCGAAACAAAGCTGCTGCTCAAGCTTCTGGGATGGAGCGTCTTCACCCGCGCTCACTTCAGGTTTTTTTTTCATGCCGGTGTTCCTGATAGGGTTAAAGGCCGGCAGGCGTTCGGTGAATCGTGTTGTGCGACAGACGTCAGGGAGCCGGAAAAACAGGATATCACGGACAGATACTGCTGCCTAAACCGCTGCAAAACTGTCCGCAACAACTTCCGCTTGTCGTTCATAGCTGACAGGGTGTTCTCATCGGGTGCTTTTTAACAGAAGAAGATGAAGAGGATATTGAGAATATGCCGCTTTAAAAGCATATTGAGGCTGGCATTTATCATACTTTCCTTTTTGATAATATAAACACAGGGATGTAACACCCCGGGTCAATTAAAAACTTTCTGCTTTAATGACTGGCTGAATAACAGACATATAAAAAAGCCCGTCAGCATATACGCGACGGGCCAGCCACAGGCGATGAGCATCTTTCTGACAACTTCCCCCTCACACAGCGCATTACAGTAAACCGCGCTCTGTGGCAGGGCTGTTTAAGCTTGCATCTGTTTTTATCGCGGCTTTCTGCCGTCCTCTCAGGCCTGATGTTCAAGGCATCTCATAAAATTCTCTATTATTTCTACAGAGTGAGTCATGGCCAGCAGGTCAGCCATGAGCTCAACATCCTTAAGCACCAGCGTCTCTTTGACGCCGGGCTCGCTGAGCATGGGTTTCATTTCATTCACCACCCGTATCAGGTGCCCCCAGTTACTGGCAAAGGTGCCCGGGCTGGCACAGGCTCCGCTCCGTAACTGTGCGTAAAGCACATCCACATCCGCTTTCATTGCCCTGACGGTTTTTATCAGTCTTTCCTCATGAGAAGGGGGTATAATCAGACACGGAACGTATCCACCATGCCGCGAAGGGCATGCGCCTGCTCTGAAAGCGACTGTGAAGCCGAAGATGACTCCTCAACCAGCGCCGCGTTGTTCTGCGTCACGCCGTCCATCTGGCTGACGGCAATGCTTACCTGCGAAATACCCTGCATCTGCTCGGACGACGCGAGAGAGATGTTGTCCATTGCCTCAGCCAGCTCGCCGACCATGCTGACAACCTTCAGGATTCTATGACCGGTGGATGAGGCAACGCTGACCCCCCCTTCAATCTGCTCAACGGCCTGCTCAATCAGTGATTTTATGTCTTTCGCCGCCGTGGCACTGCGCTGTGCGAGCGTCCTGACCTCACCGGCCACCACGGCAAACCCGCGTCCGTCCTCACCCGCCCGTGCCGCTTCAACCGCGGCATTGAGCGCCAGGATGTTGGTCTGGAACGCGATGCTCTCGATTACGGAGGTGATGTCACGGACTTTCACCGCGCTCACTGAGATGTCCTGCATGGTGGCTGACATGCGCTGAACGTCCGAACCCCCTGCGTGAGCCAGCTGCGCAGTCTCACGGGCGGACCCGGCAGTCTGCTGCGCACTGGCCGTGTTGCTCTTCACCGTGGCGGTAAGCTGCTCCATGCTGGCGGCGGTTTCCTGCAGCGCCGCGGCCTGTTGTTCAGTGCGTGAGGACAGTTCCGTATTGCCTTGTGAAATCTCATCGGCCGCCAGCGCAACGGAGGCGGCCGAATCCTTAATTTTTGACACCAGACCCCGTAGGTTCGCCTGCATCCCATCCAGTGAGGCCAGCAGGCTGGTTGTGTCATTGCGGCGCAGCACGACCGGTCCCGTCAGGTCTCCGGCGGCGATGGCGGCGGCCAGCGCCTGGGCCTGCGCGGGCTCACCGCCCAGCTGACGCATCAGTACGCGGATGACCAGAATACAGGCACCCACGCTGACGAGTACCGATGCGCCGGCCAGCAGGATCAGGATGAAAGATGAGCGCGATGTTGAAGTACTGTTCTGTCTGACTTCAGAAACACTCGTCTTCTGCTGTATCTCCGTAACGACCTGCAAATCGCTGAGAATTTTGTCCTGTACGGGCTGCACTTCTTTTGTGAGACACTCAAAAAAGTCTTTATCGCTATTGGTCAGGGCGAGCTGACTGGCTTTTGCGACGACGGTAAAAAAAGAGGATTCCGTATCGGTCAGCCTTTTAAACGCCTTCCGGCCTGCCGGAAGTGAGTCGATCTGCAGCAGGTCCCCCAGGGCCTGGCGGTTGGCAGTATACTGTGACTGAGTTTTCTGCATGCGCTCTATTATGGGTTTCATCATCACGGGATCGCTCAGCAGCCCAATCGTTCTCACGTCGATGGCCATCTCTCTTAATTCACCGAGCATGTCCTGCGCAATCTGGTACTTTTTCATTTTGACGTTTACGACTTTGTCCATCCCCTCGCGGGCTTTATAGAGCGCAGTAAGCGCCGTGCCGGTGCAGATGATGAAAAGGAAGATAAGCAGGCCGAAACCTGCGGCAAGCCGTGTAGATATTTTCATATTTATTCTCGTTACTGAGGGATTTAGCTGTGTGTCTGTGTGTCTGTGCGTTCAGGCACTGGTTTGTATTCAGGTGGTGCTGGTAAATACTAAAATTGCTTTACATAAAATATTTTCGATCATTCCAGTCGGCCCGGGACACAGCCCGGAGTGACATTTTCAGACCCTGCTGTCACGTGAACCCTTTTCCTGAGCAGCGCTGAAACACTGGTGTAATATCAGTATCCGCTTTCCCTCCTGGCGGGCTTTGTGAAAACAGATCCTGAGCTTGTCCGTTTTAGCTTCTGAGTATCAGACCCCGTGGCTGTCCTGTGCAGACACTGCCTGAATGATTTTCTCCTGAACATTCCTCACCCCATCGCGAAGGCTGGCCAGCGCTTCAAAAGGAATTCCCATGCCACAAATCATCGCTGCCGGTATGCCTGCCGCCCGGGTCTGAAGTTCCCGGCCTGCTGCGGTCAGTCGGATAATGACCCTGCGTTCGTCATGAGAGGTGTCGCGCGTGCGGCTGATGAAACCGGCCTGCTCAAGCCGCTTCAGGAGCTGGCTGAGCGTGCCGGAGTCCAGTTGCACGCGCCGGCACACCTCAGAGACCGTGATGCCGTCCTTTTCCCAGAGAACCAGCAGCGTCAGATACTGCGGATGGGTCAGCCCGAGCGGTTTCAGGTGAGGCTGATAAAGCTTTGTCATGGCCAGCGAGGCGGAGTAGAGCGCAAAGCACAGGAACTCCTCCAGATTCCCGGGCTGGCTGCTTTGGGTCTCGCTGACGTTCTGGGTGTTTTTCATACCGCTGCTCGTGTTGAAGTTAGAGTCCGGCAGGCATCCGGTGAATCGTCTGGAACGACAGACGTCAGCGAGCCGGGAAAACAGGATGTCACGGTCGGGTACAGGAGCCCTGGACCCTTATCAGACTGACCGCAACAGCAGTAATATCGACAGCAATTAAGTTGAGTTCAATTTATTTTGTAAAGACTCTGGATTCTCTGCGTTTGTGGCCGATAGAACCTGAAACTCAAAAGGTATCCGGGAAAAAATAATGAAGGTCTCAACACGCCTTGCCACAGGCTTTGGTTTACTGGTTCTGCTTCTGGTTATCTGTACGGGTACGGCCCTGCACGCGCTCAGTGCAGCGGAGCGTGGCATGAAGGATGCCGTGAACAACAAGATGAAGCGGTTTTCACTGGTGCTTGATATGCGGGGCGACATCCGTGACATGGCCATCGCCGTGCGGAACCTCGCGCTTTTAAGCGACCCCGGAGAAATGCAGCCGGAGTGGGAGCGGCTGCAGGCCGGGCGTCAGAAATACATCAGCGAGCGTGAGAAGCTGGCTGACAGCATGAGTCACAGCGTCACGGCGCAGGGCAAAGCCGTACTGGATGAGATTTTGGCCGCGGAAGACGATGCCATGAAGACGCTGATGACGGCAGGCAGGCTGGGGCTGGAAAACCATCAGCAGGAAGCCACGCCTTACCTGATGAAAACTGCCCGTCCCGCGCAGCGCAAATTGCTTGATGCCCTTAACCGGCTCACCGACATTCAGAAGGCGCAGACGGTAGCGACGGTGACTGAAACCAGCGAGACCGTATCCCGCACAAGAACGGTACTGATTGTGCTTACCCTGTTGTCAGTGCTCACTGCCGTAGCGGGCTGCCTGATTGTCAGCCGCAGCCTGATGCGCCAGCTGGGTGGCGAGCCGGTTCAGGCGCAGGCACTGGCCGCCGCCATCGCCGCCGGAGACCTGACGGGACCGGTCGTGCTGCGCCGCAATGACACAACCAGCCTGCTGGCCTCGCTGGATGGGATGCAGGCGAACCTGCGTGGCCTGGTGTCAAAAATTAAGGATTCGTCCGCCTCCGTTGCGCTGGCGGCCGATGAGATTTCACAAGGCAATACGGAACTGTCCTCACGCACCGAGCAACAGGCCGCGGCGCTGCAGGAAACCGCCGCCAGCATGGAGCAGCTTTCTGCCACCGTGAAAAGTAACGCGGCGGGGGCCCGGCAGACTGCGGAGTCCGCCCGTGAGACCGCACAGCTGGCCCGCAGCGGCGAAACAGACGTGCAGCGCATGTCAGCCACCATGCATGACATCTCTGTGAGCGCCTCAAAGGTCCGTGACATCACCTCCGTCATTGAGAGCATCGCGTTCCAGACCAACATTCTGGCGCTCAATGCCGCGGTTGAAGCGGCGCGGGCAGGCGAGGACGGACGCGGGTTCGCCGTGGTGGCGGGCGAAGTCAGAACGCTGGCACAGCGCAGTGCCACGGCCGCAAAAGACATTAAAACGCTGATCGAACAGGCCGTTACGCAGGTGGAGAGCGGCGTCACGGTGGCCTCCTCAACCGGCCAGAGCATCCTGAAAATCGTCGGCATGGTCGGCGAACTGGCCGAATCGATGGACGAGCTTTCCCTGGCATCATCTGAACAGATGCAGGGCATCTCGCAGGTGAGCATTGCCGTCAGCCAGATGGACGGCGTGACGCAGAACAACGCGGCGCTGGTTGAGGAGTCATCTTCGGCTTCACAGTCGCTTTCAGAGCAGGCACACGCCCTGCGTACCATGGTGGAGGCATTTAAGGTATGAGTCATGACGCAGACAACGAACGGGAAGCCGTACAGATGTACAAGACATTTCGCGGGCTGAAGGAAGGTGTGGACTTCATGGTCAACCAGCTGATTCAGGGAAATTATCTGACGACTTCCACTTTTGCCAATAACCTGCTTCACCTGAACCGGGCCTTTGAGCCTATACATGCCCGAATGGCGGTGCCCGGCGTGATGGCTCTCCTCCTGCGGGAAGACGTCCTGCTTGCCGCTGACCTTATTGCCACGGGCAGGGCGATTGCGATGATGAATAATTTTCTGGTCTGTGTCACCGGCCAGGAGAACAGCGCACGGCCAGCGGACGCGAAAATAATGGTTTAAGCCGGGCGATTTCCAGGCCCGTATACACTTTCATGCAGAAAGCAGTACGCCAGGTGCCGCCGGGCTGCTTAGCTCCTGATGCTGTACTGTGAAGACATATGCTTTACGGCGGCGTCATGGGTTCCGGAGAGAATACCGAAGAAAAAGCGCCTGAACCGGCGGGCAGGGCTGTTCACAGTTTCTCAGCGAAAAAGCCAGTGTATAGAAAGAAGACATTATCTGAGCACTTCACCGCCTTGGTGAGTAAACCGTTGACTCGCGTGGCTGGTCAGGCTGTCAGAAAGCCGGGCTGATGATGAAGTGCAGGGTTCACTGACCTGCGGTAAGGGGGGAAACCTACATTTCAGCAGAGCCTGAAATCTTGTCAGTGCCTCCTTTTCCGCTATAGAAGAATCCGCTCAGGGGACTGATTATCTTCGGCTGAGCCGTAATCTGCATAACCTGCACTACCGGCACCACTGAAAAATCCCTGCGTCAGACTTATGGCCGCCTTTATTAAGAGGCAACGTGTATCATCAGTTTCTGTCTCAAGCATCTGCTTCATTTGCACAGTCAGTGTCTCTGCGCTGATATCTGTATTGTGGGCAAGAAGCGACAGGAGCGCGTCACCGATAATGATACTGACCTTTTCTTCTTCATTTGTGTACATATCAACCTTCTTGTTTCCTGGCGGTAAAGTCCATTGCGGCGGATATACGTTATTGCTCCGGGAAAGTCATCTTTTGTGTTTTTCTGAGTTTAGCTCTGATCGTCCGACACTGTAAAATCAGGGGTAGCCCTGTACGTGCCCGGAAACGGTAGCGCGTTAATCTCATGCCTGGATATTTATCACTTCCGCAAAGGCCCTGCAGTCTGCGAACTCGGGCATTAATATTCCCCTCAACCCGTTGAGCTATAAAAAACCACCATTGGCGGGTAAATTCGTTACGGGGAAAATGCCCTGTATGCAGGGTAATATAAAAATACTTTTTTCTCAGTCGCTTATTTTTACACAGCAATCGTTACTGCGTGTGATGAGCGGGCCTCTTCAGAATGAGGCCCGGCAACTCAGTATTAACGGAATAACAGTGATTTTCGGATTGAGTGAGATATGTGCGGTTTTCTAGGCCTGTATACATAAGATTAACAGGATTACTTTACCCCCCTTATCCTGTCTACACAGTCGATGTTACCCGTTATTATAAAGAAATTATCGGAGCAAATTGGCTGAGTCTTCTCTTCGTTTAATTATAATAAAATTAATAAAATCAAGATCATATTCATTCGCTTCTCTTGCATTGTCTTGCCATTTAAGCCTTTAATAAATTTACGAATTAATTTTATAGCACCAGGTTAAATGCAAGACTTTCTGGAAAGGGAGTTATGTTATCAACCCTCCCACAGCGATTTTTATCGTCCTGCTTACTAATTAGAACTCAAAGTATTTGCTTACTGTTTAATTAATGAAGGTGGCGTATATAAGTCAAATTTTGGTTGTTGAATCATTTATCGAATTGATAGCTAACCCCCACCCTTATAAATATCTTTCACATGCCGATAAACAATCAGAGCGCAACATCACTAATAAAATCCGGGAAATAACCTTAAGGTATAAAATGAAAAATTTCGCATTGTTTACACGTTTAAAAATAGGCAGCAAGCTGACCCTGGGTTTTGCACTGGTTATATTTGTTTCTTCCGTTATTGCCCTGCTGGCGCTGCGCTGTTTTGTCAGCATTCAGGAGAACTCAGCCAAGCGCGACGTCACGATTCAGATGGTTGACACCCTGGCCAAAGCCAGACTCAACCGCACGCTTTTTCAGTACACCCGAGATAAAAAATTTATTGAAATCAACGGTGAAGCCATGAATCAGCTTTTCAGCTTAAGGCACAGGCTGGACAGTTTCACCTGGTCTGCTGAAGGGCGTGAACAGCTTTCCCAGCTCGGGAGTGTGTTAAGTCAGTACCAGAAGAAGCGCCAGTCTTTTCTTGAAAGCACCGATAAAGCCGTGCTGTCTTTAAATGAACTGAATGTACGGAATTTGCCTACGCTGGCAGAAATGCTTTATGCCCGGCAGGCATCTGTTTCCGCAGAATCCGTAGCGTCGCTTCTGTCTCTCGCCTTTAAGCTTGAACAGGAAGCCTCATCCGTTCAGGCGTTCGTTAAAGCGCCGGATGAGGCATTACTGGATAAAATCACCGACGTTCAGAAAGAATCTGTTCCGCTCATCCGTATGCTTAAAAGTGTTTCTGATGCTGAGTTCGGTAATTTACTTCTTACCGTGGAAAAAAATGAAGCTGCAGGCTCCGGGTTGCTTAAAAACTACCTGGCTGCCGTGCGCACCGAAAAGCAGGCTTCAGATGAAATGACAGCGTCTGCGGGAAAACTGAACGCGTCGATAACCGGCTTAGCCTCCTTCCAGTCTCAGATGGCCGAAGAATATATTCAGGCTGCATTCTGGCAGATTGGTTTCGCAACCATCACCTGTATTATGGTCAGTCTGTTGATTGCCTGGAGAATGACACGCAGCATTACCGTTCCCCTCAGGGAAACCCTTTCCTCGGCACAGCGCATTGCGGAAGGAGACCTGACCTCTGAAATCAGCAGCAACCGCTCAGACGAACTGGGACAGCTGATGACATCGGTAGGTGCCATGAATCACAGCCTGCGCAACATTATTTCACGGGTCCGTGACGGTGTTAACAGCGTTGCCAGGGCGTCTTCTGAGATTGCTGCAGGCAATACTGACCTGTCTTCACGTACAGAGCAGCAGTCAGCCGCGGTGGTTGAAACGGCGGCCAGTATGGAGGAGTTAACGTCGACGGTTAAACAGAATGCTGAAAACGCGCATCATGCCAGCCAGCTCGCCACTGAAGCCTCCCGTAACGCCAGCCGCGGGGGAGAAATCATCAGCGATGTCATTTCCACAATGGGCGGAATAAGCCAGAGTTCAGGCAGGATTGGCGAAATCATCAGCGTCATTAACGGTATTGCCTTCCAGACCAACATTCTGGCACTGAATGCAGCGGTTGAGGCCGCTCGGGCGGGTGAGCAGGGGCGCGGTTTTGCCGTGGTGGCCGGGGAAGTGCGCAGTCTGGCGCAACGCAGCTCACTGGCGGCCAGAGAGATTGAGGCGCTGATACGTGAGTCTCTGGACAGAGTCAGCGACGGCACCGCACTGGTGAACCGTGCCGGCGACACCATGGGTGATATCGTAAAATCCGTTTCTCAGGTCAGGGATATCATGGGCGAGATTGCGGCGGCTTCAGATGAGCAGAACCGCGGAATTACCCAGATTTCACAGGCCATGACGGAAATGGATACCACGACGCAGCAAAACGCTGCGCTGGTTGAAGAGTCGTCTGCGGCCGCCAGCAGCCTTGAAGAGCAGGCGCTGGAGCTGGAAAAAACGGTGTCAGTGTTCCGGTTGCCGGCCTCAGCATCAGTCACATCAAAACCTGTGCCCCGGGTAAGCCCTGAAAGCATACCGGTGCCGGTCAGGGCGAAAGATGCAAACTGGGAAACTTTTTAACCTTTAACTACGCAACTCCTGTCAGGGCTGCTGCCGCAGTATCTGGCAGAAATCTTGCTGTGGCTTATTACCTCCTTGAGCAGGTATATGACCGAAGACCAATACTGCGCAAAGGGATGCTGGCAGTAACACAAGTGGGTATAAGTAATACATTATTTAAACTGGCTGAGTACATGACCGGACACCGTATGACTCTGGTCAACAGGGTGAATCAGGAGCTTAATATTGGTTTTCCATGAGATCGATCATGGCTCCTGAATGTGCATCTACGTGCCGGATGTAGCGCATCACCGTCTCGGCCTTTTTCCAGGTACCTTCCTGCATAATCTGTGCGGTACTGTATTTTTTTGTGGCCATATCGATGGCAGCACCCACCCGGGTACTGTGTCCTGACCATCCCCGGTATCGGTTTTTATTAGGCTTGGCATCCTGGCCGGGACCAGCATCGCGCCAGGCACGTGCAAAAATATCTTCCAGTGCCCGTGTTGACAGCGGCCTGTCAGTATTTATTTTCGCACGATTAGTACGGTAAACAGGTGAGAATATAAAGGCATCGGGCTCGTTAATCAGGCCCGACGCGTTCAGCCATTCGCTAAGGCGCTGCGACGAAAGCGCACCCAGTCCTTTGATTAGGCCACCGGTCATCACAATTGTTTTTGTCCAGCCGACATCCAGCACGACTCTGCCGTCTGCTGCGCGCGAAATGTCACGAACACGAAGCCGTCCCAGTTCGCTCACGCGTAACAGCGTTGCGTAAGCCACGTGCAGAAAAGCGAGGTCTCGAATCTGCTGAAGACGGTCTGAACCGGACCACGCTGAATCCAGAGCCAGAAGATCAGAGAGACGAAACGGTACTGCCTGGCCTGTGCGCTCGCCGGTAACAACAGCGGTCCGGTTAATTTTCTTCATTGCGCGAAAGGCTAGGGGTGAAGCACTGGGAGGAGGCAGTCCTGCGTTACGGTGTAACATACTGATCAGGGCCAGGTGCGTACTGATTGTTGAAGATGCACGTCCGTTTGCCTGCAGCCAGAACAGATAGTCACGCAGGCAGTCAGGGGACATGGGCAAAAAAGTGTGGCCGTGTCCATTTGCCCAAGCGGCGCATATCCGCATCACACTGAGCAGCTGACGCCATGTATTGTCAGAAAAGGCCTCACGATCCTGAACAAACGCCTGGAGCTGGGCCACTATGTCAGCCTGGGCTGGCAGTTGCATGTCGGATACGGGCCACTGTGGTCTGGAATTGTCCATTCTTGTCCCTGCCAGAGACAGCGCTACGTGAATTCTGAGAAAAAATGAGGGGGTAAGCCCTGCAGATTTCGTGTAGCGATGCCTGTTAATTTGCCCACCTGAGTGTGAGGGGCATGCCCTTCACGATCCCAGTTTAGGATCCAATGATACATCGATCCTCAAACGGATCCCAGCTTCATATAAACACAATTATATGAAGTTATTGTGCAAGATAGATGCTTTGCTAGATAAAAGACATGACTCTGCGGTTCTTTAGTAAGGGCTCAGGGAGATCTGACTTACCTATGTAATTCCTTGGTCTTATAAACGGGCGGGATGAGTCCGCACTGCTTTAAAGAAGCTTCACGGCCCGCAGGCCTAAATTCGTGTTGCAGCTATTTAATCAAGTGCTTTCCATGACTTAAACTCGCCTCTGGCTATCACGTTACAAGTCCGGGTGGACATCGAAAGTTCTTTCCTTAATTTATTGTCGTAGCCAGTATTGAGTAATATAAATTTCATACTTTTTGTTATAGCATCTGCAACATCCTCTGGACAAATGAGGCTGACAGTTCCGAAAGAAAATAAAGGAAACCCTTTAAAAATGTATTGCTTATTATTTTCACTTTTTTAAAGTGCCAGTTTTTTGAACTAAAAATTTCAGGGGGGTAAACATCACGTGAAACACTGTAATAATAGTTTTCATACTTTGTAACCCCGGATAATTTCATAGATAAATTTATAATCTGGACAGGAATAACCGAAGCAACCACAGAAGAAAATTAAATCGCAACTATTGTCATAAAAGTCACAGCTATTAACTGTCTTGATACACGCATTGAGTTTGGTAAAGAGAGGAATGTTAATCCGGGGAGAAGAGATAGTATTATTATAAAGGTTGTAAAGCCCACTAACGAAAAGAAACCAAAAACCTTGCTGGAATCTGGTGAAAAATCAATATATTTAATCAACAATTCTAAAGGGAAAACAAAACACCATGAAGCAACCCCTAAAAGAAATGGATAGAGAACATGGAACTTTAGTTTAAATAAGCGTTTTTCCCATCTCTCCATGAATAACGTTTTCGTATTTATAATTGCTCTGTTCAGGGAAAAACTAATTAGAACCTCCAGCATGGCTGTCAGCATGAATTCAGCAGGGACAACTCAGTATGCATCAGGATATTTTGGAAAATAAAAGCTAATCATCAAAAGAATTATTGATGAAAAAAAAGAACATGCAACAAACGCCAGTAAATATCTATTTTTTATGCGGAAATAGTCTGAAAAACTACTTATTTCTCTTCTGAGAATCAAAACACTTACTATAGACTGTATAAAAAAAACAATCATATAAAAAACTATGCTCGTCATGGAGAAAAATCCAAAGGTGAAAAAAGATCTTTGAATGTAACTACCTGTAAAAACAAATCCTCCCGACCTAATCTGTATAAAAAACCCAGAAAAATCTCAGAGATAATCCAGTAACTAACAAGGTTGGTGTCATAAAGCCCCAAATCCACTTTTGAGCTTTACTCAATGCGAGTAAATTCTTTTTAGCAATCATATTCAGCCTCTCAGCCTTGATATTTAAGCGAAAAATTACTTCGCAAGCCGTTTGTTTAAAGATTGATAATCATGTTAAAAAAACTGTTTTGAAACATGATTTTTAGCAGATTTTTTCTTGGCTCTTTGTCATATTAATACACTTGCTTTGTTCTTGAAGGTTTTTAAATTTCTTCTGGCATCAGATTGCTGAAGAGAGTAACTTCGCTCAGTTTGTCACGCGGTTGCCATTCTGAAAATGACCAAAAACATGCTGGATTGCCTGATCGCTAAGTTCAAATCATCAGGCTGTCCGGCCAGGAACATAGTACTGAAGTTTGCTTGCTGGCCCATAGACGGTAATTTTAAATTCGCTCACAGGATGCTTGTGCAGGTATCTATAAGTTGATATCTGTTTGTTTAACACTGCGCAAGTTAAACTGTCAAAGGCTTTAGCACCTGAACAGCGTAGGGTAATACTGCCGGAACCCTGTAGTATTGATATTGTGATACCTTGTAAAGAAAAAGTCGTAGTTGTAGTAGATACTTCAAAAAAATAAAAGAAATTTTTTCAGATAAAAAGAGTAACGCTAACTGCAGAACATAACAACCCTTACAGACACAGTATCATTTGCCATTTCTATTTTGAAGTAATTGAAATTTTTATACTGATTAGACAGAGCTTAGACTCTGAGTCTGGCATGGTATATAAATTATTACTTTATTCTTATAATTTGTATTAAGTCATGCCGAGTGTTCTTTTTTAATCAAACGGGCAGGATTACTTCGTTTTTTCTATTAACCGAGAACTTTACGTTAGTTCAGGTGATATTATGCTTTCGTTTGCTTACAAAAAACTTACATTTCTTTTCATTAGGCAATCCAATGAGAATAAAAACAGGGACGTGGCTGGCGTTAAGCGCTTTACTGATCTCCGCAACGGCGTGGGCTGATCCCTTAACGCCG
>Ga0157360_1000474_pt1 | contig 15063 bp, 15 predicted proteins | sample AttlaeALBM1_FD_111483 | JGI IMG/M metagenome (GOLD analysis project Ga0157360, IMG submission 111483) | Fungus gardens microbial communities from leaf cutter ant in Ribeirão Preto, State of São Paulo, Brazil - Atta laevigata ALBM1 | ecosystem: Host-associated > Fungi > Mycelium > Unclassified ... | reverse complement strand
ATCTGTTGAAGGTGAAGCAGGTACACTGAATCTGCACTTCCCGTCAGGCAACGTTTTTATCGGGGCAGGCGAGGACACGTCCGGAGGCGATCTGGAGCCCGACGGATCTGATGTCATCGAAGGAGAAACCTTGAGCTTTGCTCCTGGCTACTACAGCATGAAATATTCTCGCTTAGGAAATGTAATAGAACTCTGCTTTGGGCCGACCCCGGAAAGATATAATTCTATAGAGGAGCCTGTCCGGATATAAAAGATGGAGCCTTATATCCATTGACAGGCCAGAACTCACTGAAAATCGCGCTGACGCAGGGAGCCGTTAACGTATATCAGCCCCTGTGAATGCCCCTGAGTAAGGCCACAGCCTCTTCACCCGGCATTTCAAACCGGACGCGGTGGCGTGCGGCCGCATCCAGAGCAAAGACTATAGTGTAAACCTCTTTCGAGCTGACGGATTTGCGCCCCATCAGGTTCTGCAGGATCTTGAGGGGGTACCGGCGTACAGCATGTGCAGGGCATAGCTGTGCCGGAATGTGTACGGCGTCACTGGCACGCAAAGCGAACTTGAACGTGCCGCCCTCGCGTGTACGGCGTCAATGACACATGTCGATAAAACGCATGCTCCTGACGAAGACTATACCCCTCTGGCGACCCATTTAATCGAAACTGAAATCTCCGATCTGATCTTTGTGATTGTATTAATGAGCGCATTTAACCGTCTCGTGATCGGCAAGCGTCAATAATCCTTATATCCGGCTCAGGAACTTGCTGGAATGAATAAAATGCAAACCACCCCAGGGTTCCTGAGCACGCTATTGCCGTTTGGCAACGTCCCCGATACCTATTATGAAGCATTCTAGCCACGCAAATGATGGCGGTTGAGATGCTTGTTGCACGGCTATGTAGAGTAACCTATGATTGCAATTGCAGTGATTGCATTTGCAATTAAATTATTTAATAAGGATAAACATGACACAGGTAATCAGCGACCTCGCTTTTTATACGGCGGACACGCCAAACGGGCAAAAAGTCAGCATATTTCTGAAAGAAGCCGGTCTGGTGTATGAGCAGTTCGATCTTGATCTTGGCAAGGGGGATCAGCATCGACCCGATTTCATTAAGATCAACCCGACTGGCAAGATCCCTGCGATTGTTGACCGGCAAACCGGCCTGCGCATTTTTGAGTCGGGTGCCATTCTTTCATGGCTATCATCGAAAACGGGGTGTTTGATGCCCGCGACAGAAGCGGAAAACGTTGCCGTGCAACAATGGCTTTTTTTCCAGGTTGGCAGTATCGGTCCAATGTTGGGGCAGTTGTGGTGGTTTTTACATGGTGCCAAAACGGTCAATGATGAGGCAATAGCACGATACCAGGCGCAATCACTACGTCTTTACCAGGTTGTGGATACGCGGCTCAGTAATTCAGCTTTCCTTGCTGGTGAAAACTATAGCATTGCTGATATTGCCGCATTCACCTGGCTCAGAACCTGGGACGAGCTGAGACTGAACATCACTCCTTACCCGCACGTCAAGCGGTGGCTTCATGTGATCGCCGCGCGACCGGCGGTACAAGCGGGACTTAATGCGAGTAAGTTTACTTCCAGAGCGATGAGGCAGCAATCAACGTCCAGCGAGGAGTGAGGCCATGGCGTGGACCTATTTGTTTCTTGCTGCTGCACTTGAGATCGTGATGGGCATTTCCCTCAAATTAAACGCGGGGTGGACCCGGCTGGGGGCAAGTATCATCGCCGTTATGGCTGGACTGGGCAGCATTTACTTGCTTGCATTGGCATTGCGCTCCCTGCCTATTGGAATGGCTTATGCTATGTGGACCGGCCTGGGAACGATTGGACTGGTCCTGGCGGGTATGCTGATTTTTCAGGATGAGATGAACTGGCCCCGGATGTGCTTTATGGGGCTGGCTTTTGTTGGCATTATCGGATTACGCTTCTGCGAAACAACGGGGTAAATGCATCAATGGCTCTCCTCGCTGTGGTACCGATTATCAAAATATCATCGCCTTTACGTTAATTACACAGTGGCTTAATCTGCCACTGTGCTAAAGGCAGTAACACTTACCTCTTAATTTATCGGTAATAACGCAGGTCTCATCTTCCCTTGGCTTTTTCACCGGTCAGCGTTAACACCGTACTTGTGACAATGGTGACGACTTTGCCATCCTCGCGCGTAATTTCGCACCGGTAGTGGCTGATCGTTTTGCCGCGATGTTCCACCCTGGCGGTAGCTAACAGACGTGAACGCCATACTGGGCGAAGGAACGTGGTTTTAATATCAATGCTTGTAAAACTTTGATCCTTTTTCATTAAGGTAGAATGCGCCGTTCCAATCGCTGCGTCCGCCAGTTCACACAATAGTCCGCCGTGGACGGTACCTTGCTGATTTCCATGAAGTGCCGGATCGGCATCAAGCGCAAGGGTCGCCGTTGCTTCACCGACATCCACAATACTGAAACCGAGCAGTCGTGAAATTGAAGTGGGATAATTCATATGTGTTGTCATTGTCTCGTCCAGGGTACCTTGCAACTGGCGCTGCAAAAACTCCAGAATGGGGATATAAACAGGTTTTTCTTTCATCATAACCCTCTGTACGGATAAATAACGCCGCTACGGAAATATCTCAGGACATTGGTCATTTTTCGGAAATAAACAGAAATGCCTGATGGGTATTATGTAAATGGAAATTTTCGAAAATAAGTTGATATTCTCCCAACACTTTGTTCGTTAGCAGCGACCACTTTGCCTCCGTATACCTGGAGGCTTACAAAAACTATCGTAACAGCCTAGGCTTTCTATCGGAGAATGATTTCTACTTTCGCACTGCGACTATCATTTCCAGCTCAACAGGTGCACCCCGAGGTAGTTCAGCGACACCTACCGAGGTTCGGGTATGTGCGCCCCGTGCCCCAAGTCTTGCTACGAGTTGATCGGAAGCCCCGTTCATTACTTGGCTTTGCTGGGTAAAACCAGGTGCAGAAGCAATATACCCAACCACTTTAAGCACCTGGATAATATTATCCTCACCGCCTGCTGCCTCAGTCACTGCTGCAATACAGAGGTCTGCACAAAAGGCAGCAGCCTGTTGGGCGGCAGGGAGGTCAATGTCCATTCCTGCTTTTCCTGAATAAAGCAGGGTTTCACCTTTACGAGGAAGTTGCCCGCTCACATAAGCCAGCCCGTCATGGATAATAACGGGTACATAATTCCCGCCCGGCTTATTCGTTATATATTCAGTCATCATCTCACCTGTATTTACTGTTGCTGCATCCGAAAAAACGTGTTCACGCACGGGTCAGAATACACTCTGACAACCCTGTTTGAGCGGGAATTAATTTCATATTCCAGACTTGATGCTTCTGCCCTAGGTAAGCCCTCAGTCAGGTATTACAAGAGGACCACAATTGCTGTCGGTAATGAATGTTGCCAGCAATTCGGCGGGTTGGCTCTTACTGGCGTTTTCAGCAAAAGGTGTAACGCTCCCGGCGGATCGAACCATGTCTGCCCCGTTTTATACGTTTCTGCCCCACTCCCTTCAATTTGCGAGCGCAAAGTGCCTTTCAGGACAAAAGCAGATACTGATCCTGGATGTCGATGGTTCGGTGTATACGCGTCAGGCGGAAAGTCAATCACCGCAACAGAAAGAGATTTACCGGGAATGCCGGGCAAAGGCTCACAGGAAACGGGCCTGATGCTTGTCTGAGGACGCGTAGTTTCCATGGGGCCGGACATACCCGAGATCTGCATGTTCTGGGGATGCCGGTCAGAATAATGCCTGTCTGGCGTTGACGCGTCCGGATGATATACCGGATGGACAATATTTCCGCCGAGGAGCAATACCGCGCCTGCAGCGGCGATGACGACTAGCCGCCTGAAAGGTAAGGGGCTCTTCTCCCGGGAAAAGGATGAGTCATGCTGTGTAACCACTGGAACCTCTTTTATGATGAAGTGCCGCAACAACGGGCGGTGAATGGCGTTATAGACGGAAATCAGCAGACCATCCCAGAGTCCGGATAGCCTTCGCAGATGTCACAGCAAGCCCGGAGTCAGCAATATTGTATAAGTACGGGTGGACTCCTTCATGCCAAAGGTATACGGGCGTTGTTACGTAGTGCTGTCACCGTAGCGCCTTTTGTGCACGAGCCGCAGCGGCGACCTGGTCCAGCGCGGCAGAAAAGCTGCTCTGCTCGTCGGTACTGAACTGACTCAGAAAAAGTTCTGCCACCGCACTTTCATAAACTTTCCACATCTTCTTGCGTAGTGCACGCCCTTCCCTGGTGATGGCAGCATATGCCGCACGACCGTCCTCGGGCGAACGTGTGCGCTCGACCAGCCCTTCCTGTTCCAGGCGGTCTACCAGACGCGTGAGATTGTAGCGCTCGATCGCCAGCGCATCGGCCAGTTCATGCATCCGACGGGTGCCGCCTTGTCCACTTTCCAGCCCCCAAAGTACGTCGTACCAGGCATAGGAGGGCAGTTTCGCAGCAGCCAGACGGCTCTCCACTTCACGAATCATTAAGCGGTGAGTGCGTACAAACGAAAACCAGAGATCCGTTTGATTCTTCTCCATGGCGGGTTCCTTTCATTTTTTTGTTGCAATTGCAATTATAGCTGACTTAGCATTGCGAACGCCAGTGTTGCATTTGCAATTCATGATTCGGGCTTAATGGTTGTACCACATTCGCTTGATATGTCTGCTAGCGATCATGCGTCAACAAGTTATTTTTTAAGGAGATCTCCAATGAGTTCACACCCTGAGCTGGTCGATGTTGACCCGCTGGAAACGCGAGAGTGGCTGGAAGCGCTGGAGGCAATCATGACGGTTGAAGGCCGTTCACGTGCGCACTACTTGATTGACCAGCTTACCGATTTCGATGCAACCCGGCACGGTGATTTTCATGGCCGCGTCACCACTTCCTATGTCAATACAATTGATAAAGACAGGCAACCCGCCTATCCCGGCAATCTCGGCATTGAGCAGCGCTTAAATGCATACATACGCTGGAATGCGATGGTCATGGTGCTGCGCGCCGGCAAGCACTCCAATGTTGGCGGGCACATCGCTACTTACCAGTCCGCGGCGGTACTTTACGACGTGGGATTCAACCACTTTTTCCGTGGTCGCACCGAGACCTTCGGCGGCGATATGATTTATATCCAGGGCCATTCCGCTCCTGGTATTTACGGGCGCGCCTACCTGGAAGGGCGCATCAGCGAATCACAACTGGACAACTTCCGCCGTGAAGCCGGGCGTGATGGTCTCTCTTCCTACCCGCACCCCCGTTTGATGCCAGACTTCTGGCAATTCCCGACGGTATCTATGGGGCTGGGCCCGTTGACTGCGGTCTATCAGGCCCGGTTTATGCGCTATCTCGAGTACCGTGGAATGCTGGAACATCAGGGGCGCAAAGTATGGGCTTTCCTGGGCGATGGCGAAATGGATCAGCCTGAATCGCTGGCGGCCATCTCGGTCGCAGGACGAGAACGGCTCGACAACGTCATCTTTGTCGTCAACTGCAATCTTCAGCGTCTTGACGGCCCGGTTCGGGGCAATAGCAAGATCGTTCAGGAGCTTGAAGGGACCTTCAGGGCCGCAGGCTGGAATATCATTAAGGTGCTGTGGGGCAGCGGCTGGGATGATCTGCTCGGGCGCGACACCAGCGGGCTGCTGCGCCAGCGCATGATGGAGTGTATTGATGGGGAATACCAGACCTTCAAGTCGCAAAACGGCGCCTATGTGCGCGAGCACTTTTTCGGCAAATATCCTGAGTTGTTGGCGCTGGTGGCGCACCTGTCAGACGATGAGATTTGGTCGCTGACACGTGGCGGCCATGATCCAGAAAAGGTCTATGCCGCCTACACAGAAGCGGTCAGGACAGAAGGCCGCCCTACAGTCGTGCTGGCCAAGACGGTCAAGGGGTTCGGGATGGGTGAGGCTGGTGAAGGCCAGAATATCAACCATCAGTTGAAGAAAATGAGTGCGGATGCGGTGCGTGCCTTTCGCGATCGTTTCTCACTCCCGGTACGCGATGACCAGCTTGAAGAGATGCCTTACCTCAAGCCCACCCCCGACAGCGAAGAAGCCCGTTACTTCGCGCAACGCAGAGCGAAGCTCGGCGGTTATATTCCGTCGCGTTCCCGACAGGTCGAGCCACTTGCGGTGCCACCGCTCAGTACGTTCGAGTCGCAGTTAAAAGGCAGCAGTGAGCGCGAAATCTCAACCACGATCTCCTTCGTGCGTATTCTGACCATGCTGCTTAAAGACCCTCATCTGGGCAAACTCGTCATCCCCATCGTGCCGGACGAATCGCGCACCTTTGGCATGGAAGGTCTTTTTCGCCAGATAGGCATCCACTCATTCCTGGGACAACTTTATACCCCGCAGGATGCCGGGCAACTGAGCTATTACAAAGAGGCGAAGGACGGTCAAATCCTGCAGGAAGGTATCAATGAATCCGGCGCAATGGCCTCATGGATTGCGGCAGGGACGGCCTATAGCAACCACGGACTGCCGACGATACCTTTCTATATTTTTTATTCCATGTTCGGCTTGCAGCGCGTCGGTGATTTGGCCTGGGCTGCTGGTGATGCGCGTACGCGAGGCTTTCTGCTGGGGGCCACGTCAGGGCGCACCACGCTTATGGGGGAAGGTTTGCAGCACGATGATGGCCATAGCCATGTACTGTCGTCAGTGATCCCCAATTGTATCTCGTATGATCCCACCTTTGCCTATGAACTGGCGGTTATCATTCAGGATGGTCTGCGGCGCATGTATGCCGACCAGGAAGACATCTACTACTATATTACGCTGCTCAACGAGAACTATCCGAACCCTGCCATGCCGGAAGGCAGTGAGGATGGCATTCTCAAGGGACTCTATTTATTGCACGACGGCCAGAAACAGCAATCCGTGGCGGGGCAGAGCAGCTCCCCGCATCTGCAACTTCTGGGCAGCGGTGCGATCCTGCGTGAAGTGATTGCTGCCAGCGAGCTTCTGGCACAGGATTTCGGCGTTTCAAGTGATGTCTGGAGTGCGACAAGCCTTACTGAACTGCGCCGGGACGGGCTTGGGACAGAGCGCTGGAATATGCTCCATTCCGAACAGGAACCGCGCATTCCGTATGTTCAACAATGCTTTCAAGACCGGGCTGGCCCTGTCGTTGTGGCGACGGACTACATGAAGATTTTTGGCGACCAGATCCGTCCTTTTATTAACGACCGACGATTCATCAGCCTCGGTACGGATGGCTTCGGACGTTCAGATACGCGCCAGTCGCTGCGTGCATTCTTCGAAGTCGATCGCCATTTCATTGTTCTCGCCGCGATCAAAGTGCTGGCTGATGAAGGCCGTCTGCCTCGCCAGAAAATCCAGGAAGCCATCCTTCGTTACAATATTGATCCGGAAAAAATTGACCCAACAGCTATTCAGGTGCCTGGGCGATGAAGACATACCTTTTATTGAGAACTATCGATTCTCCCGCAGATCTCAGGCGCCTGCATCGTCGCGAATTACCACAACTGACCCAGGAGTTGCGTGCCTTCCTGCTCGATAGCGTTTCCCGCACGGGAGGGCATCTCTCTTCAAACCTGGGCGTGGTTGAACTGACGGTCGCTTTGCATTACGTGTTCGACACGCCTAACGACAGAATTATCTGGGATGTCGGCCATCAGGCCTACCCACACAAGATCCTGACGGGGCGGAGAGAGCGGATGCGAACATTGCGACAGAACGGTGGAATTTCAGGCTTTCCCGTGCGATCAGAATCACCGTATGACGCGTTTGGAACCGCGCATTCGAGCACGTCCATCTCCGCCGCTCTGGGAATGGCTGTCGCCGCGAAACTGCAGAAAATAACACGCCATGCAATTGCCGTTATCGGTGATGGTGCGATGAGTGCGGGCATGGCATTTGAAGCCATGAACAACGTTGGCGTCGCGCAAAGCATGCCGTTCATCGTCATTTTAAATGACAACGGAATGTCGATTTCGCCACCCGTCGGTGCCTTAGATGCCTCTCTTTCCCGCCTCACCTCAGACCGTGACGTTGCACAGAGATCGACCGATGCCGAACACGCAACGAGGCCGAATCTCCCTGAAACCTTATTCGGGGAGTTTGGGTTTCACTATGTCGGGCCAATAGACGGCCATAACCTGGATGCGCTGATTACCGTTTTAGAAGCGATAAAGCAACAACCCGGCCCCCATTTTCTGCATGTCGTGACCAAAAAAGGGCAGGGGTATTTCTTCGCTGAACACGATCCCGTGCTTTATCACCAGATCAAAGGGCCATTCAGTCTTGAAGAGGGAATAACGCCATCGACAGCGAAAAAAACCTATTCGCAGGTTTTCGGAGAATGGTTGTGTGATGTCGCTAAGCTGGACTCGCGGGTGGTGGGTATTACGCCTGCGATGGGGGCGGGCTCAGGAATGGTAAGGTTCGCAGAAGCGTTTCCTGAACGGTATTTTGATGTGGGTATCGGAGAACAGCATGCCGTGACCTTCGCCGCAGGGCTTGCGGCGGACGGCCTTAAACCCGTTGTCGCTATCTATTCAACCTTTCTCCAGCGAGCCTACGACCAGCTTATCCACGATGTTGCGTTGCAGAATCTGCCTGTCGTCTTTGCTGTCGATCGTGCCGGCGTGGTGGGTGCCGATGGCGCCACCCACCTGGGTAGCTATGACATCGCGTACCTTCGCTGTATCCCCAATATGATCGTGATGGCAGCGTCGAATGAAAATGAGTGCCGTCAAATGCTTTACACCGCACTGCAACAAACGTCGCCCACCGCGGTGCGCTATCCACGGGGGGCTGGCACCGGCGTCGAAACGGTTAAATCGATGAGCGCAATTCCCATTGGCAAAGGGGAAATACTCCGTCATGTGTCGCAAACGTCGAAGGTGCGTATCGCTATTCTTGCGTTTGGTTCAATGGTCGCACCGGCACTGGGGGCGGCCAGTTTACTCGATGCAACGCTGGCAAACATGCGTTTCATCAAGCCACTTGATAGCGAACTGATTTACCGCTTAGCCACAATGCATGATGCCATCGTGACGGTTGAGGAGGGGGGCGTAATGGGCGGCGCGGGCTCTGCGTGCGCAGAGGCGTTGTCGGCGTTGTGTGTGAGCTTACCCATCTTACATTTGGGCTTACCTGACCATCTTATTGACCATGGCGACCCGGTAACGCTACTGGCTGATTGCGGGCTCGATGCATTGAGTATCGCTACGGCGATTCGAACGCGTTTTCAGCTTCCCTTACCTGAAACACAATGAAGCCCTTAGCCATGCCAGCGCCCGCAGCCATGGGAGAAGATTAAACACTAAGCGGTACAATAGTTCTTGACAGTATGTCAGTAATCGATAATCTCATTTGTGGGAATAAATTCTCAATTAAGAGATGCGTCATGAATAATGAAGATTACAGAACACGATTAGCCGCACGTCTGGCGGCGCTGCGCTTACAATATAACTGGTCGCTTGAGGAGCTTTCCGCTGCGTCAGGTATCAGCAGGGCATCCTTGTCACGCATTGAACGCAGTGAAGTCAGCCCGACAGCAGAGGTCCTCAACCAACTATGTATTGTATACGGAATGACGATGTCCCGGCTTATTAGCGAGGTCGAACAGGCTGCGGATAATCTGTTCAGGGTTGACCAACAAACCCTGTGGCAGGATGAGCTTAATGGGTTTGAGCGACGCATGTTAATACCCCCGTCTAATCAATTCAGATGCGAGATGATTGAAGGAAAATTGCGTCCGGGTGCTTTCATTGAATATTCAAACCCTCCCATTCAGGGGCTTGAACAATATATATGGTTATATTCCGGTGAATTAACCATTGCGATGAACAGTGAACAATGGATCTTGGAAGAAGGTGACTGTTTACGTTTTCATTTATCAGGCTCTTCATCTTTTAACGCGCATGAAAGCCTCGGTGCCCATTACATTTTGGTGGTATGTAAATCATGATCGAATATGAAATTCTCAGTGCGACACAGGCGCATCAGCGCTTACCGGAATTAGGTGACGTATTACAGGCTTGTGTAAAGTATGGGGCAAGCATAGGTTTTACCGATCCCAACGATCGTCGGGCAATAGATAGCTTCTGGAAAGATAAAATTTATAGTCTTGCCAGTCACGACTGTGAGTTATTAATCGCCCGCGATAACGGGTTTTTAGTCGCTACCGTTTTCATTAATTATTGCCGAACGCCTAATGGGCGTCATCGTGCTGAAATATCCAAACTGCTCGTTCACCCGCAGGCGCGTCGTCAAGGGATTGCCAGAGAGTTAATGAATCGGGCAGAAAACAGAGCCTGGGGGAAAGGAATATATTTACTCGTCCTTGATACACGGAGTGGAGATGTGGCTAGCGATTTATATATTTCCCAAGGTTGGCAGATAGCAGGGGAAATACCATATTATGCTAGGTCGACCGAAAATAACTTACACTCCACAACGTTTATGTACAAAATCAATTGTTCCGGTGACTAATTGTCTAATTACGGACACTTTTCACGCTAAGATTCCTTCCTGACGGGTAGTACGGGAGTAAAGTTTGAGAGATATTCAACCTGCATCATTTAAGCCGCTTTCTTCAATGACTGAAAAGGCCTTATTAACAGAGATGCCAACTCCGAGAGTTGCAGTAATAGCGGTTACGTACTTTAAAAACTCCCTACTCCTGGTGAGACGAACCAAGGAGCCTCAGAAAAATACTTGGGGTTTCCCGGGGGGATCAGTTGAGGCGGGTGAAACGCTTTATGCTGCTGCATTGCGTGAGCTATATGAGGAAACCGGGGTGAATGGCTACGCCAGACAGATCATCGATGTGGTTGAAGTTATCGGGACAGATCCGGATGGCAACCACCACCACTTTGTGTTAGTTGCCATTTTGTGTGAGTTCAGGGAGGGCAATGCAGTTGCAAACGATGATGTTGATGAATGTTGCTGGGTTTCAGTCACACCGGAAGGGTTAGATTTTCAAGGTCCGCTAGCAGAACAGGTTGAAGAAATTGCCCTCAAGGCCTGTAACCTCTTGATGGCATAAATTTATGGGATTGATTGGTTTACTCTGTTAATGAGTTTATTGGCTTCGAGATTGATCATTGTCTCAGACCACGACAACCTATTCTGGCCGGGGATAAATGCTATTTCCAGATTGAAGAATGGTGTGGTAATACCAACAGACAGGCTTATACGCAGCTATAGAAGTACCTCGATGCGGTGGCCTGGGTTCGTTGCTGGCTCTGGCACCGAATGCCATCCCGCGTCTTCGTGCGATAGAACCTGCGTTTATACATGATACTTTCACCAGGGCCGCGCTGAAGAATCCTCCTTCCTTGGTATCAGTGCTACTGGCAATCTTTCCGGAGGCTGTTTTGCCATCGCGCTGTGGCCTCACGTGCGATCAGCTGTTCTATCACCGGCCATGCTGGTTTTCGTAGTGGGGGGGTGAGGAGCCCGTTAAAAGATCCTTTCAGCGTATCCAGAACATAGACTGACCTGGGGGCGTTCGCGCAACTGAGTTTACTGAAACCGCCCTGAAATCAAATCGATTTTCCTGCCGCGACGTCAACGTTATAAATATGTGCCACGTGAGTCGTGTCAGGGCATGTGAATGCTTGAACAACGATATTTCTCGTTGCAGAGAACGTACATGCAGATCTCATAATCTGATGTACTGCGATACTACAAATATTAGTGATCTGTGGAGCTTAGTTTGCATCTTGACCCAAAGTTAACTTGAGCTTTTATGATGACTTCCACGAGATATTAGGGGGTATACTGAGTATGAAAGATATCGATGTAGGATTCACACATGTTGCATTTATGGTCAGGGATTTAGACAAAAGTATTGCTTTTTATCGCCGCTATGCCGGTATGGAGATTATACATACACGCGAACCCGGTGTCCCGGATGCCCGCAAGGTTGCGTGGTTGAGCGATCATACACGCCCATTTGCGCTGGTGCTGGTGCAGGCGGATAATATCACTGATACACCGCTGGGTAATTTTGGTCACCTTGGCGTTGCCTGTGCAACTCGTGATGAAATTGATCGTAAAACCGCAATGGCAACAGCTGACGGTGTATTAAGGAAATCACCAGAATATCTGGGTGATCCGGTCGGTTATTATGTTTTTTTTGCAGATCCTGACGGAAATACCTTAGAGCTTTCGTTCGGGCAACGTGTCGGGCTTGAAGCAATACGGACTTAACGTTAGCCCTGCGTTTAATTACGGACATTAATTTGAGAAAGCTTTTATTAATTGCGGTTCGTTCAAACTTACACTAAAGCCCGCCTTCGCGGGGCGGCTGTAAGTCAAGCTGATAACCCAGCGTCCATCTATTACTTGCAAGGGTGCTTTCGGTTTGAACTGCCGCTGAAGCCTGTTAATGAAAATCTTCGTGATAACGCTTACCGCTCATGGTCACCTCTCTTTAAAGTATCTTAAATGATTCTGAGATTTTTGTTAAACCCGTAGCGATTCACACATCACTGAGAGTGACATTTTTAAGCGATTTAGGGTATGTTAATTACTGTGAGCACGTCAACGCGTAGGTTAGGCTTACATAACCATGTATTAATTAATAGGAAGCAGGGTGAAGTGGTTTACTGATTTATTCCAACGAAATGAATTTTTGGTGGCTGTTATGCTCATCTGCGGCTTTATTTTATAAACTCTCTGCGGTAGATAATATTCACGTAAATGCAATCTTTTTTAGGATTTAATTATGATAAGAGTAATTCGGGATGCTGATATACCTGTTTTAGCAAGCCTTTTCCTCAGTGAACGACAGCGGACTTTCCATTGGGTTGAGCCATCGTTGTTTTTGCTGAATGACTTTTGTGAGCAAACTTTTGGTGAACAGATTTGGGTAGCCGAAACGGCAGGATCACCTTGCGGTTTTGTCTCAATCTGGACACAAGAAAGTTTTGTTCACCATCTTTACGTTTCGACCAGCTGTCGCGGACAAGGAATTGGACGTGCTTTACTGGAAAAGGGATTGGCAGATTTAAATAAGCCGGCTTCTCTCAAGGTATCCAGTCTTAATACAGCCGCACTGGATTTCTATCATCATCTAGGATGGATAGATACGGATGATAAAGGGCTCTGCGAGATCACCGGGCCGTGGCAGCGCATGGTTTTATCTGGCTGAAGCTTTACTACCCTACATAAGAACTTGCTGATTTGATTCCGCTAATTTCTTGACTACGAGGATACTTGTACCATGCACCAGAAAACCGAACCGAAATTAATCCTGCACTGACAAATATACTGTATCTGTTTATCTATGCGGCAGAAAAACACAATTTAAGCACTTTTATCCTAGGTACACCGGTAGCGCTAGCTATGCTCAAGTTCATCCGACGGACTGACTGCTAACTGTGGTGCCGGGCCTAGTTACAATTGTTACAAATTTTTAGTTGTTCTTAGATGCAACAGGGGGTATTGCCTGCCCTGATTATCCCACTCGGAACGCCCTGACACCTGAAAACCCATATGCTGGTAAAATCCTACAGCTTGCTGATTTTGTTCATTTACATCGACGCTTAGATCTGGATGCAGCGACAGTGCATGTGAAATCAACAGTTTGCCGATTCCAAGTCCGCGTGCAGAAGCATCCACAAAAAGTGCCTCAACATGACCCTCATGCAAAAACATGAATCCTAATGGTTGGTCATCCTGATTTGATGCAACCCATACAGGAGTTTCTGAAAAAAAGTCAACAACTTCTTTTTCGATTTCTTTTCTATCATGAGCTGTCAGAAAATCGTGTGTGGCATCTACCGAACTCTTCCAAATTTTTATAATTTCTATAGCTTCATATGGCCGTGATATTCTAATTTTTTTCATTTTTTACCTAAAAATGAGCCTTGTTTTGTGTATCGAAATACAAGATTAGCTTGTTTGCTACTCCACATTACTTCAAACGCATAAATGTAAGTATGCATACCGAACTTATGCTACTCGTTTTACGCGATCTTTCAGGCTGACCACTCTATGCCAGAAGCGAACATTGCAAACCTTCACATCATGATTAATAACAATTCAGGAGTGTGGCAGTCTAACCCCTCTTCAGACCCCGATAAACTGCAAGGCTTGCTTCTGGTACCTCATAGCCCTTTGAACAAAGACACTATTATCGGAATTCTTTTTAATAAAGAGCTTTGTTGCTTACGGTCTGGAGCCCAACCCGCTGCCCGTAAGAAAGCTCAAGTGTATTACCATCTGGATCAGCGAAAAAAACGTAATATCCCACAGGCTCACCGGCATCTTCAGGCTCTCTGCGCAAGACACCCTGAGCGCGTGCAATTTGAATTTTCTTGTCAATTTCTTCGCGGCTGGCACAAGCAACGCCCAGATGACCAAAATGGCCCAACGGGGTATCAGTCACTTTGTCCACCTGGACTAAAACCAGCGCAAATGGACGAGTGTGATCACTCAGCCATGCTACTTTACGTGCATCCGGAACATTAGGTTCGCGACGGTGAACAACATCCATACCGGCATATAACTTATAAAAATCAATGCTCTTATCCAGATCTCTGACAACGAATGCAACGTGCGTAAAACCAACATCCACTTCTTTCATGTAGATAATCCGCCTGATGAGTTTCGAACTTTTATTTTAAAAGCTCAAGCTAAGTTGAGGTCAAGAATAAACGTCGACCGTATGCGCCTTCTGAACATAAATTTACCCTGAACCTCCCTGGAATTTGCTCTTCTCCGCTTAACGCTTACTGCAGTCCTGTCCATGCCGTAGGCTCTTAGCAAAAAGATATTTATCAGTAATTTCACGAATCAGGCTCGCAATATCGCAACAAGTCATCACACATAGTTTGTAACTCATTGATCAGCCTTGCCACATGAAAACCATCGCAAACAGCATGATGTACCTGGACAGCGAAAGGTAATAGCACTCTTTCACCTTGCTGGTAGTATTTTCCTGTTGTGAACATTGGTGCGAAAAAGTTCTGAAAGTTAGCTATGTTTATATTAAAGCCGGTAAAACTAACCCACGGATTTGCAGATACGAAGAATACATTT
>Ga0157360_1000473_pt1 | contig 15067 bp, 12 predicted proteins | sample AttlaeALBM1_FD_111483 | JGI IMG/M metagenome (GOLD analysis project Ga0157360, IMG submission 111483) | Fungus gardens microbial communities from leaf cutter ant in Ribeirão Preto, State of São Paulo, Brazil - Atta laevigata ALBM1 | ecosystem: Host-associated > Fungi > Mycelium > Unclassified ... | reverse complement strand
TTTGAAACGATCGCCCGCGAATGGCATGCGAGCAACAAGCGCTGGAGCGATGATCATCGCTCACGCGATCTCCGGTATCTTGAGCTCTATATCTTTCCGTATATTGGCTCGTCAGATATTCGCCAGCTCAAAACCAGCCATTTGTTAGCCCCGATTAAAAGAGTTGATGCCACGGGTAAGCATGATGTTGCGCAGCGTCTTCAGCAGCGTGTTACGGCGATAATGCGCTATGCCGTGCAAAACGATTACATAGAATCTAATCCCGCTATTGATATGGCCGGGGCACTTTCTACGGTCAAGGCTCGCCATTACCCTGCATTACCCTTCAGCCGTTTCCCTGAATTTCTTGAGCGCCTGACCGCATACCGTGGGCGTATGATGACCCGTATTGCTGTAGAGCTTTCATTACTAACTTTCGTCCGTTCCAGTGAGCTGCGTTTTGCCCGTTGGGATGAGTTCAATTTCAAAAGGGCTTTATGGAAAGTTCCTGCTCAGCGTAAAGAGATAGAAGGCGTTCGTTACTCCCATCGTGGCATGAAGATGAAAGAGGAGCATCTCGTACCGCTAAGCCGTCAGGTTTTAGTCCTGCTGGAAAAGTTGAAGCAGTTAAGCGGTGACAATGAGAGGCTCTTTCCCGGCGATCACGATCCTAAAAAAGTCATGAGCGAAAACACGGTTAACAATGCCCTGCGCGCTATGGGGTATGACACAAAAACCGAAATTTGCGGGCATGGCTTCAGGACAATGGCACGAGGTGCGCTGGGTGAGTCGGGATTATGGAGTGATGATGCGATAGAGCGGCAGTTGAGCCACTCCGAGCGTAACAATGTGCGTGCTGCTTACATTCACACTTCTGAGCACCTAGATGAACGCAGATTGATGGTGCAATGGTGGGCGGATTTTCTTTATGCAAATAAGGCAGAGTTTGTAACCCCCTATGATTTCGCAAGGCAATGATAAACTCGAAATGCAGGCTTACAGGATACAGATAAGTAACTAATATTAAATGTGATTTATCTTATTGCGCTATTTTAGCTACTATAATAATAGTTTGACAAAAAAAATTTTCTTAATCATATTACTTTAAAGGTTCTCATTTACAGTAGTTTTCTGATAAATTTTTTAGCGATTTTTTGGTAAAAAATAGAATGAATTATCAAGCGATAAGTAAAATATTTAGTCGTAATGTTGTATTGGAAATAGCAAAAAAGAATAGATTAGAATTGTTTAGAAGTATTCTCACGGAGAATCACCCTTCGTACAACTCAAAAGGTAAGTCTATATCTAAGATATACGATGAAATATATACCTTGCTGAAAAAGAAGTACAGGAATGAGTATGTTTACAAGAACGAAATAGCAAAAAACATAATAAGAAAAAGTCACAAATTTTGTAATGTTAGTTATGTTAATGAATTTAAGGTCAATGGTTGTATAGCTGACGTGGCTATTTTTAATGATACTTCCACCGCTTACGAAATTAAGACAGAGCTCGATTCCTTTGAAAGGCTGGATGATCAACTATCTGTTTATAAGGATGTTTTTGAGTTTGTTTATATGGTTGTGCCTGAAAAGAAAAAAAATCAAGCGCTAAGAGTTGCACATGATAATACTGGGATAATAACTTTAAATGAAAAAAATGTCCTGAATTATGAACGGATAGCTATTTCAAATATAAAATCTCTTTCCAAAGAAAAAATATTTAATTGTTTAAGGCCTTCTGAGTATGTTTCTATATATGAGGAAATAGCTGGCACTAAAGCTTTTGGAAGAGCTGCCGATATTAAAGATATGTGCAGAAATGTTTTTGTTGAGCTGGACATAGAAAACGCACATAAAGAAATGCTAAAAAAATTAACAGCAAGAGGTCTTGAGCGATTTGAAAAAGATCATTTTCTTTTTCTTCCTCAGTCACTGCTGGCTACATTATTAAATTTGCGATTGAATAGAAAGAGCTTAATGACACTTAGGGAAAACATGGTAGAAACATTATGTTAACTGATAAGGAATCACAGCATGTACTATTGTTATTTAAGAGCAAAACAATATGAACTATTAGCTGTTAGGTCGTGTTTACCAAAAATAGTTCAGAAAAATATGGCTATTATCATTGAGCCTGTTAGAGAAAATAATAGGGATTTATATAGTTGTTTGAAGGATGCAAAAAATGCAAATGCAAGATTGATATTGATAGTTAACCCTAAGTGTGGGGAGCTGGAAGGAAATGAAAGGCTTACAGAAGAATTAATAAAAGGTGCTATCGAATTATATCCCCAAGTTGAGCTTGGTTTTATTGTGGATGATACTACCAGCCCCACGCAGGTCAATTCTTTTTTCAATGCATATCTCCAGCAAGCAAAATCTATTATACATAAGGGCAGTTATGTAAATGCTCAGCAACTCCTTAATATTGAACTTTCTGATAGGTTATTTAAAAGTAATATATTTATTGAAGGTAAATGTAGCGCAAGTTATGTATCAAACTTTAATCAAACTTTTAAAGTATTAGTACATGACGGATTAAATCGAACTCAGACAAATGCTGGATATTCTAATAATATTATTGAATTTTTCTCAGATTTATATTTGAACTACAGGCAGATAGGGTTTCAGGGTTTTGGTGATTTTTCAATAGTTGGCGATCATTTTGTAGAGGGTGGAGGTCAAGCCGTCACAGCAGTGATACATGTTACTTATGAGGATACAGACAAAACACAAATTCTAGCTCATCATTTTTTGTCTGATCCAAGGGTGGCGGCTGAAGATGTTGCTATTTTGATTGATGAAGCACTTGAAAAATTAGAAGCATTTATCACTAGTCAAAGACCTGATATTTTAAATTGGTCTACTGCTTGTAAAGAATTAATTGCCATTTATAACACTCCGGGCGAGAGAACCAATCTTGCTTATATTAAAAAGATGACCATTAAACATCATTTTGAATTAATGCATAACATATTGTAATGATATTGAGAGGTGCATTTTGCACCTCTTCTTTATTATATAAGCAATAGTGATTCCTTTTTGGGTTTCTGCCCAGAATCTTTTGAAGGCATGTTTTATTAAATAGTGAGAGCGGCTGTCTCTGTTTATAGGCTATGAGCTATCTAACCTCCAGCGCGCAATGCTATCCCCGCCACGCCTGCCCGCTTTATGCATCGTTTTTTATGCAGGTGCATAAGCCACTCAAGCCGCGCCCTATGTGGCCTCAACGCATCCCGCTAACGTATGATTTTGCATGCAGATCCATGCACTCTATGCATGCACGGCTCTTTACAAACCGGCTTGCCAGAAAAAAGGCTTTCAAACGGCGAATGACAGATACAAAAAAGCCGCTGGTTAGACAGCGGCCATAGGGATTAATTAATACTTCGAAACGCTGAGCCATATCGTCCCAGCGTCTGACGTTCTTTGGCCATAACCGGCGCGATATCTTCCACCGGTTCCTGTGGTGGCGCTGTAATAACTTTGGTAATGCTTTCATTCGTTTTGAAAGTGCAGGAGCAATCCAGATTGGTGCACTGGTGATAACGTTCCTTCACCTGCTCAGACATGTAGCGGCTGGATTTGGTATGCGCCGGGCTTTTGCAGTATGGACAGTGCATCATGAGCGATGCTCCTGCTCAAGCTTCTCACGGCGGGCTTTAAGTTCTGCCCCCAGTTGCATGCGTCTGGCAGGGCTGCCATAGAGGTTCATATCCACGCCCGTAAGCGCCGGGCGATGCAGGCCGACCTGCGCAAGCTCCGGGTCTTCCAGCAACTGTGCATCGCTCACGCGGCTTGCAAGCTTTATTAGTTCTTCACCGATAATCCGGGCGACATACTGTTCCGGCTTTTCGTTATCGTTCTCTTCGGGTGACCGGGCCAGCATCCTTAAGCGCAGAGCGTGCAGCAGCTTCGGGCTGACGCAGCGCAGGGCTGACTGCCAGTAAATGTCTGCAATGCCACTGAGGGCGCTGCGATGCGCCTCAACCAGGCGCTTGCCGGTCGCACAGCATGAGAGCATGTTGCTCTGCTTATCCAGCTCCAGCACCTCAATCAGGCCGGTGAACTCCCCGGCCAGCTCGCGGCTGGCGATGCGCTGGCTATGTTCGGCCTTAAGCTCGTCAGTCAGTTTCCCCCGTGAGCTGCGAAAACGCGCGCGCCAGTTGCTCTCCGCTTCCTTACCGGCCTCAATGGCCGCCTGCCGCTCCTGCTCGCAGCGTGTAATGTCGTTGCATGTGGCGTTGTAGGATTTCATCTCCGCGGCGTGAGCCTCTCTGGCCGTGGTGACGCTCTGTGCGTGCTGCTTCATCTGGTCTGCCTGTGTCATGGTCATCTTCCGTCTTTTGTAAAGGATGAGGTGATTCTGCCGTGTACCACAGGACAAAACATTCTCTTGCTGTCTGCTCATTGGCCAACGGACAGCGGTCATCAGAGCTACTGAAGAAGCGTTGAGATATTAGTTTTATATAAAACTGTTCATTACTCTTCACCTTAAGGAAAAATATAATAAATACAGTAATTAAAGGAGTGAACACTTTAGCTCATAGTGTTCATCAAGTGTTCACTGGTGTTCACCCTACTTTTAAAAGCCTTTTTTCTGGCGAGCTTTATTAAATGTTTTTTCCTTTTAATAACTCTTTCCTGACCAGAAATAACTGTTTGATTTTTACCTGCTGGTGGATATTGGTGGATATTGACGGATATTGGCCGATACGGGCAAACGCGACCCCTTTTTGCTCACCGACAGGCAAAAAAGGGGTTGTTTACACCGGGAAAAATATTCTCACAATAGGGCGTTACCACATGGCCCGACCGGAACCGGCCAGCGCCGCCCGGATTTTAAAAAGGTAACACCATGCTAGTTGTATCACCTTCTTCCATACCCGCTATCCCGCCCGCCACCGGCGGCCAGTTCCCCCGCGACCGCTTTATGCGTCTGCCGGAAGTCATCAGCACCTGCGGCCTGTCCCGTTCCACCATCTACGACCTGATTTGCCGGGAGCAGTTTCCGTCACAGATTTCATTAGGCGGCAAGAACGTCGCCTGGCTGGCGTCGGAGATTGACGACTGGATGCAGGCCCGCATCGCGCAGCGTGCCGGAGGTGCGGCATGATTAAGCTTAACTTTGGCACCCGCAGCTATCCGCTAAGCTAGGAAGAGGCCGTGTACGTGGCCGAAAGCCTGCTTTCCGCCGTCGGTGGCAAAAAATCCACGCTGCCCGTATTCAACAGCGGCCGCCACGGCCATATTTCCGTGCTCACCGAAAAGCCGAAGCCCGCAAAGGGGAGCAAGGGTGAGCAGAGCGAAAACTTCCGATCAAATCCGCCGCAATCCGATCACGTCCTGACCGATTGCTGAGGAAAAAGGTCCGATGCATAAAAAAAGGCTTTTTTCTGGCGAGCCGCCGGTGTACTGTTTTCCCGCTGCCGCAAAATCGGCAGCCGGGCGTAGGAACCCGAGTTACTTCAAGGCGACACGACACGCGCCATGCGTGTTTTTTTACGTCGTTGCCTCAGTGCGCCATTTTTTAGCGCAGCGGTTCTTATGCCGTTGTGGCTTTAAGACAATGGTGGCTCAGGCGGGGCAGCCCTCGGGCTGGCCGGTGTCCTTGAAGGCCGGTATTCCTACCCCCGTCTGGGCTACCACCCCCGAGTGTAGGAACTCTGGTGGTAGCAGTAATCGCTACTTCAAGGAGTCTGCCACTATGGCCGCAACCCTTATTTCTGCACGCATGCAGTTCACCTTTTTATTTGCCGCCGTGCGCCGTGCCGATACCGCCGCCCGTCCCTGCATGCTGCGCACCACCGCCGAAACAGAATCCGCCGCCCGCCGACTGCTGGCCCGCGATTACGTGCTGTCCTTTGCCGGTCGCCTGCCGCTCTGTGAGGTGGCCGCATGAATACCCTGTCCGCCCGACTCAACAACCACGACAGCTACCCCATTCCGCACGCCGATTTCCTGCGCCTTCAGCATGCCCACAGCGTCGGCGTGACCGTGCTCGATATGCTCGATGTTATCGAATGTTCCGGCAACCGTAAGGACGGCCCCGACGGCAACGCGCTCGCGTCCGTGGTGGCGCTGCTCACCGACCAGGTGGGCAAGGTGGTCAGCACCTGCGAATCCGTCATGCTTAACGATATGGAGGTCTCCCGTGACAACTAATAATTTTAATAATCAGTCCTGCCTGCCCGTTGAGGTGCGCACCGCCGTTTACCGTCGCGCCGTGGCCCAGGGCTATCTGTCTGCCTGCGAGCATTACGGCCTCGACGTCTCCGCCTCGCTGGACGAGGTGCAGATGACCATCGCGCTGGAGCTGGAAGGCTACTACGTGCGGAAGTACGGCCCGGAAAACGGCATGGACATGGCCTGCACCATGCTCAGCGAAATGGTGCAGCCCGACGTGCTGGTCGCCGCGCCGCGGCTGACGCGCATGGGTGAAACCATGATGGATGAACTGCTGTGCGGCCGCCTGGCCGCCTCAAAAGCCACGCTGCACTAAGGAGGCCGCATGAAACATATCGTCACCGACACCGTGCGCGCCGCCGCCGGTCACTGGCCGCAGCTGCTGCCCGCGCTGGGTATCAGCATCAACGCCGCCGGGCAGCACTCGCCGTGTCCGGTCTGCGGCGGCAAAGACCGCTTTCGCTTTGACAATCAGGCCGGGCGCGGCACGTGGGTCTGCAACCAGTGCGGTGCGGGCGACGGGCTGGCGCTGGTTGAAAAGGCGCTGGACGTGAACACAAAGGAGGCCGCCTGCCGGGTGGCCGGGCTGATTGGCACGCTGCCCGTCACGCTTCCGGCAGTTACGTCAGAAAAAACCGATGAAGAGAAGGCGCAGGCGCGCCTTAAGGCTGCACAGGAAACCGCCCGGCTTGTTGCCGGTGCGAAAGCGCAGGCCGGTAGCGCCTACCTGACCGGAAAAGGGCTGGCTGACGTCACCGCCCTGACGCTGACCACGACCAGACGTATCAGCGACACCACGTATCAGCCCGGCGACCTGCTTGTGCCGCTGACGGATTTTAATGGCGACACGGTTAACGCCCAGCTGATTAACGCGGACGGCACCAAACGCACTCTTGCGGGCGGTCAGGTGAAAGAGGCATTCCACCGCCTGGGCGAACCCGGCGACACGCTCTGGCTGACCGAAGGCTACGCCACCGGCCTGACCGTGCACCGGCTTACCGGGCAGGCGGTTTTTGTGGCTCTGAGCGCCAACAACCTGCCCGCGCTGGCGGAGCGCCTGCATGCGGAATACCCGGACGCGCTGATACTGATTGCCGCCGATAACGACGAGAACGGCACCGGCCAGCTGCGTGCTGAAGCGGCCGCAAAGCGCTGCAACGGTAAACCGGCTCTGCCGCCCGTTACCGGCGACTGGAACGACGTCTTTCAGGTAGAGGGCGAAATGACCACTCAGGCCATGCTGACCGCGTTCACGCAGCCGAAAGCGCTCAGCCCGTTTGAGTCGGTGAGCGAGGCCGACCTGAAGGCCATGAGCGCCAGCCAGAAGGCGGAGCTGCTGGCCGCGCACTACCTCAACACGCTGGCCGTGCCGATGGTGGGTGAAGACCTGTGCCGCTACGAGGGCGGCGCGTGGCAGGTGCTGCCGTACCGTGTACTCAGCCGGGAGATTGCCGCGCTGTTTCAGAAGGTGCGCGCGCCGTTCTCGGCCACCGGTATCGGCGGTATTGTGGACACGCTCAAGCTGATGGTGCCGCAGATGGGCGCGCCGGCCCGGCGGCTGATTGGCTTTCGTAACGGCGTGTTTGACACCGCAACCGGCACCTTTGGCCCGCACAAGAAAGAGCACTGGCTCAGAACCGTTAACAGCGTGGACTACACCACACCGAAAGCGGGTGAGAATCTGGCAGATGATGCGCCGCACTTCTGGCAGTGGCTGACGCGGGCGGCCGGACGTAATGAGACGAAACAGGAGCGTATCCTCGCGGCGTTATTTATGGTGCTGGCGAACCGCTACGACTGGCAGCTGTTCCTCGAAGTGACCGGCCCCGGCGGCAGCGGCAAAAGCGTGATGGCCTCCATTGCCCGTCTGCTGGCAGGCGAGGACAACACCACGGCCGCGACTATCGACACGCTGGAGTCGTCACGGGAACGCGCCTCGGTCGTGGGATACTCCTTAATTATCCTGCCGGACCAGGAGAAGTGGAGCGGCGACGGCGCGGGCATCAAAGCGATTACCGGCGGTGACGCCGTGGCGATTGACCCGAAGTATCGCGACGCCTATTCAACGCACATCCCGGCGGTAATACTGGCGGTCAACAATAACCCGATGCGCTTCAGCGACCGCAGCGGCGGTGTCTCGCGTCGCCGGGTTATTCTGCCGTTCCCGGACGTGATACCGGCAAACGAGCGCGATCCGCAACTGCTGGAGAAGATTTCTGGTGAGCTGGCCGTAATCGTGCGCCACCTGATGCAGCGCTTCACTCGCCCGGACGACGCCCGCGAATTACTCCAGGCTCAGCAGTCGTCGGAAGAGGCGCTGGAAATCAAGCGCAGCGCCGACCCGCTGGTCGACTTCTGCGGCTACCTGACGCCGCTCAGCACGCCGACCGGCCTGTTTATCGGCAACGCCAATATCCGGCCGATGAACCCCAGGCGCTACCTGTATCACGCCTACCTGTCCTTTATGGAGGCCAGAGGGCACCAGCATCCCATGAGCCTGACCGCCTTCGGCCAGGCGGTGCCGCAGACGCTGAAGGAGTACGAGATTGAGCTGCTGAAGCGCAAGACGAAAAACGGCATCCAGACCAGCCTGGAGCTGAGTGAGGACTGCGAGGCAGACTGGCTGCCCCGTTGCGATGCATAAGCCATACGAAGAAATCAAACCGGCTCTGGCCGGTTTGTGCCAGAAGCTGACAAAGCTGAAATAACTATATATCAATCAACGCGGAGCAGGCCTGTCAGTTGGTGGAAGTGAATTATCAAAAGTTGTCGCTCGCTACCATTACCATCAGAGATTCTTAAATGTACGCACTTTAAGTTACAGTTGCTTCAACGGGTTACATATGTAGCAAGTGGTATAAATAAAATTTTTGAGAAAAAATCAGAATAGTATGCATTTGTCTATAGCCCTCTACCTAGGTTTTCTACATAATGTGAGTACATAGCATGTTGTTCAAATAACACACGATAATTCCGAAAGAGAAACATATGATAAATTTAGATATGGATGTTGTGGTTGGGCACGGGCAGAACGATTTTGAAGAGTTAGAAATGAACTCCGGCATAAAGGTTTTTTCTGGGGCTTCTGACATTACCCAAATTACAACAAGCACTATTTTAGATGACTCAGTTCCCAAGAAATCAACCTCTATACATGGGTTGAGGAATATGTTCAAACATACATTTGATGGTTCGTTTGGACAAAACTTTGATCTTAGAATTGATGATCCTGAAAAAATAAAAAGATTTAATGAAATTGGCAGGGCTGTTTTTTTTGATGTTATGACATATTACATCTCTAAAGGGATGGGAATAATTCATCATCTGAAGAGCCAGAAGGCAATCGACTTAGTAGAACGTCTTAAACCCCTGGAAAGGCAACTTTTGATAAGAATGCAGGAGCCTATACAAAATTTACATAGGACAGTTGAAAAACAAAAATACAATGTACTTTTGAGAAGGAGAACAGCAAATAGAAAGTTGGTTGTTGCTAAAATGGATGCTCAGACACTTTTCAATATCAATGTAGAACATGAATCTGCTCAGCCAGTAGAAGAAAATGTTATTATAACTAGGTTCAATATGTTAACAGGAACTGGGCGTTTGTTATTAGACAGACAGTCAGATTCAATTGCATTTAGGCACCATCTTAATTGGGAGCATGTATTACAGTCTCAGAAAAATAAGTTTTCAAGAAATCTCGATAGAAACAACAGAGGTGGGAAAGATTCTTTTATACCTATAACCATTTCTGCTTATGAGTTACGCGATCACATTGGGGAGCTCAAAACTTATATAATCCGAGAAATATTGTAAATGAAAGCAACCTCAATAAAAGTTATTTCATTTATATTAATAGCTATTGTATGGTATTTTTACTTTTCTCACTTCAATCATTGGAATAGTCCATTAGATATCTTTAATACGAGCAAATGGATGGGACTTTCCAATGATAAAGGAGAATGGGGAACTTTCGGAGATTTTGTAGGGGGGGTGCTTAACCCTATCCTAACCTTCGTTACAATTGTTATGCTCATTAATTCCTTGAAACTTCAAAGAGAAGCAAACGAGCAATTAATCAAGGACGAAAGAAGACAAGAGAAAGACGTTCTTCTAAAACGGTTTGAAGACGGTTTTTACAACCTTATCTCTTCAGAAAGAGAAGAGTTTAGTTGTTTCACTATTAATGTTAACGGGAAAGAATGCCGTTCATCTGCTGCTGTAAGTGAGTTGGAAGAAGCAGTTTGGGATTTTGTTCATAAAAAATTAGATGAAAAAGATAGATGCGAAATTGGGGATGTTAAAGATTACATAAACAAAATTGATGAGGATTCGTCCATGGCTATATTTTCTATGGTGAGGTGTGTATATGTTGTTTTTAAAGTTGTTAAGGATAAATGCCCTAAAGAACATCAAGATTACTACCTTGATATATTTATGAATATGTTGCCAGTTAAATTGGTAAACTTAGTGGCTCTTATGTCTGTCTATATGGACTGGCATAATTTAAAGTATATAGTTGATGGTGGGAAAGGGTTTGTGGATAACGAAGCAGTTAATAAGTATATTAATTCATGGAAAGATCTCCATAAATAAAAATAATTTTGATATTTATTGTAACTATGGTTATCAGAAAATATTTTACAAGTTATAAAATATTGTTTGCAGTTATTTGATTTAAGTTCATGATTTTTGCTTTCATGGGGTTTTAAGAGCTAACGCCTAATTGTTAAGCATTGATTGAAGCAGGGCCAAGAAAACCAAAAGGGGGTATTTTTGGGGTGTCAAGTTAAGTGGAATAAATTAAAAGCATTCAAAATCATAAAATCATATGGCGCCGTTGTGTTTCTATTATCTCCTGACCAGCCGCCAAACATTCGAAGCGTCAGCTAAAATTTGCCATTCTAACAAATATGTAGATGTCCGCTTTTCGCTCATAGCAGCGTTGTACCTGAGACAATGAGCGATGAGTGAATTAGTGACGTTCTACGATAATCTTTCAGGCTGATTTTGATTGGCCAAGCCATGAAGCTAGCCAATGGCTTCATAGCAATAGATAACATCTGGAATAGCCAAACTAGCCAGACCGGATTTTTATGCCTGAAAGTGAGCAGTGTTCACCCTTGGGTGAAGAGTGATGAATAGTACAATTTTAAGTGATCATCACTTAAGCATATGATAAGACTAAATAAAAATGAAAGGTGAACAGGGTGAACACTTTTACTTAAAATCTTTTTTTCTGGATTAATGCTAAAATTTTAGGTTCAGCAGCACCGGTAAGGATCTATAGCACGGAACCAAACCGAGAGAAAAATTTCATCAAAAAGTGGCGAGTGATTTTTGCGCGATTTCGTAATTCTCTGTTTTAAAGTGATAGCTACAAATTATTGTGGGGGCACAAATGGGGGCACTCTTAGGTTTCATTTATTAAAAAATAAATAAAAACATAAAGTTGTATGATTGTTTGAGTCCGGCCTTCGGCACCATATATTTATTTTCCTGTAAAATCAATGGATTAGAAAAAAGTTTCTGTCTTTTCTGCACGGGAAAATTGCTATCTTCGCTTCGCCTGAAATTGCCGCTGTGGTTAGTAGTGGCGAATCGGGATGTTAACCTCCAGCGGCGTGTAGTTCTAGGCTCAAACACGTATAAGCGTGAACAGTCGCACCGTTCAGCATCAAACTTGAAGCTAATGACGTAGCCAACGTCTCAAAACTCTCCCGCAAACTTTCAGTGAATCGCATTTCAGCCCGATGCCCTCTTAATGCTATCTGTCGTGATGACAATGCAGAGGATAAACAGTTTTTATGGTGGTCTCGGTACTTGCACACCAAATGCAAGCTCTGCCAGCGTTTCAGCCACGCTCCCGCAGGGGTACACGGTTATCCTGATAAGCTTCACTGACTGACATAAACCTGATGATGTCGCTCCGCTCCGCTTGTTGTCTTACCACCAACGGGGCTTTATGGCTACTATTGTCCTGAAACAGGTAGCGCACTAAACTAGAGTAGAATTTGAACTCTGGTGATGTATGCGTAAGAAGAAGGTGCTAAAGGTAGTTGAAGGTCGATTGCTTGCACACGAGGCTAAACGTAACACGCGTAGTGTTAAATTAAACAGGAAGAGGCTTCGAGACCTGCGCCAGCAGGAGTGGGATTACGACACATTAGATGCGGATTCTCTACAACACTTTAAATCACTGTGAGTCCATCGAGTCTCATATTCATCAAGCTGAGCACCTTACTCATACGTTTTCCGCGTTGATCGATAGCTAGAATTGGTTGAGGCCGAAGCCCCAACCAAGATTAAAGTTCACGCTATCAACCTGCGTTAGAATCCGGGCCAGCTTCGTCGTTTGCCGCTCTTCTCAGAAGTTCTTGAACACCATCCTCACCGTATTCTTTCACCAAGCGTCTGATATCTTTCTGAGCTTGGCTTTCCTTTTTACGGCAGGCACTGTCATGACGTTCTTTGAATACCACTTCCGGCTCAGCTTTAAGCCTTTCTTGATCCTCTGGGGTAATGAAAAAGAGTGACTGTTTAGTCCGGTTCCCCACATCTGACTCTGTTTCGACACGGCGACTTGAGATAGGGAAGGAGTATTCCTTCTCTAAGGCATGGATCACAGCAGAAGCTCGCTTTACACCGTAATCAGCAGGAATGGTATAACCCGATGTCGTAATGGATTTACTGTCTAAAAGAGCAGCGAGTACACAGGCTTGAGTACGGTTGAGACATTGAACTGCTTCTAAAGCCGATGGGTGACCATCAAAGAAAGAAGCTAACTTGATGAGGGCTTGTTCAGGTGCGTAGTCGTCGGTTACTTTGCGCTGATTAAAATCTTTATCTGTCATAATGAGTTACTCCGATATAGTACGGATCAACCCAGATCAGAGATGTCATCTAGATTTGCATAAATGCAAAATCTTCTGGAAATCTACGTCAATTAGCCGTAATCTTCCGCAACGGCTTAACCAGATGTGCAAAATCTGGTTGGGCCGATTCAGTCTCTGTACTGGAGCATGAGCAGCTATCGGGTGTCGGTTCCTAGGCCATTTACCTGATAGCTGCTTTTTCGTTTCTGGGATCTATGATCACCAGCATTCCAATGCTACCACGTCCCCTACGTTATGCACATCTAAATCCATCCAATTATGCACATTTTCTGTCTTTATCGTTCGTCAGATCGATTCTCAGCGCTTTTCTAACAGTTTTTGATGTATAGCTAGCTAAACAACGACAATCGTTTACAGCGCGTTTAAAGCGGTTTAATTCACATGTCTATAAAAACAGGGGTTAAATCAACAGGGTAAACTTGTTGACGAAAATCGCCCAAAATACGTGAACGCTGCGGATGGTTATTCGTCATTTATCCAATCTGGCTGATGCCTGATACTCAAGTTGCCAATGATAATCCTGTCACAAAATCAACCGCCCCCGGGCGCGAATTCACGATGCCGGGTGCCTCTATATATAGAAGGGCTGGAAAATATCTCTGGCTCTCTTGGGGATCTGCTGGGCGTGGCATGGCTGGGCTGACAGGATACAATCATCTTTGGAAAATATATCAATCACTTAAACATCAATTTTCTTCCGAGTTCCGAGTCGCCATGAAGTTGAGCGCGACAGCGGTGAATAATGCCCACGCCAGACACATAGCGGCCTGCCTGCACATCAGCACCTCATGACCCTGAGAGCGTCCGCAGAGCACTAACACAGCGCCCAGACCAGACGACACACACACGACAGGAAAAATTACTCAAACGCCCGGCGAATCGGGCTGTTTTTACGTGCATTTAACATAATAGATGTTGCGGAAGAAAAAGGTACAGGTAAGACATTTAAAGAGATCTCAGGTAGCTCTGCTAAAACGTTGCCCTTCGTTATCGCCCCACATACAGAACAAAAAATCATCGCTGAAAAACTTGATACGCTGCTGGCGCAGGTAGACAGCACCAAAGCACGTCTTGAGCAAATCCCAAAAGTTTTGAAACGTTTTCGTCAGGCTGTGCTAGAACGAGCTGTTAATGGAAAACTTACAGAAAGCTGGCGAGATTCAATAGGTGAATTAACTTCAGCAAAAGAAATTATTGATGAGATTGGAGAATATAGAAACACGCTGAATTCTACGGATGTTTTGTTTAAATCAACTGAATCTAAGCGACAATTAGCCAAGATTAAAAAGCACTCTTTTGTTGTACCAAGTTTAAATTTACCAAAAGGATGGGTTTGGACAACATTCCTTCAATCAATGAAGAAGGTTGTTGATTGCCATAATAAAACAGCTCCATATGTTAATAAGGGTATTCATTTAATAAGAACCCCGACATTTGCAATGGTGTTATTTCATTAAAGAATACGAAGTTTGTTGACAAAGATACATATCTTTACTGGTCAAAAAGGTGCCCTCCGAGAAGTGGAGATATCATATTTTCCCGAGAGGCTCCTATGGGAGAGGCAGGTATTGTTCCTGATAATACGGTATTGTGTATGGGGCAAAGAATGATGTTACTTAGATCCGTCCCACAATATCTTAACAACAAATATATCTTGTTAAACATATTATCCAGTAGCTTTAAAGTAATAATGCTTTCTCAGGCCATTGGTACAGGAGTCAAACATTTACGTGTGGCTGACATTGAATCATTAACTTATCCACTACCCCCAGTAGAAGAACAAACCGAAATCGTCCGCCGCGTAGAACAACTCTTCGCCTACGCCGACACCATTGAAAAACAGGTCAACAACGCGCTTTCCCGCGTCAACAACCTGACGCGATCGATCCTGGCAAAAGCCTTCCAAGGTGAACTCACCGCCGAGTGGCGGGCAGAAAATCCGGAATTAATTAGCGGAGAAAACAGCGCCGCTGCGTTGCTGGAAAAAATCAAAGCCGAACGGGC
>Ga0157360_1000471_pt1 | contig 15077 bp, 9 predicted proteins | sample AttlaeALBM1_FD_111483 | JGI IMG/M metagenome (GOLD analysis project Ga0157360, IMG submission 111483) | Fungus gardens microbial communities from leaf cutter ant in Ribeirão Preto, State of São Paulo, Brazil - Atta laevigata ALBM1 | ecosystem: Host-associated > Fungi > Mycelium > Unclassified ... | reverse complement strand
GCAGCCAACTTTTGTCACTCGGACCGAAACCAAACGCGGGAGCATGTGATTGCCAAGGCAACGGTACCCTGCATCCGTCCCTGCCCAGTTCTTTTCCATGGGTACGGAAGAATGTTGGGTCCTGACGGTATTTGGGGTCCATGGTAGTATTATCAGGTAATCCCAATTCTTCTCCCTGATAGAGATACAATGACCCGGGCAGCAGGAAAGTCAGGAAAATAGAGGCGCGTGCACGTTGAAGCCCAAGCGCCTCATCCGGCTGTTCATCGTCAGGACCAATCCCATTGGGACGTGCACCGGGGTCTGATAACCCAAAGCGCGACGCCTGACGTACACCATCATGATTAGACATCACCCAGGTGGTAGGGGCACCTACCAATGCCGATTGCGCAAGAGAGTCATCAATCACCTGACGCAATTCCTTGGCATTCCAATGCGTCAATAAATAATCGAAGTTGAACGCCTGCTGCATTTCATCTGAACGAATATAGTGGCTTAAGCGTTCTTGTGGCTTCACCCAGGCCTCAGCGACCATCATTCGATTGCCAGGATATTGATTCAATATCTTGCGCCATGCACGGTATATATCGTGCACCTCATCCTGATCCCACATTGGACCCATGTTATAGCTCGCATTAAGCTCTTCATCCGTCATGTCACGTAGATCAGGCTCCTTGATAAGGGAGTGCGCGACGTCAACACGGAACCCATCGACTCCTCGATCCAACCAAAAGTGCAGGATGGACTCGAACTCTTCACGTACTTCAGGGTTACGCCAGTCATAATCCGGCTGTTTGGTATCAAATAGATGAAGATACCATTGATCCTCACCCTCAACCCGTGTCCAGGCGGCGCCCCCGAACACACTTGGCCAGTTATTCGGCGGTTGATCGCTGTTGGGGCCTTTCCCTTCACGAAACAGATAACGTTTCCGCTCCGGCGAATCAACCGCCGATTTCAGCGCCGCCTGAAACCATTCATGTTCATCAGAGCTGTGATTGGGTACCAGGTCCACAATGAGCCGAATACCGCGCCCATGCGCTTCATCAAGCAATGTATCGAAATCAGCCAACGTCCCGAACATGGGATCGACATCCCGATAATTGGCTACATCATAACCTGCATCCGCTTGAGGGGATCGGTAAAAGGGTGACAACCACAGCGCATCAATACCCAGATGTTTCAAATAATCAAGATGCGCGATAACACCTTTCAAATCACCTATCCCATCACCATTGGCATCGGCAAAAGAGCGTGGGTAAATCTGATAGATGACGGCACTTCGCCACCAATCGTTTACATGGGTAGAGGAAGAGTCACTGGAAATGGATCTGGATGTTACCGAAGAATCTGAGCTGGTCATGATCACCCTCACGAATACATTAAAAGTGCGTCAAACATTAATATGCTGAATGGCAGGCAACACTATGTCGATAAAGCTGTATGGATAAAACTCCGCATGAGCAAAAACATACGCATGACGCTATCTCCATAACGACAGAAAGCACATGTCGATAGACATCATGTAGAGATGAAACAGGGCTTCCCGACTTGATAGCGGATCGCCAAGCTAAAGATCATAAAAAAGGAAGAAGCGTGTTCCGAGGGGTATTTAGACGCCAAACAGCCAGTCAATAACATAGTCCATTAGTGTTGACTGGCCTAAAGTAGAAGAAAGGTAGTTGGATCAAGCCTGTTTGAGCAGCCAATCCGTTTCCAACGAGGTTATTTCCCGTTCAAAACGGCAGAGTTCATCTTCCTTGCAAAGCAGGTAACCCTCAATGAACGTCGCGCCCAGATATTGCGCGAGTCCATGACTTTCCTTCATTACCCGTAATGCATCACTTTGCCGCGTGGGGAACTCGATACCCTCGCTTTCCAGACCGTTGCCATCGACCGCATCCGGCACATCGGGGCGATGATCAAGCCCATAAAGCACACCGGCAAGCAACGCTGCTACCACCAGATAAGGGTTGGCATCAGCGCCAGCTACTCGATGTTCGACACGATAATCTTTTTGACCGCTACAGGGAATCCGCAGCGCGACCGTACGGTTGTTATATCCCCAGCTTGCTTTTACAGGCACGTACATACCCGGCTGGAATCGACGAAAGGCATTTACATTGGGCGCGAAGAGGGCCATGGATTCGGGCATCAAGGCAATCAAACCTGCCAGTAATGCATCCATATATTCTGTGTTTTCGAGTGAATCATCGGCCAATATATTATGGCCATTTTCATCGGTCAGACTTAAGTGAACATGCATGCCACTGCCGGTATATTCGCTATAAGGCTTGGCCATGAAAGTGGCCTGAAAACCATGCCGTTCTGCTACCTGACGTATCAGACGTTTCAAGAGGACGGCTTCATCACAGGCACGAAGAGGATTCGCCTGATGATGCAAGTTGATTTCAAACTGACCGGGGGATGCCTCGGCGACGGCACCTTCTGCGGAAAGCCCCTGCTGGGCAGCCGATTCATTGATATCAGCCAGTACCGCAGAAAATTCGTTCAGGTCATCCACTGAATAAACCTGACTTTGCTCACTTCGCTCTTGGGTCATCGGTGAACGAGGAGGCTGAAGGTCGCCTTCCGAATCCCGTTGGCGATCAATCAGATAAAATTCAAGCTCAACAGCAACGACAGGATTGAGTTTACGTCCGTTCAGTTGTTGCCAAACCGCAGCCAACACATTGCGTGGTTCAAAGGAATAAGGGCGACCATCTTCATCCACCATGGACAGCAGCACCTGAGCCAGGCCCTGAGGGTCAAGTGCGGTGGGCACGAGGGTACCGGAAACAGGCAGGCAAAGCAGATCCGGCTCACCGACCTCCAACCCTCGCCCTGTTGCTTCCACAACATTACCCAGCAAGTCCATCGCATACACAGAGGAAGGGAAATAACACCCTCGAGCCAATCCACGCAGGGATTCCACGGGTATACGCTTACCTCTGAAAATGCCATTCAGATCAGTCAGTAGCACATCCACATAGGCTGTATCAGGGTAATGGGCCAAGTAAGCATCAACTTCCTGCTCGAAATGCAGGGGGTCGGGGCTGACACCGATAGAAGGGCGCTCTCTTCCTGAATCATTACCGGATACACTGGTTCCGTCTGTCTTATGCGACATGGTATTTACCCGATCACTCTAAATTGGATATTTCCAACATAATACACATGGAATAAATATGCGCCACGTAATGGCTACAATATATATGTAGATGCCGCTTTGGGAATGGTTTTTTAGAATTCCGCAGGTAATAAACAGGTTTTTATTCGGGAAATGGAAGCTAAGCACGACAAAGCGGTAAATATTTATGCCGACGACCTGCCAAGGGATAAAATCAGGGTATGCGATAGAAATGGTTGATTGCTCCCTCTTGCTCCGTAACTGAAAATCGGCAAAGAGGATTGATAAAATAAACGACTACCTGGATTCCACAGGGGGCAGTCCCAGTAGCACACTCAGATCATCCCCTTCCGCTTAACGCGAGAATGAATGGTCATACCAGCGCTCGCTCCACTGCGTCAACTAGCGCTTGCAAGGGCTTTTCTCCTGCCAGCCTAAGAACAGGGGCTGTTTGCTCTTTAAGCCAACGCTCATGCTGGGCACAGTTTCTCCCGCTAAACAGAGGATCATCATAGCTCGACGCCCATTCCCGAAATTCCAGATGTGCCTGATGCATGTCACCTCCCTGCCGTATGCGTTCTCCATGGCGCAAAGCTTCACGTTTATCCAGCCGTTGAAGGCGTATATAGGTAGGGGTGTAAATGAATACAATCAAATCTACCTCATGAACCAATGTGTCTCCCCAGCCTATGGACGAGCCAGTCAACACCCATCCTTCAACTTCTTTTTGTCGAGCAGCAATCAGCTTCACTCGCTCCTCAGGCGGGCGCTTAGTTGTGAAAGGTGGGTCGGTAGGCATCCAATAAAAGTCATCCACGTCCAGTTGTGATATTCCCAGACGTTGCGACAACTGCTCCCCCAGAGTTGAAACCCCAGAACAAGACGCACCTAATATGTAAATTTTAGAGGTATCAACCATTCCTGAATCCGCCTCTTTTGCCGAATAACCAAAAATTATTCCGCTGGTTTTGTTGAGTCAACGCTTGTAAGTGTCAAACATTTTCCAACAGTACCCTCTTCAACCTTGTATGTGCGGAAGCCCATGCTCTCGTAATAGGCCTGTGCTTCAATACTTTCCAGGGCAATCATGGCTTCAACGTAAATAAGGCCAGCTTCCCTGGCAGCTGTCATGGTTTGTTGAAACAACTTTCGACCTATCCCCTGACGCGCGGCTCGAGGGGAAATATGTGTTCCTATGACGCCCCATCCTTCAGGGGCACCATAGATATTTCCATGGGTGGCTCTAATCAAGGATTGGAACCCCACTACTCCACGCCTATCATCAACCGCTACCAGACACGTAATGCCATGATCACGTTCAATATAACGGGAGCGAACCAAGGCTTCATCGCCGGGGGCTGAGCGTTTTCCCGCGTTGTAGATATCGGTGAGTATGTGTGTCATGGCTGGAATATCAGCAGGTGTAGCAGGACGGATATAAACCATGGCTCTTCTCGTGATAAATGAAAGATAAACGGAAGTAATACCTCGGGTGGGTAGGCTCAGGGGCAATCTTCAGAGGGCTAAAGCGTCAGCATACATAAAAATTATCATATCGCTGGTTCATCAGGACCCCTGTAAACGCCCCCCCATTTCCTGAGCCAGATCAACCGCATAGTGATCCGTCATGCCACCAATGAAATCCAGCATACGACGGTAACTTGCGTACAAATCCCATGAGGCGAGGGGTGTATTTTCGCCAATAAGCGCCAAAACACGTTGGTGCTTGTAGTTGGTTTGCCCGGTTGAACGCAACTCGTAGGCGGCACCGATGAAATCCTGCAACAGGGTACCCAAGGTGGTATAAGCCCCAATTTCCAACTTGGCCTTACGCGCGTTTTTAAAAATTTGCTGTCGAGCTATATCCTTGGCGCGTTGCACACCTTCGGAAAGGTCAGCATGGCAATAGGTCAGTAGATCGTCCTGCATTTCGCCTAACAGCAACGTCTTTTCATTCGCTATAAAGGCATCCGCCACTTCACCAACGGCACGTTCCATCGCCATACCGCGCAATGCTGCAATTCGCCGACGCCGAGACACCCCAGAGGCTTTCATTTGCCTGAACTCGTCCCATACCGGATCGTCCTTCGCCAAACCGGCAATCTGCCCCAGAATTTCTGCCACTTCATCAAAACGAAGAATATCCATCTCCATGCCATCCTCAAGGTCCAGCAGGGCATAACAGATATCATCGGCTGCTTCGACCAAATAGGCTAGCGGGTGCCGGCACCATGCCGAAACACCGGGCGAGCGCTGTAACAAGCCAAGCACTTCAGCAACGTCACCAAGAAGGGATTTTTCAGTTTGGTAAGCACCAAACTTGCCCCCTTTAATGGCATATTCCACCGTCCATGGGTACTTCAGCAGTGCTCCCAACGTTGCGGCCGTTAACCGCATTCCTCCATTGAACTGGTTGTATTCAATCTGGGTCACGATACGAAAGCCTTGTGCGTTACCCTCGTAGGTCAGCAAGTCTTCTATTTGCGGAGGGGTAAGACTTTCGAAAAGCGCCGGCGTTTGCCCACGCGCAGCACGAAACCAGTCACGAATGGCATATTCACCCGCATGACCAAAAGGCGGATTTCCGATGTCATGCCCAAGACAAGCCGCCTGAACAATCACACCAAGATCAGCAGGCGTAATGAAACTGGGCAGGCTTTCCTTCAATCCTTCACCCACCATCATGCCCAATGATCGTCCAACACTGCCAACTTCAAGCGAATGACTTAATCGCGTATGAATATGATCGTTTTCTGCCAGCGGATGAACCTGTGTCTTGCGCCCCAGCCGACGGAATGAACCGGAAAACACAATACGATCATGATCCTTGTGAAAAGGGGTACGTCCGAGCTCCCCATGACGATCGTTGTGAGGATCACCAATACGAATAGGCGCAAGCAATTGGCTCCACTGCATGACAGACATGAAAAACTCCCACCGGATGAAAAATAATGCCGCCCTCTTCGTCGCATCCGCTTCCGGGAAAAGAGGGAGTCACAAGATGACTAAAGTGTACCGTCATAATGCCTCAACGTCGTCACATGGAGACTATATCGGCCGATTAAGTGTATTTTTTAACACGATGGCTGACATTACCGTAAAAAATAACGCTTGCCGATGCCTTCTGTTATCTCATGCAACTTTATGCTAAACATTATGGAGACAATAATCGCTGCACAATGCGACTATCTATAAAAATAATATCAAGGCATATGATAATGGCATCTTCCGACTCCATTTCCCCAAATGCATCACCCGACCTCGTTACAACTAATACCTGGCAACACCGAGCAAAAGAACATCTCAACTTTTTCCATAATGATGTCCTTGCCAATCATCCGGGAGCTATCGGGTCCGATGCACAGAACTTCATTCATCAAGCTGAGGCTGCTTATCAGCTCGCACAAGATCGTCTAAGAAACGTTCATGACTATGGAGGGTACTACTGGTTGATACAAGGCTATTCAAGTAGCTACAACGATGGTCATCTATATGCACAACCACAGTTTGAGGAAGTATTGCCCGTTCAATGGCCGGGCTTCCTGACCGCTTTTACCTCTGCAGGAAAACAGGTGGTGACACATGTATCAGGGATGTCTCCTGTGCCAATGGGAGCCGAGTTGATTTCAGCAGATGGAATCGCAGCAAAAACGCTATATGAAAAAAATGTAGACTCTTTTTTCCAATCACTACCGGTGAATAGTTCACGTTTCCAGCACGGGCATCATCTCTTTCTCGATGAAGGAAATCCCTTTATAGAGCGCCCTAAACAAGCAATATTTTCAATGGATGGAAAGCAAAAAACCATCGACCTGAGATGGCATACGCTGAGGACTGATCAAAAAGCAACATTGTTAGATAAAATCAAAAACCGATTTACGCCTACTAGCACCTCACTGACACAATGGAAAAAAGGGCATTGGTGGTTGGCACTCCCCAATTTTTTCCCTGAAACAGAAGAAGAAACAAAAAGCATACAGCAAGCCCTCCAATTATTTCAGGAAGAAATCGATACGATTAAAGCAGCCGAACAGCTTGTCCTCGATCTAAGAGGTAATAGGGGTGGATCAGGGGCCTGGCCAGCTCATGTCGCCTCTATCCTTTGGGGAGAAGCAGCCGTTGAATCTCTCGCTTTAGCAGATAGTATCGATTACCGGGCAACGCCTGAGAATCTAAAGTGGTTCGAGAAAGTCCGTGCAAACATGAGTGAGGCAGGTGTACTGGATGATCAGGTTGACTATTTACTAAACTTGATCACAGAGGGGCTGCGAGAAGCCTTGCTAAAAGAGGAGCCTTTTTTCATACAAAGGAATGACGCTCCCACCTCAGTACACCCTACCGCACCTCTCGACGTGACCGTCTATGTGCTTACGGATGATGAATGCTTCTCAGCGGGGCTTGATGCTGTGGATATTTTCCGCTCGCTGGGCGCTATTCATATTGGTCGCGAAACGGATGGTGACACAGTATACATGGAGCGTCGTGATGCACTAAGTCCTGATCAACGTCTGGAAATCGGCGTACCCACCAAGGTATGGCGGAATAGATTACGGGCGTCCTGGCAAACCTGGATTCCGCATTTTCCTTATTCAGGCTCATTGGCTGATACACACGCACTACAAGCATGGGTAGAGGGGTTACCAAAGAACCTCAATGGAGTGTAAACAAGAAAAAACATGTCGCCCAATCCAGCATCATGAATTATAGGGAGAACGCGCATTGGTAAAACTCAGTGGATATTTGAAATGCAATAATTCTGAAGAAGTGGAATCGATAAAAAACCATCTCCCAGAACATATTCGACTTTCCAGAGCAGAAACAGGCTGCCACTCATTTGCTGTTATCGAAACTGAAAACCCTCTCGTATGGAAAGTCGAGGAAGCGTTTGTCGATAAGCCTTCCTTTGAAGCACACCAACAGAGAACCAAAGCATCGGTATGGGGAAAAGCGACAGCGTCACTCGCACGCGAGTACACTGTGAGTGGATAAGCAATGACTGGCGCCACAGCTACACAGAAAGGCATAAAAAAGCCTACCGGGGAGGTAGGCTGAAACAGGGATTTTGCAAGGGAACGGGAACATGTTGTTCCCGATAGATAAGACTTGCGTTACTTCACTTAGTTCCTCACAAAACGAAATTTTTTTCATCGGGGCCTTTTATTCACCATCTGCCAATTCGGGCAGTAGTACTTTCAGTTTCCGAGTCAGTGTATTACGTCCCCACCCCAGCAATTCGGCGGCCTCGCCCTTGCGCCCTCCGGTATGCTTAAGCGCCGTTTCGATCAGGATGCGCTCGAAATCCGGCCCGGCTTCTTCCAGCAGGTGTGTTTGCCCGCCTGCCAAGGCACGATCTGCCCAGGCTCTAAACGCGCCACGCCAATCGCCTGAAGGAATTTCACCGATATCACCTTCTCTTAGCTCAGGGGGAAGATCTTCCACCAGCACCTCACGCCCGGATGCCATGACCGTCAACCAGCGACAGGTATTTTCCAACTGCCGGACGTTCCCGGGCCATGGCAGGTTAGAGAGCTGCTGTTCAGCTTCAGGCGTCAGTATTTTAGATTCGGTGGATAACTCTTTGGCAGCTTCAGCAAGAAAGTGACGCGCAAGTCTTGGGATATCCTCACGACGTTCAGACAAGCGGGGTATATGAATACGAATAACGTTCAGGCGATGAAACAAATCCTCGCGAAATTGCCCCTCTGCTACCCGCTTTTCAAGATTCTGATGTGTGGCCGCAATGATACGCACATTGGCACGCACGGGCGTATGGCCCCCCACACGATAAAATTCGCCATCCGAGAGTACCCGAAGAAGACGGGTTTGTGTATCGGCAGGCATGTCGCCGATTTCATCCAGAAACAACGTGCCACCATCCGCCTGTTCGAAGCGTCCTCGCCGTTGTGCTGAAGCCCCGGTAAATGCCCCCTTTTCATGGCCGAAAAGCTCGGACTCCATGAGGTCCTTGGGAATAGCCGCCATGTTCAACGCGATAAATGGACCACGTGCACGCGGGCTATGTTGATGAAGGGCTCTGGCAACACGTTCCTTGCCCGTCCCCGACTCGCCATTGATCATGACAGTGATATTGGAGTGCGACAGCCGCCCGATCGCTCGAAAAACCTCCTGCATGGCCGGCGCTTCCCCAATGATCTCGGTCGTAATACCTTCCGGTTCTTCCAGGGGAGCACTACGCTCACGGACATGCGCAATGGCGCGGCGTACCAGTGAGAGTGCTTCGTCCACATCAAAAGGCTTGGGCAGGTATTCAAAAGCGCCCCCCTGATAGGAAGCAACTGCACTATCGAGATCGGAATGCGCTGTCATGACAATGACCGCGGTGTCTGTGGCCACGTCCTTGACTCTGGCCAAGAGCGACAAGCCATCGGTCCCCGGCATGCGAATATCCGTAATAAGCACTTCGGGGGGATGCTGCTCAATCGCGCTCAGTGCTTCATCCGCACGTTCAAAGCTACGCACGTTAAGGTCAGGCTGCGCCAATGTTCGCTCCAGCACCCAGCGAATCGCTCGATCATCATCGACGATATAAACGCTTGCTACGTCACTCATGACGACTCCTCACCCTACTTGAATGGTACCTACATAATAGAGGCACCTATTGTTTTCATCATTGACGACAGCGTTCATTGTGCAACCACCGACGCCTCTTTTTGAGATAAAGGATTTCTTTTTATGACTGCACCATAGGCAGCAACAGCCTGAATTCGGTTCTACCCGGAATACTGTCACACTCAATGGCCCCCTGATGTTGCCCAAGGATGGACTGGGAAATCGATAGTCCCAGCCCTGTTCCCTCTTGCCGGCCGGTAATCATAGGGTAGAACAGAGACTCCCGCAGGTGCTCGGGGATACCCGGGCCATTATCAATAATCTGTACTTCACACATCAGCTGGTGGCGTTCATTGGAGATACTGAATTTGCGCCCCGCACGTGTTCTCAGCAGTAATCGGGGCGAAGGTGTACCGCTCTCCTCCATCGCTTGCAAGGCATTGCGCGCAACGTTCAATACCGCCTGTATCAGTTGTGATTTGTCGCCCAGTACATTCGGAAGACTGGGATCGTAATCACGCACGATCTCAACATTGTGGGTTTGAACACTCAATAATGTGTGAACATGTTCGATGACTTCATGAATATTGACCGGCATGTAATTAGGCAGGGTATTAGGCCCCAACATGCGATCCACGAGGTCTCGAAGGCGATCAGCTTCCTCAACGATGATGTGAGTGAACTCGGCCAAAGCGGGGTCAGGAAGATCACGTTCCAATAGTTGGGCCGCGCCACGAATTCCCCCCAGTGGATTCTTGATTTCGTGAGCCAACCCTCGGGTGAGCACTTTGACTGTCTCGTTACGTGCGGCCAGCGCTTCTTCCCTTGCAATGCGCAATAGAAGCTCAATGGGCTCCAGTTCAATCACCAGTTCATCTGCTGAGACGGGAGTCGCCGTATAATCCACTTTTATCTGATCCCCGTTCGCCAGACTCAATACCGCTTCACGCTGGGTATACGGGCGCTGCGTTTTCAATGCTTTTTCCAAACGCGTCAGAATCTGACTATCCTGCCCGCCCAGACAATCCAGAGGCTCACGTTCTACACGATGAAAGCTGATACCGGTTAACGCCTCCGCTGCCGGATTCAACCAACGGACGCGCAACTGCCCATCCAACAGGACGACGGCGGTCGTCAAGTGCTCCAACAAGCGTAGGTAGAAGCCATCCATCATCATTAAATCCAGCCAAATTGGTACGTCAAAGTAAGGTCAATGCAAGAAAATGCCTCGGCAATCATCCTCTATAACTCGGTGCAAGAAACAAGCCAGCACAGAGCATACAAGCAAGAAATGGGCACAAATGAGCCAATTCAACACATTGACCCCGCGTAAACCATAGACCCGCGCACCAAAATCGTGCAAGTCAAAAAGAAAACCCCAGTGTTTCCCAACACCGGGGTTCTTTGACAACAGCTACGTCCAATCACATCAGGATGAACAAGCTGTCAATGGGATAATCAAGGCACAGTCATCGTCGCAATACCGGATGATCAAAGGCCATGGATTCATCCAACATTCATTCCCAGGGACCGTTCCCTTTGGGTTCAGTCCCTGGGTCTTTCCGCAGGTTATAAGCTGACGTAGCGATTACACGCTGTAGTACAGCTCGTACTCAACAGCACTGGGCACCATGCGAACAGCGTTTACTTCTTCCATTTTCAGATCGATATAGGCTTCGATCATGGATTCAGTAAATACACCACCTGACGTCAGGAACTCATGGTCTTCTTTCAGCGCATCAAGTGCCTGTTCCAGACTGGAAGCAACCGTGGGTACCTGGCTGGCTTCTTCCGGAGGAAGATCATACAGGTTCTTGTCCAGTGCATCGCCAGGATGGATTTTGTTCTTGATACCATCGATACCGGCCATCAGCAGTGCGGAGAAGGCCAAATAAGGGTTGGCAGTTGGATCAGGGAAGCGCGTTTCTACACGTTTGGCCTTGGGGCTGGACGTATAGGGGATACGCAGGGAAGCAGAACGGTTACGGGCACTATAGGCCAACATGACCGGTGCTTCGAAACCGGGAACCAGACGCTTGTAGGAGTTGGTAGACGCATTGGTGAATGCATTCAGTGCACGCGCATGCTTGATAACACCACCGATGTAGTACAGTGCTGTTTCAGACAAGCCAGCGTACTCGTCGCCCGCAAACATGTTTTCGCCGTCTTTCCAGAAAGACTGGTGAACATGCATGCCTGAACCGTTATCACCCGCCATCGGCTTGGGCATGAAGGTCGCGGTTTTTCCATAAGCATGTGCCACATTGTGGATTACATACTTCATGGTCTGGACTTCATCGGCCTTTTTAACCAACGTGTTGAATTTCACACCAATTTCGTTCTGACCTGCGTTAGCCACTTCGTGGTGATGAACTTCAACGGACTGACCTACGGCTTCCAGCGTGTTACACATCATGGCACGTAGATCATGGAATGAATCGACCGGAGGAACAGGGAAATAACCGCCTTTTACACGCGGACGGTGCGCCATGTTGCCGTCTTCGAAATCTTCGTCGGTCGCCCAGGCGCCTTCTTCGGAAGAAATCTTGAAGGACACTTCATTCATGCTGTTCTTGAACTTGACCTGATCGAAGATAAAGAACTCGGGCTCAGGACCAAAGAATGCAGTATCACCCAGCCCTGTGCTCTTCAGATAGGCTTCAGCACGTTTGGCGATAGAGCGAGGATCACGCTCATAGCCCTGCATGGTAGCGGGTTCGATGATGTCACAACGGAGTGTAATCGTGGCATCTTCGGTGAAGGGGTCCAGATACGCTGTACCGTCTTCAGGCAACAGAATCATGTCGGATTCATTGATACCTTTCCAACCGGCGATGGAAGAGCCGTCAAACATCTGTCCGGTTTCAAAAAACTCATCATCAACCGCAGAAGCAGGAATAGTGACATGCTGTTCCTTGCCCTTGGTATCAGTAAAGCGAAGATCGACCCATTTGACGTCATGTTCTTCGATGAGGGCAAGCGTCTTCTCTGACATTGTAGTCTCCAATCACTAACGTATTAACTTGATCGCCTGAACCAGCTGATGACACGATAGCATTCCACCGCGCTCCATCCAGCTGACCGACACTGCCGATTAGGGCGAGTGACATAGCGCCTTTAATTCCACCATGCACCTGAATGACAGGCTAGTATTACTCAGTCCCCGATACAAACTTGCAGCTTTATTGGCTACACGTTGAATATAACCAGTTCCTGATACATTTGCCTGGATACACTCCAACATTTGTGACGAGTGCCAATTAATGTGTTCTTTTTTGATGCATGGAGTATGCCAGAATGACGCATTTCAATAGAAAGACATGCCAACTCATTGATTGAAAGAATGATTTGGCATACACAAAAATGCGGGCCTGCTTCCATTGGCACTATTTCTGCAAACTATCCTTCCGCAGAAAAGTCGATTTGCACCAAAATATCTCAAAAAAATAAATGTTTCCGCACCAAAAGAGAACACATAAGAATATTGCAACGTACTACTCGCCGCATCATTACTTCCCGCATGATAACCAAATTACGCCTATATCGTGCCAATGATGCTTAACCTGCTTACACTTTTCCAACATAATGCGCAATAAGCTATGACGAAAGGCTAACTACGCGTACAATATGCCCTCTTATTCCACGGACACTCGGTTGCGGAACTTCTCTAAGTGTGTGCATGTCCGTGTACATGAACAAGGATCACGAACATGTCAGACCAAGAACTAGACCCAAGAATCAATAATCTTCGTAATATTGCGATCATCGCACACGTTGACCATGGTAAAACCACGCTGGTCGATAAACTCCTGCAGCAGTCAGGTACGCTTGACCGCCGTACCGAAGGTCAGGAGCGCATCATGGACTCCAATGACCAGGAAAAAGAGCGCGGTATTACTATCCTCGCCAAAAATACCGCGATTCAATGGCACGATTACCATATCAATATCGTGGACACCCCCGGGCACGCTGATTTTGGTGGTGAAGTAGAACGTGTCATGTCGATGGTGGATTCGGTGCTTCTCCTGGTTGATGCAGTGGATGGCCCGATGCCCCAGACCCGCTTCGTTACCCAGAAAGCATTCGATCAGGGGCTGAAACCCATCGTCGTAGTGAACAAGATTGATCGCCCGGGCGCCCGCCCCGACTGGGTTATTGATCAGATCTTCGATCTCTTCGATAACCTCGGCGCCAGCGATGAACAGCTCGACTTCCCGATTATCTACGCCTCCGCGTTGAACGGCTTTGCGGGTCTGGACCCGAACGACATGGCTGAAGACATGACCCCCATGTTCCAGGCCATCGTCGATATCGTCGAGCCACCCAAAGTCACATTGGATGGCCCGTTCCAGATGCAGATTTCTGCGCTGGACTACTCCAGTTATGTAGGTGTTCTCGGTGTAGGCCGCATCAAGCGCGGATCGGTCAAGCCCAACCAACAGGTTTCCATCATTGATATTGATGGCAAAACGCGCCGCGGCAAGGTCGGTCAGGTAATGACTTACCTCGGGCTGGAACGCGTTCAGACAGAAGAAGCCACCGCCGGTGACATCATCACTATTACCGGACTGGATGAGCTCGGTATCTCCGATACCGTTTGTGATCCTTCCGCGGTAGAAGCACTTCCTGCGCTCACGGTGGACCAACCGACTGTCTCCATGACCTTCCAGGTGAATGATTCGCCCTTCTCCGGTCGCGACGGTAAATTCGTAACCAGTCGTAATATCAAGGAGCGTCTCGACGAAGAGCTGATCCATAACGTGGCATTGCGCGTGGAGCCGGGTGACTCTCCCGAGAAATTCATTGTTTCCGGACGCGGTGAACTTCACTTGTCTGTACTGATCGAAACCATGCGCCGTGAAGGGTACGAGCTGGCAGTTGGTCGCCCGGAAGTCATCATTCGCGAGATTGATGGTGAGAAACAGGAACCTTACGAAGAAGTCATCATTGACTGTGAAGAGCAGCATCAGGGCTCTGTCATGGAAGAACTGGGCTACCGTAAGGGCGAGCTGACCAACATGAACCCGGACGGTAAAGGACGTGTGCGTTTGGACTTTATCATTCCAGCGCGTGGCCTGATCGGCTTCCGAGGCCAGTTCCTGACCCTGACCTCAGGCACCGGTATTCTGACCAGCCGTTTTGATCACTATGGTGCACTGAAACCTGATGCGACAATCAAACGTCGTAATGGTGTGTTGGTCTCCATGGCAACCGGCAAAGCCCTTGCATATGCACTCTACACGCTACAGGATCGCGGCAAACTGTTGCTCGGTCATGGCGAAGAAGTGTATGAAGGTATGTTGATCGGTATCAATAACCGTGCCGATGACATGGTCGTGAATCCGACCAAGGCGAAGAAACTCGATAACATGCGTTC
>Ga0157360_1000469_pt1 | contig 15117 bp, 17 predicted proteins | sample AttlaeALBM1_FD_111483 | JGI IMG/M metagenome (GOLD analysis project Ga0157360, IMG submission 111483) | Fungus gardens microbial communities from leaf cutter ant in Ribeirão Preto, State of São Paulo, Brazil - Atta laevigata ALBM1 | ecosystem: Host-associated > Fungi > Mycelium > Unclassified ... | reverse complement strand
GAGGACCATGGGAGAGTAAGTGCATAGCCATAGTAGTAAAGTGTATAAGTAGTAGAGAAATGAGCGAGAACTCCATCGAGTTCTCTTTGTCAAACTCTGAACAAAGAGACAGTTGGCTTAATTATGGTCATCGGACTTTAGACGCTGATATCAGTGATCAAGTTGCTTCAACTCAAGACTGAGTCAAAACAAAGAGACTACAAGACAAGTGACTTAGCTACAGAGATAACATTATAGGAGCTCTAAAATAGAGTTTGGTATTACTAGGGAGTCAAATTATACAGGGAGGATTCAAAGTCCAATATCTGATTACATAGCCAAAGAGTACTACTGTGAGGACAACTTTGAAACAGAAAGTTAGGGTAACATCAGGCAGGTAGAACTTAGAAACAGGGCCAGGACAGTAATCTAGTACAAAGAATCAGGTTTCAATGAGATCACTGCTATGATAGTACATTGGCAAAGTTTTTATTCAATCTTACTTTTTTCTTTAAATTTGAATTTATTTCCCCACAAATTTGCACAAGGGACATTGTGTAATGACTTAGCCTAGATGACTTAATCACTCTCCAAGTCCAAGTTGACAAAGAGAACTCAATAGAGTTCCTGTTATTTCCTGTATACTACTTATACAACTACTACATAGTCTGTGCACTACTTTCCTGTGGTCATCATGTGACTTCCTTTTGTGACTGTGACCTGTGACTTTGATCATGTGATACTTTTCCACACACTCTCTTGTATAGTAAGTGTAAGGCTCTAGCCAGAACAACTTAAACCTACTCTAAGTCCAAGTTGACAAGGAGAACTCAATAGAGTTTCCATTAGATTTTTTACTTATACAACTACTATATGGTCTATGTACTATTTCCCGATACCCATCATTGTGACTCATCATATGACATAACACCATAACTTCCTATCATATGACTGTGACTATGTGATACTTGTGATGTGACACTTTCCTATACTCCTTATGTATAGTAAGTCTAAAAGAAAAAGAAAAAGAAAAAGAAAATAAATATAAATAATAACTTAGCCATTTTGCTAAGTCATGACACATTGTGCTGAAATATAGTGTTAGCTAGAATGCTTTCCTTTTGAGAACGCACATTTTATTTTTAAAAAAACTTAGACTTATAACTTATATTCACTACTATCTAAATTATAGTCAGGAAACACTATATAAAACATCAAAAGAATAGAAGTATCACTAGCTTTAAAATAGCCTCTATAATACCTATCTCCCACAATCACAAGACCTTTACTAAGAACTATATAGTATTACATAGGTGTTCTCATGCTATTTATATCTTGTCCTCATTATATTTCCCATTAAGTTAATAAATATGCAAGATTAAGTTTTCTTCTTTGGGATCATCTCATAATAACTGTTCTCTCTGCCCTACTTAATCTTTGGGGGAACATCCAGGTTGTGAGAACATATATTATTAAGAACAATATTCCTAATCTTGTAAGCCTTGTAACAAGGTACCCAGATTATAAGACAATTTATTGTTAGCTTGAGCACATCTCTAATAAAGCTATCTACTGTGTATGCAAGAAGGAATGTGGGAGTGATGGCACTGACACATAGTTTAACTTTTCACATGCCCTCTCTTTTCACTCAAAAACTCTAGAAAATTCAGAATAAATTCAAATAAATTAGGATAAATTGGAATAAAATTGGAACAGGCAGTGAACAAAGCAAGATAACTGTGGCCTTACTGCTGTAGGAAGGGAGCAGAGTGACCTGACTTACAATAGTGTAAACTACCAGTGTAAAAAAGGAACAGAGCAACCTGACTTAAAACAGTACAAATTACCAGTATAAAAAGGGAATAGAGTGACCTAACACACAATATTGCTTATTGTGATGCAGACCATTGTTGGAAGGAAGCAAAGTAACCTGATAAACAATACTATCTGCAGCCATATAGACTATTTTTGGAAGGGAGCAAAGCAACCTAATAAACAATACCACTTACTGTCACATAGACTATTGTAGGAAGAGAGCATAGTACACTGACTTCAGCATAATCTTAATAACTGTCAGGTTTGACTCCAGGAAGGAAATTCTTCTATGGGGGCTTGGTCTCAACAGTGAGTTGTGTCTGCTTTTACACTTGCCCCTTCTAGGACTCAAGAAGATTTATTAAGAAAGAGAGAGAGAGATGAGTTGACAAAGGTAGGGTCCTTTTGAGAGAGAACGAAACTAAGGTAATTACAACAATTGGTAATTATTTAAATAATTTGGAGGGTTTCTATTATGAACATCGAGTGGAACTACAATTATTATCAGCCATGGTCTGATAATGAGTGGTTAGTAGATAAGATGTTAGCAATACTAGACAAGGATATTATTATGCAGTAAATGTATCAAATGTCTAAGGACTCTAAGAGATAATGGACTCACAGAACAAATAGGACTCTTTGGAGAAATCTTGGACTATCTTCTTCTATTTTTGGACTTGTGCTAAATGGGACAACATTGGACTAACCCATTATTAGACACTGACTTAACTTGTCACCTTCATTACTTTTGTTACTAAACTATCACTTAACTAGTCACTCATAGTTACAACTAGTGTTACCACATTGTAACGTAGTCACAATATCTAGTTAGGATAAATACAGACCAGAAAGAGAAGAGAATAGCAAGTTCTCTCTTTCTGTATTCCTTTCTGTAATCCTACTACTTTAAGGGATCAATACTCTTACTGTCTTAGGACAACCTCAAGGGTACTACTCAAAGTCTCATTGACATCTCTCCTCTGATATAACTTTACTGAAAACCTTAACCAGATCCTCTGTCAAGGAGCGTGAAGATATCCAGTGTTAGATATAGACTTTAAGTTGAAACACATATTCAACTAAGGTCTAGAGTCTTAACAGTTCTGGAAAAGCTGATAGTGAGCTGACTAATCCCTGTGCAAGTGTCACATACATGCGGTACACATCATGGTGTTGCCATTGTGACAATACCCTTTTCTTATGGTTACATCCTTGTGGCCATAGATTAGCTCATGGTTTCCTTGTTCATGACTAGCGGTATAGTTTTGGAGATTCCTAGGATCATAGTTCAGAGTCTAGTGCATGGCCCAGGTTTCCCTAGGTAAAGGAAGTGGAATTTAGACACTAACTTGGCTGCATTCTCTAGATTAGAGTATCAGCAACCAAACTCTGATGACTGGAATTAAGCCAACTGTCTCTTTGTTCAGCATTTGACAAAGAGAACTCGATAGAGTTTCTGTTAGATTCTGTACACTATTTATACAAATGTAGTAACCCTAACCCTGTTCTTTATCCCACACTTCCTTATGAGTCAACTTGCTCTCACGCGTCCATTGATATTACAAATTAAAAGAAATGAAAATGAAAAAAAAGAAATAATGACTTAGCCATTTTGCTAAGTCATGATACCCCCCTCTTAAGTTTCCTTGTTCCGAGGAATTTTCCTACAACTCGTAATATAGGTCAATCATGTTGCCCATCTCATCATTGTCTTCTTCTATCCACTCTCTTACTCCTGGATTTTCTTCCTCAGTTTCTTCTTCCTCCGGGATCATCTTTATCATCCCTCTTCTTGCAGATCTCTTGCCCTTCCATCGTCTCCAATTTCTTTCTAGTCTTTCCCAATATTCCTAGTCGTATTGTTTGTCTGACCATCCATACAGCGTCCTTACTGTGAACCTTCCTGGTAATTCTCTGCATTTGAATGTCGTTTCCTCGCGTTCTTGCTGCGTCATATCTTCTATATCTCGCTGATACTCTCTCTCGAATTCTTTGATCACTTCTTTCACGTTTTCCAAATTCTCTCTTCCTTCCCAGGTATTGGACTCCACCGTAAATCCTTTCCAACATACTAAATACTTATCTTTCCCTCTAACTTTCCTCTTATTTAGTATACGTTCTACCTCCCATTCTTTTTCCCCCTCGATTATGACTGGAGCTAGTTGCTCCTTTCTTTGCCCTACTACTTGTCCTACATATCGTCGAATTCTACTAACATTAACTACCAGGTGTATCTTTACTGTGTTAGGTAGTTCTAATTTAACTGCATTTGATGATATTATTTCTTTGACTCTATAAGGACCAACAAATCTCTCCGTTAATTTTTCCATCCTCCTTCCGACCATCTGATATTTCAGATCCTTGGTACTGAGCATAACCAAGTCCCCTACTTTATACTCTTCTACGTCCGATCTTTTTTGTCAGTGTATTTCTTCATGTCCGCTTGTACTTTCCCTAGCGCAGCCTTTGCTTCCTCCTGTATTTCCTTCATTTTCTTGATGAATTTCTCTGCCCCTATGTATTTCCCCTTCTTTCTTCCCTCGAATCCCATCCTGGGATCTTGCCCATAATTTGCTTTAAACAGTGACGTTTTGGTACTTGAGTGCGCTTTATTGTTATATGCAAACTCTGCCGTTCCTAACCACTCTGGCCACTGTTCTTGCCTGTGATCGATGAACATTCTTAAGTACTGCTCTAATTCTTGGTTAACCCTCTCTGTTTGTCTGTCTGTTTGAGGGTGGAATGCCGTCGATAGCTTGCTCTTGATTTCTAACATCCCATTCAACTCCTTTATTAATCCTGCTGCAAACTGTGGTCCTCTGTCTGATATGATGCTTTCAGGCAGGCCATGCAGTTTCTATACATTGTCTCTGAACAACCTTGCTAATCCTTCTGCCGATGTCTTCTCTGTAGTTGGTATGAAGTAGACCATTTTAGTTAGCTGATCCACTACTACTAGAATACTATCGTATCCTTGCGCTAAAGGCAGTTTAGTGATAAAATCTGCTGATATGTGTGTCCAAGGTTTCTCCAGAATAAAATTGGGCATTAACTTGCCCGCTGGCTGCTCTGTGCAGTTTTTATTGTGCTGACAGGCATCGCATTGTTCCACATATCTCTTCACCTCCTTCGTAATTCCTGGCTACCAAAAGTTATGAGTGACCAATTCTACCGTCTTCCACTGCCCCCTATGTCCTCCGACTGGTGTATTGTGATGCAGTCGGATAATCTCTGCTCTCAGCTTTTCATCTTTCGGCACATATACTTTTCCTTCTTTGTACATTATACCATTCACTTCTCTCTATTCTTCATCTCTTAACATTTTTACACCTGCCCGTTTCATCTCTTCCACTGCTTTCACTACTTCATCGTCTTTTACTCTTGACTTCCTTACTTCTTCTAGTAGATCTACCCCATCTACCATTATTTCTACTGCCTCTGCTCTTCTCACTTTCAGCCATTCCGGCTTTACCAACATCTCATCCTTATTGTCTCTCTCTACACCGATTTCCTAGTCTAGTCTCTTGCTCAGACTGTTTGCTTTCCCCATCTTACTTCCCGGAACATGCTTCAGCACAAAGTCAAATCTTGATAGGTACAGTGCCCATCTTGCTTGTCTTTTATTCAATTTCTGCGCCTTCATAAAATACTCAAGGTTCTTATGGTCTGTCCAAATCTCAAATTTCTTTACTGCTCCTTCTAGGAAATGTCTCCACGCTTCTAGACATCTAACGACTGCTAACATTTCCTTATCATATATCTCGTAGTTTCGTTCTGTATCACTAAGAGACTTGAAAATGAAAGCGACTGGTCTCCACTTCTCATCTGAGCACTTCATCGAGAGTACTCCCCCAGTAGCATAGTTTGAGGCGTCGACCTCTACTCTAAACTCTTTGTCTAAGTCTGGAGCTGCTAATACTGGTTTCATTATGAAAACTTGTTTCAACTCATCAAAAGCTTTCTGCTAGGTCTCCTCCCACTGCCACTTCTCGTCTTTCCTCGTCAGCATATTCAACAGCCTTGCTACTCGAGCAAAATCCTTAATAAACCTCCTATAATAATTTACGAGACCTAAGAATTTTCTAATGTCTTTCACAGTCTTTGGTTGTGGCCAGCTGAGTACTCCATCTACCTTCTCTTTTTCCATTTCTATCTCATTGGGTCCTATGATTACCCCTAGGAACCCTATCTTTCTCGCCTTTCACATATACTTCTCCGGCTTGACATACAAGTTGTTCTCCTCTAACCTCCCCAATATTTCCCCTACAATTTCATCATGTCCTTCCTCAGTTTCTGTTCCTACTAACACATCATCTACAAACGCTGCCACCTTTCCTTCATTGATCAGGTCTCTTAGTATTTCATTCATCATTGCTTGAAATGTCGCTGGTGAATTTATCATTCCAAAAAACATGACCGTTGGTTCAAATGACCCTATGTACATTGTAAACGCTCCCTTTCACTCATCCCCTTCTTTTATCCTGACGTTGTTGAACCCCCACCTAAGATCCATTTTCATGAACACTTTCTTACTTCCCATGTTGTCGATTAATTCTGTAATCAATGGGAGTGGGTAGTTATTCTTTATCATCTGATCATTCAGGTTGCAGTAGTCTATCACTATCCTTTTACTACCATCTTTCTTGCCCACAAAGAATACTGGCGATGTTTGAGGGGATTTCGATGGTCTGATATATCTTTTCCTTAACTGGTCTTCTACAAAATTCTGGACTTCTTCCCTCTTATTTTTGGATAAAGGATAAATCCTTTCCTTCTGCGGCTTAAACGTCTCTTTGAGATCTATAGCATGATCCCAAACTTTTCTCGTCGGCATCCTTTTTGACTATACCTTCCTAAACACCTTTTTCCACTTCAAAAACTTTCTAGGGACCATCTCCTCGATTTTCCTGTGGTTCTCTTCTATCTCTTCCTCTTTTCCCTAGTCTTCCTTGTTGTCTATCACCCATTGGACGATTTTCTCTTTTTCCTTTGTCGCTACTCTTTTGACCTTTTTCTTTTTCTGACTCCCTCCACCATACAAGGGTGGGCATCTCATTATTTTAACTTCTCCTGTCTCCTAGTTTATTTTTGGATTATGTGTTGCTAACCATGGCATTCCCAGAATTACTTCTGTCTTTTCTAAGTTATACACATCCATTCTCATTCTTTCCATGTGGCCTTTGTAATACACATTGCACTCTACTTGGTGCGTAATGGCCCCTCCACTATTATTTGTTCTGTCTACATTTTTGATGGCTATTGGTCTCTTTAATTTCTGTAGCTTGAACCTATGCCTAGCTGCCGTCTGCCTGTTCATAAACATCCCCATTGCGCCACTGTCCAAGAGTGCCTTTATCATTATGCCTTTATGTGTATCTATCTTTTCTACTCCAATATTCATCCACACTTCTCTCAATATCTTGAAGGTTCTCCTGACCTCCTTTTGACTACCCCCCTCTCTTGCTGTGCGTTCCAACTCTCCTGGTCGTGCGCTGCTCCGCTGTGCTTCTGCCTCTCTGGGCTGTGCCGCTTTCTCCTCCTTTGCTGCGCCTCTCGAGTCTCTTGCTTGTGTGCTGCTCTGCTCCACCTTTCCTCTGCATCCACACCAACTTATCCTTTCTACTTTCCAATCAGGGATTACCCCTTGTCCTTGATTATCCTCCACATAGCATTTCTCTTTGCTACATCTTGGACATTTTAAGTACGAGACAACACATCCTTGTCTGCGCTATCCTAACCCATTCTCTTCAACCCTTCTCAACTTCTTCTCTTTTTCCTGCGCTTTCCCCTTTTCAGGGTGCACCAGCCTCTCTCCTTGCTGTGCTTTTTCTTTTTCAGGGCGCGCCGCCTTCCTCTCTCTCTTTACCCATAGGGGGCACTCCCTACATTTGTGCCCCTCTTTTCCACACTTGAAGCATTTCACAGCTCCTGTCCTCACACTCCTTACCACTCTCTCTTTTACCCCACATTGCATCACTCTGCTTCTCAACACTTCAAACTTATTTTGGGAAACTACTGTCCTCTTTGTTTCCTCCTTTAACTTCCTGCAATTTCGGGCCAGGTGCCCAAACCCTTTGCAGTATCTATACAACTTTCCCTTTCTTCCTTCTAATTCTACCCTCAGCTTAGCGAGGGCATGTTTTTCTCTGAGCAAGTTGCTCAACAATATCTTGTATTGTTCTTGAGACATAATAGTAATGTCTCAAGGGGTACGGATTTAGTGGTTGATCTTACTACTGTTACGTCTGTTAGGACGCAAGATCTTTACCCAACCAGACACCTACTGCCCTACTGGCTACTGCCCTAATAATACTTTGTCTATCACCCAACAGATGGGATCTCTAATCTAGATGGCCCACTAGTGGTGACCGTCACTCCTCTGTGTGTACCACTCACAATGGAGCGCAGCACAAGGTTTATACTATGAAGGATACAAGTAACTACTAGATACCACTTGATTGCGAGGTCAGGTCTCAGTAGTAATACCCAAGCTTGGTATTACACTTCCACCCACTGTCCCTAACTGACAGTAAAGTCCCCTTAAGCCAAGGGCCCGGCTATGTATGGAGATGGTTACTGATCATGGCGATCAGCGACCGAGAGTTGATGATGATGAGAGTGAGTATAAGCAGAGTCCAAGGCGGATGGTGCTCGCGATGTGGAATCAAGTTCTAGTATCAGCGACCAAACTCCGATGACCAGAATTAAGCCAACTGTCTCTTTGTTCAGTGTTTGACAAAGAGAACTCAATAGAGTTCCCATTAGATTTTGTATACTATTTATACAAATGTAGTAACCCTAACCCTGTCCTTTATCCTGCACTTCCTTATGAGTCAACTTGCTCTCATGTGTCCATTGATATTACAAATTAAAAGAAATGAAAATGAAAAGAAAAGAAATAATGACTTAGCCGTTTTGCCAAGTCATGACACAGAGGCTGGTGTTCATGAATATTTGTCTGGGGTGCCCTTGTATCCTGACTATTAGACAAGGTATAGCAGTGGATCTCTCCTTCACCAGTCAAGTTTGGAGTCCAGTATCTAGGCCACCTCAAATTTCAAGTTACCATCAATTTCTATAGAAGGTGGGGAAGGATTGATATGGTTAGAGATATTGTTGAGAGGTATTGGCTCAATCTGTGATATATGGAAGACAAGATGAATAGCGCGGAGGTAGTTGGGGAGTTTGATTAGATATGAGTAAGTACCTGGTTTCCCTATAACCTCGAAGGGACCTAAATACTTTTCTGATAATTTTTTGGTAGGCTAGGTTAATTTTATGAATCTGGCAAGTATGAACACACAGTTACCTACCTCTATCTTGGGTACTAGTGTTCTTCTCTTGTCTGCTAGTATTTTGTAGCAATGCTATGTGTCTTTAATTGCCCTTTTTAGATCATTATGCACCAACCTCAAATCTGTCACAAATGAGTCCACCTGTCATGACTTAGCAAAACAGCTAAGTCAATATTTATTTTCTTTTCTATTTTCTTTTCTTTTATTTTTCTTATCAATGGATGTATGGGATAAAAGTGACTCATAAGGAAGCACAGGACTATAGTACAGGGTTAGGGTTAGATATTTGTATAAGTAGAGTAGAAAATCCAATGGAAACTCTATCGAGTTCTCCTTGTCAAACGCTGATAAAGGAGTAGTTGGCTTAATTCTAGCTTTGGAGTTGGCTACTCTGATACCACCTCCATGATCTATGTGTCATTTTCCACTTATAGTTGCATCTTGGGATGGTAACCTTTATTTGCATAGAAGGGGGAAACATCTGTAGTAGATGACAGTATGTTGTTATAGAAAAATTCAGCCAAGGGAAGTAATCACAACTAATCCAATTGTTAGTAGTTACAATAGATCTTCAAGAATTATTCAAGTATTTGATTAGTATGCTTAGTTTGGCCATCAGCCTCTGGGTGGTATCCTGAAGTAAAATATAGCCTCATATCCAGTGCATTAGCCAAGGATCTAAAGAACTTAGACACGAATTCTGTTCCTCGATCAGATGTGACATGGCTAGATATATCATGCTTTAAGAAGACATGCTTGATGAACAATTCTGCCAGTATAGTGGTGTCAAGTAACCTTATGGTTGGAATGAATAGTGTCTGTTTGGTGAGTCAGTGTTATAACTTGGCAAAACGGCTAAGTCATTATTTAATATTTCTTTTTATTTTTATTTTTATTTTTATTTCTTATCGATGGACACATGAGAGGAAAGTGACTTATAGGGAAGCATAGGATAGAAGGAAGGGTTAGGATTACTCTTTATATATAAATAGTGTACAGAATCTAATAGGAACTCTATTGAGTTCTTCTTGTCAAACGCTAATAAAGGAGCAGTTGGCTTTATTCCAGCTCAGGAGTTGGCTACTCTAATATTAGAACTCAATTCCACATTGCTGTCATGCCAAACAGCTGTTTAGGCAATAAAAGTGACATTTTTCACCATAATAATGAGAATAACCAGCTCAAGAGACGAGTTTAGCCTTCCAGAGATAACATTAGATGTCCAGTCATGGACTCGAGCATACTACTTGAGTAGCAGAGTAGTGGCTGTGACTACCACTACAGAAAACTCATGGAGATTGTCCAGAGAATTTCATAACAGATCTATAACAGAACTTCCCTCTAGAGTGCTCTCGAGAGCAGAAAGGACCTTAAAAGATGTTCTCTAACAGAATGATATTATATCTTAGTAGCAGTCACTTATTTATAATGTCTAGGTTACCATCAGAGCAGGGCCATCATTGCTGATGGCTAATTATAGCAAGAACTAGTAAGACGAGTCCTCTCAAGGACTGCATTGCAAACCTAATAAAAAAAAACTGAGACTCAAAGATGTGATGAAGTATAGAGGAGTAGTAGAAGAACTAAAAAGGTCAGATAGAGAGATAGAAGAAGAGATATTTGATGAAGATAACATGCTTAAGAGCAAGACAACTTGAGATCGCCATTTCTTTCTATGGCCCATTAAAAGGCTCGAGTATCATATTCTGGAAAAAATGATAATTTGCAATTTATTTTCTCCTAATAATTCTCCTAAAATTAATAATAGTAGGATAGCGTAGTAAACTACTCTTCTCCTATTCTGGACTTCCTATAAGTACTGATTAATTACAGTGTAATTCCTCAGTCTGTAAATTAACATCATCTAGTCCTAACCCTCTCTCTATCTAATCTAGATTTTCTTGTTCACTTCTTTAGGACCCCTCCTTCGATGACTTCTCTCCATTCCAAAATATGTGATCACTTCACGAATAGAGACTGGGACACAACACATAAGTTGAAGCCAAGGTCGTTCAATAAGTCGTTCTCCATTCCAATGTCCTTGACTACCCGACAGAGCCTTCTTTATACTATCGCTAAGTATTATCTCTTTCCAACATAGCACTTTACTCTGCTCTGGAGTGTAGTTTCTATCTATTATTCTATTCCTCCGTCCTCCGAGATTCCGTCCTTGATATTGAGAGCTATATATTGTTTAGAGAAAAACCCCAGGAGTAGAATTAGAGGAGTAGGGAGTGGAGCCAAGTGATTGGGAGAGGTACTGTCTCATTATTTCTCTCTTACTATCTTTGGGAATTTGGAAGTTTTCTTTGTTTCTTTTCTTTTGTTGTATTATTGCTTTGTAATCCTAATAAAATACTCTAGGGCACAGAAGGGACAAAAATACTCTTTCCCCCATCATCTCTCCCTCTGTTGCTCTAGAGCTGAAAGACTATTTGAGTGATTTGAGGTTTTTCTTTTGTGTTTACTTTATGAAAACTCTATAAAACTTTCCTCAAAGGGAGACTCAAGCCTTAACGGACCTGGGCATTTGCTTATGCTAGGAGCTAACTACTTGCTACATGTTATTGGAGTCAGCTTCTAGTTATATAGTCAGCTGAAAAAGAGCCCACACGATGGTACAGGAGTTCTAGGTAATACTGCTGTATCGATGGTGAGCCAGGTGTAAGGGAACAGCACTAGTATTGCTTAGGCAACCTAGTAGAGTTCGCATCAGCTAGCATTCCCACAAATCCTCAGAGTCCGCAGTACCTAGTTTTCACATCCTCTAGTTCGGGTCTCCATCACAGTACTACATAGCTATATCTGGTAGTGTAGTTATTATTGTCCTGATGTAAGTGTCCATAGCGACTGGCACACGGACCAGGCTAGTCTAGTATAAGTAGCTAGTGATATACGGTAGAATACCTTACCTCAACAATAGTTTGAGCTCCTAGGCTATCTATCGCTCTGACTTAAGATGCCTCCTATACTATATTCAAGTGTGTTCTGGGACACCTCCAAGTGCCCCCTTACACCAGGCTACTAGACTAGGTAAGGGCAGTAATGTCATGGCACAAGATGAATGCATACCTTAGGGATTTTATTATAGTAAAGGTTTGCTTGAGTGGATACTAAAAATAATTCTTCTTCTTAGGTTTCTATTTGATATGTTTTGGTTATTCTTTGGACTTCTACCTTCAGTAAGCTCTCTATTATTTGATTTATCTCCCCAGTGCCTACTTGTTTAGTGCATAATTGTGAAGCAGTTTGGAGATTTTGCCTCTCTGACCTTGTTTTTACCTTTGTTTTGTGATCAAACCTTTTGATCCCCATTAGTGGTGCATGACCAAAAGAGTCAGAAGATGCAGCCAAAGAGGGGGATAGTCAATAGGAGGTCAGGAGAACCTTCAAAATATTAAGAAAGGTATGGCTGAATATTGGAATAGAAAAGGAAGACACATTTGATAGGTGATGCATATAGCTGGTTCTCTTACAGTCTTTTGAGAACCTCCTTTACATGTTTCTTATGGTCATCCATATTATCTGAGTAGAGTTAGACAAGCAACAAAAGATGTTGTTAAGTCTGAGGTCTAATCCTCAGACTATAAGTCCTTATATATATGATTGTGATGGTTTGTGCACTAGGACAGATCATCACATGCTACTACCTATTGTTCTATATATGGTAGTTCCTTTGTGCTAGAAATAGTGATAACCTAACCATATGGAGGCTGTCCTTTGTTCTAAGAAAAGGACAGATGACTATCTATGGATAATTAATAAAGTCTATGTGCAAACATTGAGGCCTTCATATCTCCACTAATATTAATTGCCTTGAGGTTGTTCTAGGCTCATTCTAAGTGTTATGAAGAAAGCTTCTGCTGGGCCTAGAACTGAAGCATCAATCACGGTGGTTTTCGAGATATTAGCGATTTAATAAATGGTAACATGGTGGTTACCAGTTGATCTGCTTAATATCTCAACCATTATTGATTGCCTTGAGATGTGACTGGTATCAATTGAAAGGTCTTCTTAAGGGCTTTAAGCTGGCCTTAAGACTGTGGGAATCGTTGAAGAATTGGTGGAGATATGACCAAATGAAGTTTGTGACAATATCATTTATGAAACACTGGAAGGTCGACGGGGCATTTGACAGGCCAAATGGCATCATGAGCCATTCAAACAAACCATAGTGAGTGCAGAAAGCTGTTTTTCACTCATTTCCCTTGGCAATGTATACTAGATAGTAAGCACTCTTTAGATCTATCTTTGAGTATATTTGTGCTTTTCTGAGGACATCCAAGAGGTCATTCAAGAGAGGAATCAGGTACTGATCATTACAGGTCATTCAGTTCAGACCACAGTAATTTACACATAGGCATAATGTTCCATCCTTCTTCTTGACAAACAATACTGGGGCGCTGCAAGGAAACTTAGATAGATATATAATGTCTGTTTTCATATTTTTCTCCAAGAACTCTTGCAATGTTTCTAGTTCCAGCACTGATAAAGAGTATATAGGGCCTAGGAGAGGTATCTTGTCCCTCTTGATCTGTATGGCTAAGTCATAGGGTCAATGCTCAGGGAGTATTTTGGCCTTTTGCATGCTAAAAACATCTGCGTACTCCTTGTAATCCTTGGAAAGTCCAGGTATCTCTAGGATAGCCTCTCCTGTCTGTGCAGTGAGACTGGTAACCACTATAGGAAGAGATGTGATCTGAAAGCTGATTGCTCCCTTAGTTTTGCAAGCATTCTTGAATACAGCAGTATTCACTAGGGAAATCTAGGGTTTTTAGATGAGAACTGGTTGTTCAACAGTCAATCTTTACTGGAATAGTTCTTTACTAGGTATTGGATAGTCGAAGAATTGGTACATGGTGTGGGTACTAGATAAATAGGCAAGTTCTCAGAGAACAAGGGTATCTTTAACAGAAAATTCTGGGGTTCTGAATCAGGTCAGGGACTAATAGACTAGTTCACTATTATGCTGCAAGAAAATTTTCCATAGAAAACAACATTTAATATACTTTATAACAATGGATTCTTAATTAGAATTTACTCTAGAATCCTTTCTATAATCCTTAAAATGTAATACTATATAATAAAGACATTGAGCTGGTGATAATTGACATAGAGCTTGTGCTGATACCTCAAGAGGCAAATAGAATGAGCTGGTATCAGGTTACTAAGAAAGTTACTAGAGACTATGCTCTAGATCTACTTCTGAATAGACTAACTTAGAAAAATGGCAAACTTGTACTCTAGAACTAGTATTACTTAGAAGATAAACTTAGACTAATAGACTTTGTGCTTGTAAATAAGCATTGATAACATCAGATCAATTATATTTAGATAAATGATCTCTAGAACGTGACTTAGAGATACTAGACATTTATTGGGACTTGTTAACTGTTTAACAGATAATTGAAGAAGTCCAAATTATAAAGCAGCATCAAGATTATAATAGAAAAAGATAGAAGAATATTCTAAAAGGAAGCAGTGATGGAGATACATTATCTTTGATGGGAAGGACTTGGTAAGGGGATACATTATTATAAAGACAGAAGAGAGCTGCATCATCAGTAGGATTTTGGGAGGACTTAGGACAGAAAGAAGTCAAAGGAAATCCAAAAGTAGTAATTCCCTTTTTATATTTTATTTCTTGAGTTTCAGGGCTTTGTAATAACTTTAATATAGTATCCAGAGTGCAGTTGGATTAAAGAAGAACCTCTTAACTCCTACCTCTATCTATATTATCTCTAGAATCATGAATGCAGATCTATTGAGAGTAAGAAGACTGGAACTAGGAGAATATCTTGAGAAGAACACAGAATATACCCAGAACTCAATCTAGAGAGGAATAGCAAATGTAACTCGGGTAGGCTTTGGAGAGGACAGCAGGCTAGGAAAGCTTGGCTAGGTACACACTTGGACTGTATCACACCTGTAAGGTTCAGTGTTGGGGGTGCAAACAAGGGGGCAACTAAGTGTGGAGAGTCCATGAGTGATCAACTAACTGTATTTTCCAGAGGAGCTTTTGTTATGG
>Ga0157360_1000468_pt1 | contig 15126 bp, 16 predicted proteins | sample AttlaeALBM1_FD_111483 | JGI IMG/M metagenome (GOLD analysis project Ga0157360, IMG submission 111483) | Fungus gardens microbial communities from leaf cutter ant in Ribeirão Preto, State of São Paulo, Brazil - Atta laevigata ALBM1 | ecosystem: Host-associated > Fungi > Mycelium > Unclassified ... | reverse complement strand
CGATGTAGACTAATTACTTGTACTCCTCCTATTCCGGACTTAGTATAAGTACTCCAGTAGTTACATCCTAATCCCTTAGTTCGTAGATTAAAGTCATTTACACCTCCTCCTTGTCCTATCCTCTTTCCTATCAATCTATACCTCTCCTCTCCGAAACTCCTGACAACAATTCAGTCCTCCTGAAATACGCAACCACACACGCGACAGCAGATCGAGGCACAGCGCACGAGCTGAGGCCAAGGTTGTTCCTAATTTGTTGTCAAACCCCATCTATCCCAGAGTAATTCCACTCCACTCCGGCCTACTCCGCTCCTGTTCCACCCCGTACTTGACAAAGATTTCTGTTATCCATATTGTTTTTTCTTCTTTAGTCATGTTTATTATCTTTATTGGTGGTCTTAGGAAGTTGTTCTCTTTGTTATTTCTTTTTTTGTATCTTTGGTAACTTCCAAATATTCTTATTGCTTCCTCAGGTGTCCTGTTGTCTACAATCCTAGGGTTTATTTTTATTACATCTGTTCTTGAGCTTAAATTGTCTCTGTTTTCTGTAAGTGTTGATATTGTGTTTTGGTTGATTTCTTCTCCAGGTCTTAGGCATTCTGTTATCTTGTTCATGATTCTTTTTGCTAGTCTTTTGCAGAACTAGTATGTGCTGTTGCTTTTTATGAATTTGTCTAGTTCTCCTGTTTCGATTATTTTATGTTTCTCTCTTAGACATATTGTTAGTAGCTGTCTTGGCTTTGGTTCTGCCTCTAGTACATCATACTTTAAGGGGACAGCACTAGGATCACTTAGACGACCTGGTAGGGTGCGCATTAGCTAGTGTGCCTATGGATCCTCGGAGTCTGCGGTCCATAGTTCCCTTCTCTCTAGTTTGGGTCTGCCATCAGTACTACATAGCCTTATCTGGTAGTGTAGTTAATAGTGTCCTGATGTTCATGGCCATAGCGACTGGCACACGGACCAGGCTAGTCTAGTATAAGTAGCTAGTGGTGTACAGTAGAATATCTTACCTCAACATTGATTAGAGCTCCTGGGCTATTCAATGCTCTCACTTAAGATGCCTCCTCTACTATAGTCGAGTGTGTTCTGGGACACCTCTGAGTGCCCTCTTATACATACCCTATTTTATATTTTCTTTCAATCTTAATTATTTCACTGATGAATTTTGGTATTGTATCTTTTTTCCTAGTTTCATTCCATAATTGGAATATCCAACTTATTCTGTTTTGTCTTGTTATTTTGGGGTTCTTTTGTATGTTGTTAAATATTATTTGGTCTACTACATATGCCCAGTTTGGTCTTTCATGCTTTGGTGTAAGGGGACAGCTCTATTTTCACCCTAAAACTGCATAATGATGCTCCAGAGCGACCTAAGCCTGTTCAAGTATTACTAAAGTAATACTTAAACATACTAGTATAGCTCCAATCACACTGACCCTGACACAAGGAATGTAAACCTAGTATATAATGTAGAGTATCCCTTCAGAAGCCTCATCCTAATCTCTGAGGATTCTCCTGGAGGTAAGTTGTATTATAATCACAGACTGTAATATAACTGAGGATTCTCCTGGAGTCTTGTGCCCCAGTCGCCCTTACATTTGGTGCAAGATATTTCTTTAGCCACATTATTTGTATTGTTTCTATTCTTGTTTCTATATTGGGCATATTCAGTCCCTCTATTTCTCTTGGTTGTGATGCTTCTTTCCAATTCATAGTTGCTTTCTTGTTGTCCCATAGAAAGGTTCTTATTTGTTCCTCCATTCTTTTTTGAATATCTTTTGGCATTCCATTAATGGTTGCTAGAAATAGGGCTCTTGATTGCACTAGTGATTTTAGTATTAGTTCTTTTTTGTTTGTTGATAGGTTGAGTATTGTCCATGCGTTAAGTACATCCTTTTGTTTCTTGAGTATTTGGTTCCATTGTGTTACTTGGTTTACTCTATTGCCCATATAGCTTTCTAGTGTTCTTAGTGTTTCTCTGTCTTTAACAATTCGTATTTCTTCAGGTATTTTGTCTTCCTCTAATTCAGAGGTTTGTCTTTTTTCTATTACTTGTCTTCTATATTTTTTTAATTCCATTGGTAGTATTTCAGTTTTTTCCTTGTTGAATTTTGCTGTTGATACTTTACAGAATGTATTTATTATTTTCTCTAATATTTGTCTTTTGTCCTTTTTATTTATATACCAAGGTATCGTCAGCAAAGAGGGATACTAGGGTTCTTTCTTGTATTCCTTGGATTCTGAATCCTTTGAGTGATGATCTCTTGATTATTTCTACCAGTGGTTCTATGGCTATGTTGTAAAGTAGACATGACATAGGGCATCCTTGTCTAACTTCTCTTTCTATTTGTATCGCTTCTGGTAGTGTTTTGTTGACAGAAACTATTGTTCTTGCATTTTTATATAGTTCTTTTATTTTAAAAATGAAATTTTGTGGGAAGTTGAATTGTTCCAGAGTTTTCCACAGATAGTCATGGGCTATTTTGTCATATGCTTTTTCTTGATCTAAGGCCATTATGAAACTGTCTTCTTCATAAGTGTCACAGTAGTTTATCATAGCTTCTGTCATTCTTGTATGGTCATATAGTCCTCTCTTTGGGATAAACCCTGCTTGATTTGGATGTATTATTTTATGTGCTAGTTTTCCCAATTTTGTAGCTATTGTCTTGGTTAGGATTTTGTAGTTTGTGTTAGTTAGTGTTATTGGTCTGTAGTTTTCTATCTTTGTCTTTTCTTTTCTCTTGTATAGGAGAAACATTGTTTCTAGTATAAAGTTTTGGTCTTTTAAGCCTTTTTCTTCTATTTCATTATATACCTCTTTCAATATTTTAGCTACATTTGCTGTTGGTTTTTTGGAGTTTTTTGATCCTTCTTTGTCTTTAAAGTCTTCATATTCTTTTATCCATTCTTTGTAAAATTCATATGGGATCCCATCGAATCTAGGTGCTTTGTCATTCTGGCTTTCTCTTATAGCTTTCTTGATCTCATATTCATCTGTTAGTTGTTTTAGTTTTTCTTGGTCTTCTACTTTGAGTTTGTTGGTTATGTTTTTAAGTGTCTTATTTATGTGTTAGTTGTCTTCATTCTGTCTTTCTGGTGCTCTTTGTAATGATTGATGGTATTCTGCCGCCACTTTGCACATCTCCTTTGTGTCTGTTATGACTTTTCTATTTTTGTTTTGTAGGGCTTTGATTATGAATGGATCTTTCTTGTCTTTTTTCAGGTTAAAGAAGTATTTTGTACTTTTTTGTCCCTCCTTTATATATTTTGCCTTGGCTATCATCTGTGCTGTTTCAATTCTTTTTTGCCATCATTATTCATTTCTTTTATTAATTTAATCATCTTTGATTGTTTATGTGAGCCATTGTGATTATTTTTACTTTCTTTTCTGAGTTTATTTTGTAAGGTATTCTTCTTTTTTGTTAGTATCCTTCGTCGGTTGATTAATTCTTCTTTTCCTATTCTTTTAATTTCTTTTTTTTGTTTTCATCCATATTTCTATTTTTGATATTTCTTGGTTCCTTATATTATCCAATTTTTCTTCAGTTTCTAGTAGTAGTTTTCTAATTCTGTTTTTGAATGGGTTCCATTTGACTGTATCTTCATCTAACTTCCATAGTCCTTTTCCTGTAAATGGAAGGTTCATGTTTCGTATTGTGGTAGTTATTATTTGGTGGTCTGATATACTATTGTTTTCTTCTATTGTCCACTCTATTGCTGAGTCATATATTTCTTTTGTGGTGTATATTCTGTCTAATCTTGCTAGGCTTTTTCCTTGTGTGTATATGAATTGTCTTTCTAGTTTATTTGATTTTCACCATCTATCTACTAGTTTATATTCACTTGTTATGTTAGTCCAACTTTCACTTATTTGATTGTTGTCCTTATGTGGTGGTGATCTGTCCAGGGCATCTGTTACAAAGTTGAAGTCTCCTGTTACTATTAGGTTATTTGGGTTTTCTATTGTTTTCATGTGTTCTTTTATTTTACTGATGGTCTCTATTTTTCCTTTTTGGTCATTTGGCATATACACATTCATTATTGTGTAGTCTTGTTCATTTTTTCTTATTTCTATAGTTGATACTCTTTCTTTTATTATGATTTTATGGTTCCATTTGTTTTCTGTATCTTCCTTCATGTTGTCATTATTGATTATGAAGACAACTCCTGCTTTACTGTTATTGTTGTTGCTGATTATGGTTATTCTTGGATTTTCTTTCATTATGTTTTCTTCTTCTTTTTCTTTAATTTTTGTTTCTTGTATTGCGAGTATTGTGATCTTTTTAAGTTGTATGGTTGTTGCTATGTCTTTGTACTTAGATTTTCTGTTTGAGTATCTTTTTCCTTTGACATTGAGTAATGCTATTTTCCATGAGTCTATTTTTCTTGTGGGTGTGGTTGTCATTTTTTCTATGGTTGTTTGTCTATAGGGTTTTAGTGTTACTTCCTCAGTTGCTGAACCCCTACAAGCAGTGGTGGAGATGGCTCTCGCTGTTGTATTCTGGGGTCTAGAGCCATGGGTTGATCCCAGGCTCATGGGTTCATTTGTGTTTATACTTCTTCTCTATGTGCCAGAAGAAGCAGGTGGTGCATTCACCCTAATGTCACTGTCCATGGTTTCTTTTTGAATCTCCAAATGGCCTGCACTTCTGAGATTGTATTTGTGTACCATTTCATATTTGTTTTTGTTTTGTTCCCTTTTTCTAGGGATTTTTATTCTATTTTAAGGCATTCTGTCTTGTGTTTTGGTTCTTGTTGTTCTCGTTATTTCTTTCTTACTTAATTAGTTAGTTTTTGTTTCTTTTTGTCTTTCTCTGCTTTTAGTTTGGTCAATTTTGTTTTATTCTGATTTTAGTAGATTTAATTTGATTTTAATTTTACTTAGTTTCCTTTAATTCAATTCTTGGGGGTTGTTAGTCTTATTTATTAGTTCGTCGTCGTGTTCTTAGTCGTATAAGCATTATTTTAGATTCATGCCTGTTAGGTGTTTAGTTTTATAGTTGTCTTGGTTTTCTTCTTGTTGGCATCACTTTATTTGTTCGTTCTCATTTGCGGTTTGGTCTTGGTCTTCGAGGTTGGTTGGTTTTTCTTTTGTTGTTTTTAGGGTGTTTGTTTCACGGTTTGTTGTTTTTGTTCTAGTTTGTCTCTTGGTTTTAGGTTTCATTAGTTTTATGTCTGTTGTTATAGGACATTTCCTTTTGGTTCCTTTGCTTGAGAGTGGATTCGTGTGGTTTTAGTAGGGCTTCTTAGTGGGTGCTCCATTGTATTCATAGATTACTAGTCTTATTTGTTTTCGTATGGATTCCATGATTTCTTTTAGAGTGTATTCTCTTCTAGATGTGATTATTTGTGTTTTTGTGTTTATTCGTTGCTATTCTGTTTCTTCTGGGTAGCGAGTTCTATTTTCGTTGTTCTTTTGCTTTTCAATTGGTTGCTCTTAGCGTGTTTTACAGTGCTTGTTTAGTATAGTTGACATTCATATTGGTTACATGGTTTACGGATGTTGTTTTGATTTGTTATTTATCATCTCGTTTATTTGCTATGTGATTGTTTTTGTTTTTACGTGATTCGTTTCCGTGTGTCTCCTTCTTGATAGCTAGTTTTGGTGGAGTTTGGTCATCTTTCATGTTTTTCATTTCTTTTCGTTCAGTCTTAGGCTTTCTGTTGTTTTTGGTTTATGATAAGTCTTCTTACTTGGTGGTCAGCGTTGTTTTGTTATTATTGTTTGTTTGGTTTATCAATTGATTATCACATTTGGCCACTTTATTGGTTTTGTTTTGTTTTCTTTTTCGCGATTCTTTCTGTCACCTGGCTTTGTTTTTATGGTTGTTTCTGGTTCGGTGCTCAGTCTGGTTCTAGATCCTCTCACATGGGTTTACTTGTTGCCTTTGGTTTGTTTTAGCAGGGGTTTTTGCATATGTCTAGTTTCTTTCTTTTGTTCATGCTCTCTTATTTGATGGTGGTTCTGTTGTTCATGTTCGGGACAGTCTTTACTTGTGGGCTGTTCTTATTGACTTTATTTGCTTTAACAGGTGTTCAGTACTTCACTCATCTTTTCTGGTTTACCTTACGTCTGTTCATTGGTCGTTTCCTTATTCATTTTGGCCATTTATTAGATTGTTTATATTTTGGGTTACAGCTCTTGGTAGGCTTTGATTCATTTATTTATGTCACTCTATGTGCATTTAGAGAGAGGGTCTTTAGACCCGAATTCGTCATTCATATTCAATCTATCTAGTCCATGTAGTTATTGTATTGAATCTCATCTATTATTTTCTTTTGTTTTCTGGTCTGTTCTCCTAATCCAATATTCCAGGTTGGTCTAATGTCGTGGAAGGGGCAGCTTTGCAGCATATGGGTCTGATTATGGCAGATTTTGCAGTCGGGTGCGTATTGCAGCGATAGTTCCATAGATGAGTTGATCATGTATTTTGCGGGAAAGGATTTCTTTGCGGTCAGGTCGGTGAATAGAATTTGGGCATGGTAGACATTGAGGGCAGTTGCCACTAAGGATAGGTTAACTTTGTTTTCCCATATTGTTCTAAGTGCCTTTGCAACTTCACTCTCTATTACTTGGTAATTCACTTTTTTATTTGTGTGAGCATTGATTATAGTGATTTGTAAGTAAATAGTGTAGTTCCTTTTGTTTAGGATGGGTCAGAATGAAATGAGATCTCTGCAGTCAGGAATATAGAGTGTGCCGATTGCGATTAGTGCCTTGGCATTTTGGGGGATGTCTACGCTTATGGCAACCTATGGTCCCTGTTCGTTGAGTGTCTCTATCACGTTTTCTTTGAGTAGGGATTTTATTTGGGATTCTATCGCTTCTCGGATTTGTTCTGTCTTTGTTTCATTTCTAGTTTGACCACAGAATGCCACAAGAACTTTGTTTTTTCCTCCTGCTTCTTTGTACCACTTTTCTATATTGCTCTTTAACTCATTGCTGGTTCCCCACTTATCGGGATATATGTCTCCAATCATATAGAAGGTTGGGTAATATTTTGCTGCAGCTACTAGCTATTTTTCTCCTTCCATCAGTTTTTCTTCAATATAGATTTCAACTTCTTCTTCTTCTTCTGTGAACTGTTCTTTCTCTGTATTGTCGAGTTTGGGGGCTTTCTTGGTTATCGTCACTTCCATTATGGCGGCTTCTAAGGTAGGGTTTTTGCTTCTGGATTTTCGGGGTTTATGTGGTATCTGAGATGGTGTTGTTTCATGAGCGTCTGAGTGCTTTCTTTTTTGTATGGTGTTTTTGTTTTTAGTGGTAGAAGTGTGTGTAGGAGACATTTGGTTTATCTGTGAGTTGTTGTTTCAGCAGTTTTGTTCTCTTGGTTTTATTCCTTTCTCAGTTTTCTTCTTACATTTATGTTTTCAATGTGCTTCTTTGTTATTATGGGTTTTCTCTATTAGTTCTCTTGGTTTTATTTATTTGTTCTTCCATTATGTTTTTAGGTTGGTCTTGGTTGTATTCATACTGGGCTAGCGTTGTTTGTTGAGTTAGTTATTTGCAGGGTTTTATTCAGTTGTTAGGGTTCGTATAGTTTGGTATTTTTTGTCCTTTTCACCATTTAGAGTTTTATTTATTTGGGATCTTTCTTGAGTTTTCTTTGCATAGTTCTTGTCTTTTGATATGGTTCCTTTGTGGCTTGGTTTCTTATGGTGAAGTTTTAGTGGTGTTGTATTTAATTGTGCTATATTGACTTTGGTGTTGTCTTTGTATCCACTATGCTATTTATTTGTTTTATGACAGTATAGGTTTCCTGTTAGTGTTATTTTCTGCTTTATGGTATGTTCTTTCTCTTGTGGGGTTCTTTTTAGTCTTTTGCTCTCATATTCCTTGGGCAGTTTTTATTAGTTTTGTGATTGTAGTATTTTCTTATTGGTCTTGTTCTTACTATGTGTTGTTTTCTTATAGGGTCTTTTATAGCTATTTTTGTTGTGTTTCTTGCTGGGCTGGTTTCTTGTTAGTTACATGGTTGTGGGGTTCCTTTTTAGCATTAGTCTTTACTGGTGTATCTTTTTATTGGGTTCTTTTTGTGTTTTTGTATGTTCTCTCTATGTCAGTTGATGTTTTGTAGTCTGATTTGGCATTTTGTTTTTTGAGTGTTGTGTTGCTTTGGGTTTCTAGTTTTCATTGGTTTTGGTAGATGTGGTTTTGCTTTGTTTTTATTTCATTTGTTTGTTTCATTTGTTTTTGGTGGGTCATTATTTTGGTTACTTTTGATTTGGGTGCTTCTTTTTCCATTATGTTTTTGTGTCTAGTTCATACTAGTTGGTTTGTGATTAATTATTTTGGTTATTTACTTAGTCTTAGGCCTTATCTTGTGTGGTTGTACTGTTATCCTGCTCTGTTTCAGTTTCGTTTTATGTTGTTAAGTTAGTGTCTCTATGTTCTTGTTTTATGATGTTGAAGTATTTGTTTGTGTTTTCATTGTCCTTTTTTGTTCTTGGTGGTATAGTGTTATTGCTTTTTGTTTTTGTAGTCTCTTAATATGGTGTCTGTTGTATGGTCTTATTGCTTTCTATACTCATGTCTTTTATTGGCTTTTATTTATTTTTAGGTATTTGGTAGATTTAGTGACTTTGAACTTAGGGTTTATTTTGGGGTTACTTGTAGATGTGTCTTCTTCTCTGGGTATAGCATATACCTTTTGTTGTATTTTATTTGCTTAGTGTTTTAAACTTGATTACAGGATGGTTTTATGATGTGTTTTTGGATACTGTTAGTTATTTCAGTTATTGGTGTATTTGTGGCTGGGTTTTATTTTGTCTTTGTTTTTGTGTGTTTTGTGTTGTTTGTTGTTGTCTTAAGGTTTTGTTTTCTTATTGGTTTTGGTCATTGTATTGTATCTTTTGTGTTGTCTTAGTGTATCTCTACACTTATAAAGCGTCTCATGAGGCTTTACTTACATTTTCAAGTACCTGACAAAGCCATTGACTTTGATCCCAGGGTAAGGGTACTTGTGGATGTGTCTCCATTTCCTGGGCTTGTGGATTCTTACATCTGGTGTCCACTCACATTTTCTAGCACTTGGCAAAGTCTGGAACTTTGAGCCTAGGGCCTGCGACAAGAGGTGCTTGTGGATGTGCCTCCATCCCCTGGGGCATAGCATTTCTTTAATACTAGAGTGTCTAGCTGTTGGTAAATCATGGTGTTGCCTGAGTATGTTTTGTTTTTCTTCTAATGTTGGTTCATTAGATAATTCTTCTACTGGAAAGGTTGATTTGTTGATGAACTCATTAGGTATAGCTTGTTTCAGTTTATCTTTATTCTTGTCTTCGATGAATTTTTGGGATAAGGCATCTACAGTGGTGTTTTTGTTGCCAGCAATGTGCTTGATTTTGATTTTATAAGCACTGAGTGTTATTGACTATCTTGTCATTTGTCATGATAGTTTGGCTGGGTTAGTCCAATAGATAATGTTGTTGTGGTTGGTCCAGATAATAATTTCTTCTGGTGCTCCATCGATAGTGTCTCCATTCTTGAATAGCTCGGATGATTGCAAGAAATTCTTGTTCCAAGGTATAATAATGTTTTTCCACTGGTAATAGTGGTTTCGAATAGAAGAAGCAGGGATATTATACTCCATTATCATCCCTTTGTGTGAGTACTGCTCCTGTCACATGATTTAATGCATCAGCAAATATTTTGAATGGTTTTGTTGGATCAGAAGTGATGAGGATAAGTTTTTCTTCAAATTTCTTCTTCAGCTTGTCAAATGATTTTTGTGCTTCCTCTGTCCAAATGAATTTCGTATTTTTCTTTACTAATTGATTAATTGGTAAAGTAATTTCAGCATAATCTTTTATGAATTTCCTGTAGAAATTGCAAAATCTGAGGAATTTTTTTGTCTTCTTGATTGTCAAAGGTGCAGGCCAGTCAGATATGCCTTTGAGTTTGATCAGGTCCATTTGGACTTAATTGGGAGAGATGATGTATCCAAGATAAGAAAGTTATTGTTTGGCGAATTGGCATTTCTTGGGTTTTGTAAGGGGACAGCCTGGAGTAGCTTAGATAACCTGGTATGGGTGAGTATCATCTAGCTTGCCCTTGGATCCTCAGAGTCCGCTATTCATAGTTCTCTTCCCTTTTGTTCTCATTGCCATGGTTTGTATTATGTAGCCATATTAGGTATGGTAGTTATTAGTGTCTCAATCTGTGTTCCCATAGTGACTGGTGCACAGACCAAGCTAGTCTAGTATAAGTAGCTAGTGATGTACAGTAGAATACCTTATCTTAACATTGATTAGAGCTCCTGGGCTATTTATCGCTCTTACTTAAAACATCTCTTCCACTAATCATCGAGTATGTTCTGGGATGCCTCTGAGTGCCCCCTTACAGGTTTGAGGTATAAGTTGTGCTCCTGAAGTATTTTGAATACTTCTTTCATTGTCTTGTGTAATTGTTTCTTTGTTGGAGCGTGGATGAGAATGTTGTCCATGTAAACTAATATGAGGTTTTTGGCAATAAGTGACATGAATATTGTGTTCATTATCATTTGGAATGTTGCTGGGCTGTTGCACATTCTGAAGAACATAACAGTTGGTTCGAATAATCCTTGATTTGTCCTAAATGCTCCTTTCCATTGATCTTGTTTTTGAATGCAAATATTGTTGTACCTGAGTTGTACGTCGATTGCAGTGAAGTATTTTGATCCTCATAATTTGTCCAAAATACTTTGAACATTTGGTATTGGATAAGCGTTCTTGATGGTATGTTCATTGAGATAGTGATAGTCCTGGCATGGTTGTAGTTTTCCATCCTTTTCGGCCACAAAAAAGAAGGGTGAGGCCATTGGTGATTTTGAATGCTTGATATATCCTTTTTGTAAATTTTCTTTAATAAATTTCTCTTATTCCTTGATTTCTGTGAAGGAAAGCTTATAGGATTTGAAAGCTTTTGGTTTGAATATCAGTTTCATTTCGATTGTGTGGTCCCAAGTTCTTGCTGGTAGGAATTGTTTACTTTTCTTTTCGTCAAATAGTGATAGATATTCGTAATATTCTTCTGGAACCATTTGTTCAGTAGTTCAATTATCTTTCTGCTTACCTTTTTGTGCTAATACCTGTGAAGCAGAGATTTTAGTATTTAATTCATAAATCTTATGGTTCATTAACCATGGATCTTCTCCTTGAGAGTCGAGTAATTCACTAAAATTCTTTGTTAGTTCAGCATTTCTCCATTTCATCATACTTTTCTTCCAATCGATAATTGGGTTGTGTTTTTTGAGCCACAGAATTCCTAGTATAATTCATGGTCATCCAAGGTCTGCAATTGTCAGCTTGAGTTTGATCTGTTGTTGATTAATAACTACATCTAATTTGACATAGTCAGTTATTTTTTTGTTTTTGTTTATACTTCTGTCTCCATTCCATATTGCAAGGGGTTTTTTTAGTTTTCTTCTTAGTAGGCTCCAGTCCTTGATGAGAGTCCTGTTGATTAGGTTGAGTCCTGCTTCTGAATCTATTAGTGATAGAATGTCTATGATTTTCCTTTCTAAAAGCACTTGTGGGGGAGAATAAAGAGTGTTAGATTGACATGGTTTTAACTGCATTTCTACAATGTCTTTTATGTGTAGTCTGTTTACTTATCTGTCATTGTCCTTTGTGCTGGAAGAGTTGAGCGAGTTAGGTGTGGTTCCTAGTCACTTTGGGGAAAATTCTTCTCTTCTTTGTCAGAGTCAGAGTCTATTGAGGATTCTTCTTCTGGGATATTTTCTGCAAGGTCTCTTTTCTTGTTAGTCTTTTTGGTGAAGAGATTCTTCTTAGCCTTATAGGTCTTGTTGTGGAGTAGAGTTTTGAAGTTGGATTTGTTAGAGCATCGAGCAGCGAAGTTTCTTGGTGTTTTGTAGCTGAAGCATTTCCCTTTCTTAAATGACTTCTTTTGATCTTTGGTAAGAATATTGTCAAGAGTTTGATGTACCAGCTTCTGGATGTGTTGGTTAGTGGTTTCTTGTTTGTTGTCAGAGTTTTTTTGATCCTGAAGAGTATTCTTGTAGTTCTCCAGTATGGCTTGTATATTATCAATGTCCATAGCATTTGGGTCTTTATAGTCATTGTGGGGTCGAAGCCAGTTTGGATTCATGTAGTGTTTGTCTTTGGCCAGAATTCTATTGGGGCATTTTGTCTGTTTTCCACTCAAATAGATTCTTTCTATACAGATAATCTCTTCTTCTTGTTTTGCTGCTTCAATCCATGCTTGGAGATTGTTATTGGGTCCTCGTTGAATGGCTTGTATAGTGATATCGGAATTCAGACCTTGTCTGAATAGATGGATGAGTTGCAAGATATCTATAAGTCCTGCACAGGTAGCAAATACTCTGAATTCAGAGACGTATTCATCTACTGGTCTTGATAGTTGTTTGAGAGCATGCAACTGCCGCAAGGCATCTCCTTTCATATTGAATGGTTGAAAAGCTGAGTCAAGGACTGCAAGGAAGTTTTTCATAGTTCCAAGGTAGATTCCTTGTTCTGAGACTGTGTGTGCTGCCATGAATTCTGTTCTCCAGACCAGGGCCTTCTTGTCCATGTGGTAAAGCATGAATATGATTATAGTATGTTCATCTGGGAAGTTGTTGTTATAGGCAAGCATGTAGAATGAATAGTCTTCTTTCCATTTCTGGTAATTCCTTGGGTCTCCATCAAATTTGTCAGGTTGAGCATATTTAGGTTGATACTCTTGGTAGATTGTTGTTGAGGAGGTTATTGTTGAGATATTGGGTAAATCTGTTGGAGGTTTTTTGAAAACATTATAGAACAAGTTGCCAGAGTTCTTTGATGATGATCCAAAGGTTCTGTGTTCAAGAATTCCTACTGGGTTAATGGAAGTCAAGGGAGGTGCTTGTTGATTTGCAAAGGTTATGTTTGTTGATTGAGATATTTCAGAGTGGAGGTATTGTTCGAAGGTCTGTTGTTGTGTTTTGGATTGTTTGATGAGAGGCTTAATGTCTTGTTCTGATTCTGAGTTGGTAGAAGAGGTTTGTAAGACTTTAGCTGTGACAACTTAAATCCACTCCCAGTCTGAGTTGATAAGGAGAACTCGATAGAGTTCCCATTTTATTCTCTACACTACTTATACATTTTACTTTGGTAGCTATACAACATTCTCCTATAGTTCTTATGTTATTTCTGTCATATGACTACCTCATCACATGTTGTGACCATGATGTGACTGATGTGTGATTGATGTCACATCTTTTTGTGACTTTGTGACTGTCACATGATATTTCCTATGTTCCATCTTAGTAATAATCTAAAAGAAAAGAAAAGAAAAAGAAAAGAAATATAAATATTAACTTAGCTATTTTGCCAAGTCATGACAAGGTTCTGGGTCTGAGTTAAGAGAAAGAGGATTGTTGAGAGGGGTTTCCTTCAATAGAGATGGTTGGGTATTGTTTGCTGTGTTGTCTTGAGATAGAGATAGGTTGTTTTGACATATACTGGGGTAGCAATTCAAAATTGCCTGAACAAGATTTTTTCCTGTTTCTTTACTAATGGGTTTAGTGAATATTAATCCTCAAAGATTGATGACTATTCTGTCTGAGAGAGTGGTATTCTCTGTCTGACTTGTGAGGTTACTATCCTCAGTAGTTCATATATGACCTGATAATGTTGATATTGTAGATATCCTATCCATGATTACAACGTTGTCCTGACTATAGTGCAAAGAAATAAGAGCTCAGGGGTTCCACACAGTACAGCACGAGACAATAAGAACTGGTGGGGTGTTGACGATACAGTGCGAAACAATGAGAGTCAATGACTATGACTTCAGCAAATGATGTTACTTGTGATGAAAAAGGAAGTTCTCTCTTAATTGTTAAGACTCTAGACCTTACAGTTGAATATTCATTTCAACTTAAAGCCTATATCTAACACTTGATATCTTTACGCTCCTTACTAGAGAATCTAGTTAAGGTTTTCAGTGAAGTTATATCAGAGAAAAAATATCAATGAGACTTTGAGTAGCACCCTTGAGGTTGTCCTAAGACAAGTAAGAGTACCAATTCCTCAGAGTAAGATTTTACTGAGGGAATACAGAAAAAGAGAACTTACCGTTCCTTTTCTTTCTGGGCTGTATTTATTCTAACTAGGTATTGTGACTACATTACAATGTAGTAACACTACTTGTAACTAAAAGTGACTAGTTAAGTGACAGTCCAGTGACAGAAGCCATGAAGGTGACAAGTTGAGTCAGTGTCTGATAATAGGTTAGTCCAATATTGTGTCAAGTAGGGACTCTAGAGTGACTGGGCTTAGTTTCAGCTAACTAGCTGGACTAACCTCTATCTATTGCCCTTTTATTTGTAGTAGACTAGGGTTGAGATTAATGAGGACAATTTCAACTGGATTCCAAATGAGTCTACTAGGTGGAAGACAAAACTGGAGTGTCAACATCAATGTGCTAGCTTATAGCTAGAGGTCTTAGTAAATTAGTACAAAGGATGGAAAATGGTTGTAAATAGCATGACTAAGCAGATGACATCTTCTTGCAGGGCCATTGTGGCTGTGGGTCATGAGGAACTGTGACATATTGCCCCATTTAGCACAAGTCCAAAGATAGAAGAGAGAAAATAGTCTGAGATTTCTCTGAAGAGTCCTATCTATGCTATGAGTCTATTGTCTCTTAGAATCCTCAGACATTCAATACATTACTGCATTGTAATGTCCTTGTCTCGCATTGCCAACATCTTGTCCACTAGCCATTTATTATCAGACCATAGCTGATAGTAACTGTAGTCCCACTCAATGTTCATAATACATGGACTACTTCTTTGTTTTCTGATTACTTCATATGTCTAGTAGCTCAGTTAGCACCTCACTGGTGGGGCATATTCTTTACTCAGCAGACCTTATGTCTGCCATATGTATTCCTCATTACTATCTCATGGTACATAGGTATATATAGTAGATACTCTCTTGTATTCCCTATGCTTTACCAATTGTATCATTCCTAAAAGATAACGTTGCTCAGAGGTCACCTTGTAAGGTGCACGACTAAGGTGTACAGATAGTGTAGTAGCAATATATAGTCCTAGTCAAAGGTCCAAAATAGAACAATAAGACCATGGTCATCATGTGTCAGTCCAGATCAATGACGATGACAATAGAGTGATAGTCACT
>Ga0157360_1000467_pt1 | contig 15133 bp, 9 predicted proteins | sample AttlaeALBM1_FD_111483 | JGI IMG/M metagenome (GOLD analysis project Ga0157360, IMG submission 111483) | Fungus gardens microbial communities from leaf cutter ant in Ribeirão Preto, State of São Paulo, Brazil - Atta laevigata ALBM1 | ecosystem: Host-associated > Fungi > Mycelium > Unclassified ... | reverse complement strand
TTTTCCTGAATTTATTTGCATTTTTGAGTGGAAAGAGAGTGTGTGGGAACGCTTAGGTAAAATTTAGTCAGCAGTTAGTCAGCGGCATCACTCCCACATTCGGTGCAGCATACATATTAGATATTGTCTTCAATGTATTAATTTCTTGTTGTAGACTTTCTATATCTATAGTAGGTTCTATCTTTTTAACTGATTCTTCTTTTGAGAACGATACTTGTCCTCTAAACTCTGGGTTAATCTTATTATTTCTAGATATAATTGTTGGGGTGTGTTTGAGTGCCCAAGCAATTATCTTCCTACTAATGAGATCTACTACTTTCTGAATAACATGTTCTAGATTATAGGAGTCTTTCATATGACTTCTCCCTAGTACATCAATTTTCAGGGTACCCTGTATGCTTAATCTGGCATTTAGGACATCTTGAAATGAGTTATCTAATGATCTGACAAAGAGCTCATTGAGCTCTCAGTTTCTGATAATGGTTGGGGATTTTAAACATTTCTAGGTGATATACATAAACTGCTGTTTCAATTTCATCAGCTATTCTTTGTCTAACAAGGAGATTTCTGAGTACTCTCTGCATAGCTGTGTAGTTGTCCCATTGTTGTAAGACTCTAGCCACAATGACTTAAGTCCACTTCAAGTCAGAGTTGACAAGAAGAACTCAATAGTTCCCATTTGATTTTGTACACTACTTATACATTTTACTATAGTGGCTATGCAATATCCTCCTGTGGTCCTTATGTTATTCCTGTCATATGTCTACCTCATCATATGTTGTGACTGTGACTGTGACCTTGTGTGATATGACCAAATGTGTGACTGATGTGACTGATGTGACTGTCACATGATGCTTTTCCATGCTTCACCTTAGTAATGATCTAACTAAATAAAATAAAATAAAAGAAAAAGAAAAATAGAAAATGACTTAGTTGTTTTGCTAAGTCATGACAATTGTCCCCTGTTCTTCACTCGTAAGCTCTGGATATTCTATCTTCAAATGATCTAGAAACTGGTTTCAGGGTCCAGTCTCAAATTCTAGGAAGCTCAACCATTGGCTAGCTATATCTGCCTCAACATAGCTTATTAGCCAGTCAAGTTTTTGTCTATCATCTGATATTTCTGCAAGTCTAAAGGGTTGTTCTACTATTCTGAGAAAGTTCCTGAGCATCTTTGTTTGTCTGTCCCACTTAGGTTCACTCAGGCTAAGAAGTATAGGCATTTGCGTTTTCAAAGGTATTTTTTGCTAAGTAGTTAGTGGAGCAAGTGTCGGAGTGTTAGATCGCGTAAGTGGTAATTAAGAATTGCTGTTAGCTTGATGCTGAGCTGAATCTAGATTGTGCTCAATGAAAGACTTTTCAAGAATTGCAGTGTCATGCCAGACAACTGTTTAGGTAATAAAAGTGATATTTTTCATCATAACAACAAGAGTAACTAGCTCGAGAGATGAGTTCAGCCCCCTAGAGATATCATTAGATACCCAGTTGTGGACTCAAGCATACCACTTGAGTAGCAGAGTAGTGGCTGTGACCACCACTACAGAGACCCCATAAGCATTGTCCAGAGAATTTCATAATAGATCTATAATAGAACTCTTCTCTAGAGTGCTCTTGAGAGCAAAAAGGACCTTAGAAGATGTTTTCTATAAGAATGATATTATATCTTGGTGGCAGTGACTTATTTATAATATCTAGGTTACCATCAGAGTAGAGCTATCATTGCTGATAGCTAATTATAGCAAGAACTAGTAAGACAAGTCCTCTCGAGGACTGCATTGCAAATTTAACAAAAAAAGACTGAGGCTTGAAGATGTGATGAGATATAAAAGAGTAGTAGAAAAACTAAAGAGGTCAGGCAGAGAGATCAAATAGAGAGATAGAAGAAGAGGTATTTAATGAAGACAACATGCTTGAGAGCAAGATGACTCGAGATCGCCATCTCTCTCTACAGCCTATCAAAAGGCTTGAGAGCCATCTATTGTTTAAAAAAGAACTCTAGGAGTAGGATTAGAGAAGTAGAGAGTGGTAGCCAAGTGATCGGGAAAGGTACTATCTCATCATTTCACTCTTACTATCTTTGGGAATTTGGAAGTTTTCTTTGTTTCTTTTCTTTTGTTGTATTATTGTTTGTAATCCTAATAAAATACTCTAGGGCACAGAAGAAAAAAAAAAACACTCTTTCCCCCATTGTCTCTCTCTCTGTTGCTCTAGAGCTGAAAGGCTATTTGAGTGATTTGAGCTTTTCTTTTGTGTCTACTTTATGAAAACTCTATAAAACTTTCCTCAAAGGGATACTCAGGCATTTGCTTACACTAGGAGCTAACCACTTACTATATATTTTTGGAGTAAACTTCTAGTTGTATGGTCAGCTAAAGTAGAGCCTATACAATGACACAGAAGTTCTAGGTAGTACTGCTGTATCAATGGTGAGCCAGGCTACTAGACTAGGTAAGGACAGTAGTGTTATGGCACAAGATGATTGTGTGCCTTAGGGATTCTATTACAGTGAAAGTTCACTTGAGTGGATACTAAAAACATTTCTTTTCTTTCTTAGGTTACTATTTAATATGTTTTGGTTATTCTTTGGATATTCACCTTCAGTAAGCTCTCTATTATTTGATTTATCTCCCCAGTGCCTACTTGTTTAATACACAATTGTGAAGTAGTTTGGAGATTTTGCCTCTCTGACCTTGCTTTTGCCTTTGTTTCATGATTAAACCTTTTGATCCCCATCAGCAGCAGAAATCGAAAGTCTGAACTGTCTAGAAACTACAGGTCTAAAGGGATCTGCATTGTAGTCAAAAAAAGGGTTTGGCTCGATATCAGAAGAGGAGTTAGGTATCAGTGGTACAAAGCCTAAAGTATCAGATTCCAGGTTCAGATCTACTGCTTATGTACTTGTCCTTCTATGCCTCCTATGTAAGAGTTATTTTGGGTTGTTGACTAGTGATGCTAAACTGGCTTATTGTGCTGTTGAAGTCTGTTGACTCCTAGTTCTTTGTTCTGGGTTAGATTCTACTCTAGAAATTGATGTGAAGTTCAAAATTTTGAAAAGTAAAAAATAAAAGTGAAAACAGCAGAATCAATGTAAATGCCCTCAAACCTGAAACTCTTCTTGTGGTGGGCTCCAGGTGAAAGGGGCAAAAGAGATTTTTACTATGACAAGTAAGTAGAAAGAGTGGTAACAGTCCTTAATTGTGTGCTAAAGGGTTTGTGGGGAGAAGGAGAAAGTGGAGATAGCAGAAAGAAATTAAAATGTAAAGCATAGCTTATCTAATATAAAAATAGATAGAATGATTATAGGTTCAATCTAGATCTGCCTTGCATAGTATTCCTAAGATGTCTATCTTTATATACCATAACAAGTAGAATAATCAGTAAACTACTCATGGGCCTCATCACACTTAATTAAGCCCTCATCTGTATCTCCACACCAAAACTTATGGGTATGATACAATCTGAGTTGATGATTAGCCAGACTTTTCAGGCCTACTACTCCATAGAAGGTTGTCTGAGTGACCACTGCATCTTGTCTCTTGAAAGAATAGAATATATAGTATGAAACAGTCACCAACTCAATCTCTTACCAAGATTATCCCTTATACTCAAGAGAATCATATTTACAACCTTAAGAGCTTCTGAGATAAAGTTAAGAGCCAAGGAGCTCTTCTCTCAATCTCCACTCTGAGAAATATATTAGCATAATACAAATGTTAGAGACTCAATTAAAAAGAAATAGAAAATAAAATCCTTTATTCTACTACTCTCTCTTATGTCTCTCCTCTACAACACTACCATGTGGCCATAACAACCGTTACCTTTCTGCCCTCCATACCTCCCAGACATGACTATGTGATCCTGCTCCACCTCTATACTTCATTCTTGTCCATTATTTCTCTAGAGTTTCAACATTAATAGTCTGTATTTGAATCAGTCTTATCTCCTAAGGTATAAGCTATTCTAGCATATGGCAGCTTAGCCACTATGTAATAGAAGTATCCAATCTTGGGTCTAGATTATGTCTGGGACTTGTAGGAGGTCTCTAGAGTGGGTTCTAATAGTGAAATCCAGGGGTATAATTTGTATCCTATGCTACATTTTTGCAGAAAATTTTCTAGCAGCATAACAACGTATCTATTGAAAAAGCTCTTAAAGAGATACCTAGGCCCATTCGAAGTCACAGATAGGCCAGGCTCATACTTTTATTGAATTAATCTCCTAGAACACTTGTGAGCAATTCATCCTGTGTTCCACACCTCCCAGCTAGAACCGGTGCTGACCAGCCAGATTCCTAACTGCACTGATCTTTTCCTCTACCTATTGAATTGAACAGAGTCCTCGAGTTTGAAGTTGTGCAAGTCCTTGACTCCAAACTCAACAACTGAAGAAAAGACCCCCTGTTTTACTATGTACGTTGGTTGGGTTATAAAGGCTTAGCAAAGGAGTACTCATGGCTTACCGTAGTTGACTTAAAAAATACTACCAAACTGGTGGCTGAGTTTCACTATTGTTACCCTAACAAACCAGGCCCATCATTTACATCTATACTCACTAGTCTCTACAAATAAGGGTCCAAACCTATGAACATTGAACAGTTTATGACTAACCATAGGTCACAGGGTATGACCTTGTGTTAGGAAAGAGGTACTGTTATGTCCTATGACCCCAGTGACATTATTATTATCCTAGACCTCTCGCAAGCCAGTCACTTCCCTGCTTACATCAGCATGACTTCCCTATACTACTATAACTATATAGTTTGGTAAGAACCCCATCAAGCTATGATTGGAGTGGTATATTAGGAATTATCTCTGTACAGTTTTTTTAGCTTTGTTATTAACTAAGTCTCTTTTGTACCCTGTCACCCAAAACTCCTTGCCTTTTGCCAGTCACCAATAGAAGCCCTTCCTAGTTTCTTTTGTTGGTTGTACTTTCCTGGATTTATGTTGCTATCACCTGAATTTCTTCTTGAATTGAGGACTTGACAAGAAGCATGAAGACACTTTCTAAAAGAGATAACAACTAAATTCAAGATCTAGACAGATCATAAGAATCTCAAGTATTTTATAAAGGTATAAAAATTAAACAAGAGACAAGCTGAATGGACCTTATACCTATCTAGGTTTGATTTTATGCTGAAACATGTTCTAGGAAGTAGGATAGAAAAGGTATCACAAATTTCATTCAGACCTATCTCTACCAATTCTTTAACAATTTCCATAGTCTTAATAGCTATAGAAAGCCCTTGAAAAGACATTTTGATCAATATCAATCATGTCTTAAGGCAATCAATATTGGCCAAGATATCAGGCAGATCAATAGATAACCACTATGGTACTGTTTATTAGATTGCTAATATCTCAGAAACTGCCACAATTTTGATAAATTAATTATGTAATTATAAACTCGCATTGCTCCCTATCATTCTACTCCTTAGCTACAGCTGACTATGTATATAAAGTAGACACAGTAGTATTAGACAATAGTTTACTTTCTCTCATATCTCACTAAGTCTTAGGGTATCATCTAGGTGAGTTATTTGGTGTGTCATACACTGAGCTATGCTTGCTGCCATTATCTGAATAAATTTATGTTTTGCTTCTAGGCTCAGCAAAAGCCCTCTTTATAATACTCAGAATGAGCCTAGAACAACTCTGAGGCAATTAATATTAGTGGAGATATTAAGTCCCCAATGTTTGCACATGGACACTAATTAATTACCCATAGATAGTCATTTACCTTGAACAAAGGATAGCCTCCATATGGTTAAGTTATTGCATTCTAGAGTACAAAGGCACTACTATATGTAAAACAATAGATAGTAGTATGTGATGGCCTGTTCTAGTGCACAGACCATTACAATTCTGTATATAAGGACTTTCTGTCTGAGGATTAGACCTCAGACTTGACAACATCTCTTGCTACTTATCTAACTTCACTTTTTTGAGCCCTTTGAGAATATTAAATTCACCAATCACCAATCAGTAAGTGGCCATTTGTGATAAAAGATAGACAGCCTGAGCAAGAGACCAGACTGGGAGGTAAACATAGAAAGAGATAACAAAAATGAGATATTGGCAAAGCTAGAATGGCTAGAAGCAAGAAGGACAGAGATAGTAGAAATTATTGTAGAAGGGATAGATTTACTTGGAAAAGTAAGGCAGTCTAAAATAAAAGACAATGAAGTAGTAAAAGCAGTTGAGGAGATAAAGCAAGTAAGAGTAAAAATGTTGAGGGATGAAGAGTAAAGGAAAGTAGATAGTGTCATGTATAAAGAAGGAAAAGTATATGTACCTAAAGATGATAAGAGTAGAAATCATCAGGCTACACCATGATATACCAGTAGAAGGACATAGAGGCAATAAAAGATAGTGAAATTGGTCACCCAAAACTTTTGATAACCAGGAGTTACCAAAGAAGTAAAGCAATATGTGGAGAAATGCAATGCCTGCTAACACAACAAAAATTGCACAAAACAGCTAGCAGGAAAATTAATACCAAATTTGATTCTAGAAAAATCATGAATGCATATATTAACAGACTTTATTACCAAACTGTCTTTAGCATAGGAATATGATTTAATCTTAGTAGTAGTTGACAGATTAACAAAAATGGTTCACTTTATTCTAACTACAGAAAAGATGACAGTAGAAGGATTGGCTAGACTGTTTAAAAATAATGTGTAGAAATTACACAGCTTATCTAAAAGTATCATATCATGCAAGGGACCACAACTTGCAATAGGGTTAATATGGGAGTTAAATAGGATACTAGGGATTGAGAGTAAGATGCCAATAGCATTCCATTCTCAAACAGATAGATAAATAGAGAGGGCCAATTAGGAGTTAGAACAGTACTTAAGAATGTTTATTGATTATAGGTAGAAACAGTGGCCAAACTGGTTAGAAATAGCAGAGTTTGCATACAACAATAAAGTATACTCAAGTACTAAAACATCACTTTTCAAGACAATTACAGACAAGATTCTGGAATGGGGTCTGAGATAAAAAAGAAAGAGATGCAAGGAAGTAGAGAAATTTGTGACAAAGATGAAGGAAATTCAAGAGGAGGTGAAAACAGTACTAGACATCCTTTCTAACTCTTTTTTTCTAAATAGCTTTTTCTACTTTCAGAATCTTCTTAGTACTAGTCTTTCTACTATTTTCTTTTCTTTGGTTTTTCTTATTTTTAAGCTTACTCTATACAGTAGTAGATAATATGTCATTTCTATCTTCCTTTTCTCCCAATCAATTTCTAGATTATGGACTGCCAGCTATGGTATCTCTCAAATTACTTTTGTCTTTCCCAAGTTACAGATGTTTATCTTTACTCTCTCTACATGCCCTTTGAAAAACATGTTGCATTTAACTTCATGAGTAATTGCTTCTTTACTATTCTTTGTGCCATTCACATTTTTTACTACTACTAGCTCTCTTAGCTTTTTTATTTTGAATTCTTTTTCCTCTGCAAACATTCTGTTCATTAATAGACCTGTTGTTCTACTATCAAGCAATGCCTCCACAGCTACTCCTTTGTGATTTTCAATATTTTCTAGCCTTATCTTCATCCAAACCTCTCTTGGTGACCAAAGTGTATACTATACATCTTTTACTCCCTCAGTGATTGATATATCAATTTTATTGCCCAATTTTTGTGGGTGCAATATACTGTATAGGCTATTAGAAGCCAGCTAGAAGCTTACTGACTTCCATTGTCTTTTTCTGGCTCATATAACATATCTATCTTATTTACTTTTTGTCCTTCCTAATTTCTTTTTTGCCAACAATTCCTTGCCATATGTTCAAATTTCCCACAATTATAACAGGTTCTATCTTTCTCTCTTATTCTGTCCATATCCATTACATTAGGGTTCCTTGCTGGTAACCCCTAATGTTCTTCCTGACTGTTTTGAAATTCATATAAATATTTCTCTTCCTTCTTCTCCATTCTATTCTTCTCTTTCTTGTTGTACATTTGAGGGCATTGTCTCCTGTACTGCTCCTTTCCTACTACTGAGCACCCTTCCTTCTACTCTACTCTGTCTCATATTTTAATCCAACTTTATTGTCCTTTCCTACTACTCTTCTATTATAAAGAGGGGGCTCTCTGCCTCTACCAGCCTTCTTCTGATTACCCCATTTATCCCTCTCTTAAATTCTTCTACTAACAGTCTTCCTAAATATTCACCTCCTCTTGTTGTTTTCCTAAAAATTTGAATGTACTCATTATATGTCTTACTTCTTTGTTTCAACAATCTTAACTCATCCACCTTTTTACTTTTCTTGTTAAACTCCCCAAATTCCTTTCTAATTCTTGTAAATAACTCCTTCACAATATCTTACCTCAAAGTCCCTTTCACAATCTCTTCTATTACATTGTCATTCCATACTTTTCCCATTTCTCCTTATATGTTGTGGGGGTAGCCTTTGGGCTACCTGCAGAATGCTGATATTCTTCCTCTTTTCATTTTATTTCCTTAGTCGATTATATTTCTTTACCCCCTTACTATTTTTGCTTTTTCTATCATTTAATTATTTAATTATTAGAAAACACTCTAGCTATTACATAAGTTAGAGTACACAAGAATGTGACACGACACAAAAATATATATATATATCTCTTTTATCCTTAACTACTCAACCCTAAGACCACTTTCCCCTCTGAACTCATTTACCTTCCCACAATGTATAATAGCACCCATGATATTTTCTTTCTCTCTGCTATCTAGTCTATCTTTATCCTAATATATAGCCTATAGGCATTAATGAACCCCATAGCTTTCTCTCTTTTCCTATCAAACACTGTGTAAGAGTTGGCTTAGGACTAAAGCTTTACCCAATCAATAAGGATTAAAAGAGAAGAACTTGATAGAGTTCCCTATCAAAATTACCTACTACTTATACAAATATTTTATGGTCTGTGCCCTACTATTTTGCAGTCATATGTTTTACTAGAATGTTCTATAATTATATGTCCTAGTCATGTGATATGGTTTACTTAAGATTTCTATACTACTTATAGTTTAATTCTATTATATGTCTTGAGATTGTAAATTAATTGCTCAAAGGCATGGGAAATGTTCTCCTTTTTGGGCTCCTCATAACATACTGGAGGTCTTGCTACCTTAGCCCTTCCCTTCTCTCCTTGTTGTAAAAGTTACTATTGTAAGGCCTAGATTGTTTCCCCTTAGTGGGCAATAGCTTGGAGTATTTGCTCTGTAATAGTGAGTTGTTGTTGTGGTTATGGTTATAATATGTCGGGTCACAGGAATAGTAATAGTAATGGTGATAGTATTGGTGATTCCTTATATAAGAAAAAGTAGTCTTCTTTATCTGAACTTATAACTAGTTATTAACTATGAAGGATAAGACAATATTACCTTTAAGAAAAGAATCTCTAAGCTAGATGGCTCTTTAAGAGATTACCATTGTTTTCTTGCACAGACTGATCACAATGGACCAGTAGTATAAAGCTGATAATAAAAACTAAGTAAGAGCCTACTTAATGTGGAGGTCAGGTCTTGGGTAGGAACATAAGCTTTGTCTAGGTCTTTTATTTGCTATTAGTTAGAGATAGTAAAGTTCTCTTATATTTAGGGTATAAGGCTTAGCTATGATGACTGAACCCTACTCCTTATTTGAGTTGATAAGAAAAACTCAATAGAGTTCTCATTAGATTTTATATACTATATATACACAAATAGTAATCCTAACCCTGATATAATGTTCTGTACTTTCTTATGAGTCACTTTTCTCTTGTGCATTTATTAATAAGAAAAATAAAAGAAAAGAAATAGAAAAGTTGACTTAGCTGTTTTGTCAAGTCATAATATAGGACCTGGTGAATCTTTTTAGCTAGTAGTCACAGTAACTATTGGCTGAGAATAATAGAGAGTAAGAGTGGTGAGGTTGTGAAATGGGAGGTCACTGTTAAGATATCAAGTTCTTTTGTTAATACAAGCCTTGATGACTTAGGATTCTACTAAGTAGATAATAGTTTAGGAAGAACTTGATAGAGTTCTTGTTCAATTCATGCTATTACTTATATAAACATTACATAGTCTGTATACTAGTTACATGTCTTTCTAGAATGTTCTGTCCTATTTATATTCTCTTATGTTATTTATATATTTTGGTCATATGCCCTTGAATGTCCTTAGGCATAGTTGATCTGATTTTAGGGAGTGTGGGGAAATATTTCCTTTTCTGGAATTGTCTCATAACATATAGTCTCTACATAAGGCTTTTTTTTCTTGGCTAGGCTATCTTTCTAGCTTAATGCCATAGGACTATAGGCTCAAATCTGCTAGTTCTTGAGTGATGGGCCTATTGGGTATAGTGAGTGACCTTATATTCTCTGGTATACTGCTATGTAGCCAAGTAGCTTACTAGTAAGGTCCTTCATGTTTCTTTTTTTGCTATATTGCAGTGGTTTTACCCTTTGTTTATTTTTTCTGGAGTGTGAAATCACAAAATTTGTCTATTTTTAGGTCTGAATATGTTTCTGGCCTCACACCAATATCTCAAAAACTACCATGATTGATGTCTTGCTTTTGGAAACATTAGAAATACTCTTTATTACACTCAGAATGATTTCAAAATAATCTCAAGATAATCAATATCAACAAAGATATAAAGTCCTCAATGTTTGCACATAGACTTAATTAATTACCTATAGATACTTATTTGTCTTTGAATAGAACAAAGGTGTCAGGTGCTGTCCTCCTGGTAGGTTAGAGAAGGGGATTCTTGAACAAGGGGAGTTACACTGTACCCAATTGAGGAGACTGGACAAAAAGAAAAATAGACCTCTGAGTTAAACAACAAAAGTATGAATTAGAGAGGTACACCAAGTTGAGAACAAAGCTAAGTATACTAGGTAGTCCATACTAAATTTATATAGGGCAGATGAAGACAGAGCAGGATTTTCAGGTAGTTCTCAGAAAAGTTAGGGCTTAGGAATTGCATAGAAGAGTAGATTGATGGTGATAATAATAATGCATACATATAGAGCAAACACGTAGTCACTAGCAGTTGATGAGGTGTCATACAATTGTGACAGTACTCTCCCTTTATGGTCATACTCTTGTGGCTATTGAACATGATTTATTCCTTGGCATTTGCTAGTATATTGATCAATCACTTAGAGAGAGTTTTTGGGGATAGTTTCAGTGGAACTCAGCTATGAGTTTCTTTGCATTTTTGAGGTCAACTACTGGTACCCAGAAGTACTTCTTGGAGGAACCTTTGTAACCTGCCCACTGTACATAGTACATTAATGGGTTCTTCTTCTGGTGGTCTAATTTTGAGTCCAGAACTCTCTCTATCTCAAACTTTAGGTTTCTATTAATGACTACTGGTGGTGGTGGCGTGCTTTCGCAATTTGGGATCAGACTGGTATGCATTGGTTCCAGTTAGGAGATGTGGAAGACCAGATGGACTGATCTAAGGTGAGTTGGTAGTTTTATAAGATAGGAATGTGATTCTAGTTGACTGATTACCTCAAATGGACCTAGGAATCATTCTGCCAGTTTCTTTGAAGGCCAGGTTGTCTTGATAAATTTTGCTAGGATGAATACCAGATCTCCAACATGGATTTTTAGAGCCAGGGAATGTTTTTTATCAGCAGGCAATTGATATTGACATTGGGCTTCCAAGATAAAAAGTTTGAGTTCTACCTGGATATTCACTAATCCTTGTAGGTACTCATTAGCTGCTACTGAAATGGAGGGTTGCTTGACAATTATCTAGGACTTAGGGTGATAGCCTTTGTTCACAAGAAATAGGAATACTCCTGTAGTTGCTGAGGGTGTGTTATTGTAAGTAAATTCTGCCAGTGGTAATAACTGAGCCCAATTTAATTGCTGATAGTTACAGTATATCCTCAAGAATTGTTCTAGGATCTGGTTAGTGCATTCAGTTTGGTTGTCTGTTTCTGGGTAGTATTCTGAGGTAAAATGTAGTTTTATTTCTAGTCCATAAGCTAAGGATTTGAAGAACTTAGACACAAATTCTACACCATGGTTAGAAGTAATGTGTGATGGTGCCCCATACTTCGAGAAGATATGCACTATGAACAGCTTTGCTAGTATTGCCACATTGATTGATCTCGTGATGGGAATGAAAACTACTTGTTTTGTGAGTTTGTCCACTACAACAAGGATGTCTGTGTAGTTGCCCGATGGAGATAGCTGCTCAATAAAGTCCATAGATATGGACTTCCAGAATTGTGGGAGAACTGGTAATTGCTTCAACAACCCATATGGTTTGTGGTGTCTTGCTTTGTTCTGGGAACATACTGAACAAGAGCTCACATAGTCGTTTACGAATTCCCGGAGTTTGGGCCAATTGAAGTCACAACGGATGAATTGATATTCTGTCCTGGGTGCTCCACTAAGATATGGTCATGTTTAGCTTTTAGTACTCAAAGTTGTAACTAGTCACAGTCGGATACGTATTTTTGACCTTCATAATAAAGGAAACCATTAGGTTGTAGGCTCTAATAGGGATCGCTATCTATGTTAGCATACACTGTGCTCTCGGGGTCCTAGCTCAGTGCCTCTTTGATGTCTGCTAATAGGCCTACTGGGTCTATTACTGTAGCTATCTGTAGGTGGGATGTGGGCTGGTTGGGTTTTGCAAAGTGGTTACCTAGTTGTGTATGGCTAAAGAGAGGTCGGTAATTGCTCTGTGAAGTAGGGTCTATGTTCTCATATACATCCCAGCAATGAGTGAGTGCATCTGGCTTTTTTCTTAGTTTACTAGGTCGAAATTTGATTTCGAGGTTAAACTATAACAGGAATTCCAACCACTTTGCTTGCCTATGAGTTAATGTCTTGGTACCACAAAAGTGAGTAAGGTTTTTGTAGTCTGTAAACACCTCAATTGGAACGCTCGGTCCTTCTAGATAATGATGTCACTTCTTGAAAGACTCTATAATTGCCAGAAGTTCTTTGTTATGTACATCATAGTTCAACTCAGCCCCTTGAAAACTCCTCGAGTGAAAAGCAATAGAATAGATGTCTCCTTCAGTACAAATGAACAGGATAGCTGCTAGGGCTACATCCGAGACATCTGTCTCCAGGATTATGGATGTGTTTGGATCCCAGTGTTTAAGGATGGGTACTGATATGAAAGCCTCCTTGAGGGTATTGAAGGCTAGTTGTGACGATAGTCCTTAGTACTAGGCTCTATTTTTCCAGATGAGTCGATTGAGTGGCTATATGAGATCTGAGTAATTGTGGATGAATCTTCGATAAAAATTGGCAAATCCTAAGAAAGATTATATATCCTTCACTCGTCTTGGTGTGGGCTAGTCTTTGATAGTCTGCACCTTCTCTTCATTCATAGATAGGCTATTTGGATTCAGGACAAAACCCAAGAACTCGACCTGGTCTTGATAGAAAAGGTACTTGGATGGTGAGGCATAAAGCTAGTTCTCCCTCAATTTCCTTAGTACCTCCCTGACATGATGTTGATGGTCCTCTAGGTTATCAGAATAGATCAAGATATCGTCCTAGTAAAGGATTACACAGACATCTAGTAAGTTAGTGAACACTTCATTCATGAAACGTTGAAACACTGATAGTGCGTTAGAGAGTTCAAATAGTATTACTAGCCACTCAAAGAAACCATAGCAGGTGTGAAAGGTAGACTTTTATTTATTTTCCTCAGCAATGTGCACTAGATGGTAGGCATTTTTTAGGTCAATCTTGGAATAGATTTGTGCTTTCATGGAAGTATTCAAGAGGTTGGCTAGTAGTAGAATAGAGTACTTGTCTTTTTGGGTGAGTTTGTTGAGTCCATAGTAATCTATGTATAGACATAAGAACCCATCCTTTTTTTTGACAAATAGCACTGGGGCTCCACAAGGGAAATTTGAGATGCAGATAGTCCCTGCTTTTAAGTTCTCATCTAGAAACTTACGAAGGTCTGCAACTCTAAGGAAAAAAGGGAGTATATTGGGCCTAGAGAAAGAGTCTTCCCATCTTCTAGATAGATGGTCAGATCAAAGGGTCGATGGTCTAGGAGTAGCTTAGCCTTCTGTTTGCTGAAAACATTGATGTAGTCTATGTACTCCTCTAGCAACTCCAAGGGTTCTAGGAAAGGTTCAGATAGCTGGCCAGCATGATCACTAAGCTTTCCTTTGGCTAGTATAAACTGGCAGGTGACTACATTCCTTTCTTTACTAGCTTGGAAGTAGGCTGCTGTGCTGATGAGAGAAATGCTGGAAGCAGGTATTGGGGTATTCTAGGGACAGGTGAGTATGGTCGGTGTGTGGTCAGGATAGGTTTCTTGCTCTTGTTGTCTTGTGATCCTGAAGGTAACTGAATGTACTTTTCAGTTGATCAGGAGATTATTATCAGCCAACTAGTTATAGCCCAATACTATTAGGTATGTATCTTCTAGACCTATTACATAGCACTTAATTTGACACGAGTAAGAGCAACTCAAATAGATTAGGAGTGTTACAATGTCTTTTATAGTGTACTCAGAACTACCATCTATCAGTGTAAGTGGGAGAGAATTGATTTTCTCAAATGAAAGACCATATTTCATCATGAACTTGGAGTCTACAAAGCAGTTGGATAACCTAGAATCTACCGGTGCTAGTATCTCTACTGGGAACAAGGAAAAGTAGACAAGAAAGCTTAGGGAGTGAGGGGTGGCAGATGCTGTTGTTCTAAATATCAATGGTGGATCCCAGGAGGTAGTTAGGCAGTCAGCTCCCCAAGATATAAGTAAACTATAGAGTCTTTTTTTGGTAGTTTGAGTTCATCACTAATTGGTCCAAAGTGAGTTGCTTTGTCTTCAAGACTACCTAGGGATCTAGGATACTTGTCATGACTTGGCAAAATAGCTAAGTCATTATTTATATTTCTTTTCTTTTCTTTTTCTTTTTCTTTGGACTTACAACTACAAGGTGGAGCATGGGAAAGTATTACATGACTTTGTCACAATGTCACAGATGGTCACATTACAGTCACAAGGTGTCACATGACTAGAGTAACATGAGGACCATGGGAGAATAAGTGCATAGCCACAGTAGTAAAGTGTATAAGTAGGTAGAGAAATGAGCAAGAACTCCATCGAGTTCTCTTTGTCAAACTCTGAACAAAGAGACAGTTGGCTTA
>Ga0157360_1000466_pt1 | contig 15136 bp, 12 predicted proteins | sample AttlaeALBM1_FD_111483 | JGI IMG/M metagenome (GOLD analysis project Ga0157360, IMG submission 111483) | Fungus gardens microbial communities from leaf cutter ant in Ribeirão Preto, State of São Paulo, Brazil - Atta laevigata ALBM1 | ecosystem: Host-associated > Fungi > Mycelium > Unclassified ... | reverse complement strand
GATTTCTACTGGAGCTGGTTGCTCCCTTCTCTGTCCTTCTACTTGCTCCACATATCTTTGTATTCTACTGACATTAATTACTGGGTGTATTTTTATTGTACTTGGTAATTCTAGTTCAACTACTGTCACAAACTTCATTTGGACCTATCTCCATCAATTCTTTGATGATTTCTATGGTCTCAACAGTACCAGAAAGCCCTTAATACCTGTAAGGCTCTAGCCAAGATGACTTAAACCTACTCCAAGTCTAAGTTGACAAGGAGAACTCAATAGAGTCCTCTTCTATTTCTTGTACACTACTTATACAACTACTACATGGTCTGTGCACCATTTTCCATACCCATCATGTGACTGTGACTATGTGACACTTGTGATGTGACACTTTCCCATGCTCCTTCCTGTGTAGTTAAAGAAAAGAAAAAGAAAAAGAAATAATGACTTAGCTGTTTTACCAAGTCATCATAAAATGCTACTTTCCATAGCAAATTTGCTGGCAGTATAACATTGTAATAGGATCTCAAAAACTTATGTTCATCTTGTGCTGTAACACTATTACCCTTACCTAGTCTGATACCCTGGCTATTGATATAGCAGTACTACCTAGAACTCTTATACTCTTGTGCAAGCTTTACTTCAACTAACTGTACAGTTGGAAGCCTACTTTGAAAATACATAGCAAGTGGTTAGCTCCTAGCATAAGTGAATGTCTGAGTCTGTTGACATTTGAATTTCCCTCCAAGGAAAGATTTTTGGTGTTTTAGAAAAAGATAAAAAACTTCGAATAAGAACTCAATTACTCAAATAGCCTTTCAGCTCTAGAGCAACAGAAAGGGATAATAAAGGAAGAATATATCATTTCCCCTCTGTGCCCTAGAGTATTTTATTAGTGTAAGAAAGCTAAACTCCAAGCCAGAATAAAGCCAACTGCTCTTTGCTCAGCGATTGACAAAGAGAACTCGATAAAGTCCTCATTAGATTTGCTACACTATATATACAATTACTATTGTGGCTATGTACCTTGTCTCCCATAGTCCTCATATCTATCAGCTAACTTCTTTGTCACATGCTGTGACTGTGACTTGTGACTCTATGTGATATGACCATTCTGTGACCTTCATCACACCTTTTGTGACTCTGTGACTATCATGTGATATTTCCCATGCTCCACCTTAGTAATAATCTAAAGGAAAAGAAAATAAAAGAAAAAGAAATATAAATATTGACTTAGCCATTTTGCCAAGTCATGACAATTAGAAAGATACAACAAAAGAAAAAAAAACAAAGAAAACTTCCAAATTCCCAAAGATAGTAAAGATGGAATAATAAGATAGTATCTTCCTCAATCACTTGGCTACTATTTCCTGCTCCTCTAATCCTACTCCTAGGACTCTTCTCTGAATGGTATATAGCTCTCAAGTCTCTTGATAACTATTAATATGTGATGCTGACCTCAAGTTGACCTGCTCTCAAGTATGCTATTTTTATTGATCTCTCCTTGACTATCTTTTTTCCTGGCTTCTCTTGTTCTTCTTCTATCCTTTATCTTTCTTATCACACATTTAACTACTCCTATTCTCCTTTTGGTACACTCACAATACAACCCTTGAGAAGACTCATCTTTCCTAATTCTAGCTATGATTAACTATCAAAAGTGATAGTTAGGATCTGATAGTAACCACAGTTATTATAAGGTTAATGACCACTGAGACATGATGTCATTCTCTTGGAAGAAAACTTTCTAAGGTCCTTTCTAATCTCAAGAGCACTTCTAGAGGAAGTTTCAGTTTAGATCTAGTATGAAATCTTCTGGACAATTCTTATAAGGTCTATAGTGGCAGTCATAGCTACCATTCTTATAAGATCGCTTAACTCTGAGCTGGAATCAAGTCAACTGCTCTTTGTTCAGCGTTTGACAAAGAGAACTTGATAGAGTTCCCATTAGATTTTGTACACTATTTATACATGAAGAGTAACCCTAACCCTTCCTTTTATCCCATGCTTCCCTATGAGTCACTTTCCTCTCACGCGTCCATCGATAAGAAAATGAAAGAAATAAAAATAAAAATAAAAAATAATAATCAGAAACTAAAAGAAAATAAAATAAAAAGAAATATTAAATAATGACTTAGCCATTTTGCCAAGTCATGACAACTCTGCTACTTGAGTATTATATACAAGTCCATGAGAGAATTTCTAGTAATTATCTTTGGGGAGTTAGACTCGTCTCTCAAGCTGATTATTATAGTTAATAAAGTGAAAAAATGCCACTTATATTGCCTAAATAGCTGTCTAGTGTGACATTAGATATTGTTCTAATCATATTATATCTATGGAATAGTAATGTTGAGCTCTAGAAGAGCTTTACAAATTTCTGGTACTCTAGTAGCTAGTTTGAAAAAATCTACATTTTTGAGATGCTTACAAGCACCTTTTAATATTCTCTACTCTTTGGCTATAAGCTTGTGACTAATCTCATTCAGCTCTATTATTACATCCTGTAGTTGATTGAACCATTTCCATGGAGAGTTATACTGTGGATTCTCAGCCTAGGTCTTATTTTCACTCATCTTTGTAAAAAATGGTAATATATAATCCAAGGTAGGTTCTGTAAGGGGACGACTCTAGTATCGCTTAGCTTTCCCTGGTAGGGTTCGTACTATCCCACGTTCCCTCTGATCCTCGGTCATCCGCGGTACCCTGTACCCTTTCCTCTAGTTCGGGTCTCCATCATAGATACTAGATAACCATATCTGGCGATGTAGTTATTATTGTCTGGTGCATGTGACTATAGCGACTAGTGCACAGACCAGCTACTCTAGTATATATAGGTAGTGATAATGTAGTAGAATACTCATCTCAACAATGATTGAAGCTCCTGGGCTATCCATTGCTTCTTCTTAAGACGCCTTCTCTACTATATTAAAGTATGACTGGGTGCCTCACCAAGTGTGCCCCTTACAGGTTCTAGGAGTTCTTTGTATTCCTTTATGCATAAAAGCTTTTTTGTTTTTTTGAAAATATAGTTCTGAGGAGCAGAATAAAAAGTAGAAGTTGTCTACTTTATGCTAGCAAGGATTTGCTTCAATAAGTTTATCATAGAGTTTTGTAGATAGAGTGGATTTCATTCCAATTCTCTCCAGTAATGACTTGTCCTTCATACTCTCCTGGTTTAGCAAGAGGCATTCAACAAGGGATTTCTTGGTGTTTCTGGTAGTAGGCATAGCTTGGGGGCAGAAATGAGCATAACATCCCTAGTTCAGTGAATGAAGTGTATAGACAGAAACTATACTACACTACTCTACAAGTGGTCTCTTATCATTGATGATAGGTCCTGTCTTGAGGGAGTAAAGTTGATGTTATGTCTAGTCTCTCTTATTGGCTCATAGAGGAGAAATAGAGGTCTTAAAGTAGTTCTAGCCACCTGCAAGGGTTTTTTAGAAATGTTTACACAAATCTGAAGTCTTTCAGGATCAGCTGTGATATACAAGCTAGCCTGCTCTTATTACTCTAAGAGACAGACCTTCCCCTTTATACCTGGAATCCAGTCTACTATAGAGATAGGTCCTTGACAAAAACCCACTCTGAGCCCTTAGTAAGTCTTCTGTCCTTTTACAGAAACAGAGACACCCTCATAGCCCCCTGGACCCTCATCTAGAATAAAAACAACTTCCAAGTTCTTTACAAAAACAAGAGGGACAGAAAACAGTAGACTTAACAAACTATTACAAAAGGTTACTTACTGTTTGTGATTGGGTTGAGAATTGATAAAAAAAGTGCTTATATAGAATTGTAATAGTCTGTGCACTAGAACAGATCATTATATGTGTCAAGGATGAAACTAATGGAAGACAGAGAAGTGGAGTGATAGATAGAATTATACTCCAGAATGGATGTATTGTATTACTTCAGAGAATAGATAGTACTTAGCAATGATGGAGAATCCAAATAGCAGGCTCCAGCAGACAAGAAAGACATTGGAGCAGAGTACGACTTTGATGAATGATCTTGGCTTTAACTTATGTGTTGCGCCCTGGTCTCCAGTTGTGATGTTAGTTGCTTATTTTGGAGTGGAGGAAAGCCATCAGAACAGAGGTCCTAAGGAAGTAGAATAGGAACTGGAGTGGACAGGGAGAGTATTGGAACCAGATGATATTAATTTACAAACTGTAAGGGGCACACTCAGTGAGGCACCCAGTCACACTGCAATATAGTAGAGCAGACATCTTAAGTTAGAGCGATAGATAGCCCAGGAGCTCAAACTATTGTTGAGGTGAGTATTCTACTACACCGTCACTACCTATTTATACTAGTATAGCCAGTCTGTACACCAGTCGCTATGGCCACGTGCATCCAGACAATAATAACTACACTACCAGATATAGCTATGTAGTACTGTGATGGAGACCCAAACTAGAGGATAGCAGGAACTATGTACCGCGGACTTCTCAGGATCAGTGGGAACGCTAGCTAATGTGAACCCTACCTAATTATCTAAGCAACACTAGATGTCCCCTTACACAAACTGAGGAATTACACTGTAACTGCACAGTACTTATAGGAAGTCCAGAATAGGAAGAGTGTAGTCTACTACACTATCCTACTATTATTAATTTTAGGAGAATTATTAGGAGAAATAAATTACATAATTGTGTCAAATACTGTGTGGAGCAGGAATGGAGTGACCCAGAGTGGAGCAGAGTTACTCCAGAATGGAAGGGGGTTAACAACCAAAAGTGAGAAACAACCTTGGCCTCAGCTCATGTGCTATGCCTCAATCTGCTGTTGCATGTGTGGTTGCAGATTTCAGGAGGACTGAATTATTGCCGGGAGTTCAGGAGAGGAGTAGTATAGATTGATAGAAGTGAGGATAGAACAAGTAAAAGACATTAAAGACATTATAAACGTTATAGACATTAATCTACAAACTTAGGAACTAGGATGTAACTAATGGAGTACTTATACTAAGTCTGGAATAGGAAGAGTACAAGTAACTAGTCTACATCATGATCCTATAGGAGTAGACAACAGGAGTTCAGGAGCGGAATTTAGTAATTAATATAAAATATAAAAGAAATTATATTATTAAATGATTATTTTCTGTCATATGACAAATTGTCAGATTTCCGGAATATGACACCAGTACAAACTACATTTCTTATATGACCCTAGCTACTTTTCTCCTCTGTCAAGTCCTGGCTCCTAAGGAGATTGAGAATAAAGCAAGTCTCTAATAGACAGGTTTTGTCCCCTATGCTTATAATCAGTTTTGGAGGTGAGAAATAGTATTGACTGATTGGTATTAGAGAGGGGTTGACAGATGAGACTGGACTAGGAGCAGACTAAGTTGATAATGAAGCTAAAGGGTCTATACTAGTCTAGTTGCTATAAGCACTATCCATCCAAAGATTAGTCATAAGTTTGATGGGGGTCAGATGGTTCTATACAGTTATGTGTGGAACTGAGGGACTCTCTGCTGAGGTAAGCAGCTAGGTAGAGGTCCCAGGGTGGGGTGAGATTATGTGGTATCACCAGGGTGTGACATCCTTTCCTAACTTGTTTCTGACCAAATCACAAACAAACTTATAGATTGACTTCTGAGCCAATTACTATTCTTCTAATTATCACTGGATTATATCTTTTGCTTTTCACTTTGTCTTTTTTTGTTAATGGGTTTGGGACTGTGTTCTGAATGATTAACTTGATCTTTAAGACAAAGATCATTATCACTATTACTTTATCTTCTTTTCATCTTTGATTCTTGCTGTCTTCATACAACTGGGCTATCATTAACTAATAGCCCCATGTACTAAACTTCTCTTCTTTTGCTTTTATATGCTGGTAACTTTTTTTTTTCCTTTACAATTCTTGGTAAAGTAATATCTGTTATGAAAATTGATACCTTTATTGAAATGGTTTTTTTAGATGTGATTAATAAGAAGAAAGATAGTTAAGAAAACCTAGATGAGTCATTCTACCTAGAGTGGCTCTATGTGTTATGGATATGGGTTGGTGTAAGGGAACCCCTAACACACGATGTAAGGGCACACTTAGAGAGGCGCCAGTCTCATTGCAATGTAGTAGAGCAAGAGTCTTAAGTTAGAGCCATGGATAGCCTAGGAGCTTAAACTATTGTTGAGGTGAGGTATTCTACCGCACATTACTACCTATATATACTAGAGTAGCTGGTCTGTGCACTAGTCGCAGTAGTCACATGCACCAGACAATAATAACTAAACTGCCAGATATGGTTATCTAGTATCTATGATGGAGACCCAAACCAGAGAGAAGCGGACATATAACTACGGACTTCCACAGATGATCAGGAACGCTAGCTCACGCAAACCCTACCATGTGATCTAAGCAGTCATAGCATAAGTCCTCTTACACATGACTCTGGAGCCCATATTAGTCCTCCAGAGTGACTCTGTAGCTGATCCAATATTACTAAGTAATATTTGGTCTTACCCCCATTGTTCTAAGCGCACTCCGTTGCCCCCTAATGCTCTTTCATTGTTCGGATCCTAGTTACTAAGTGCAGGGATGCGAGGACACTGTAGTATATATATTGTAGATTATTCCCTCTAGGAGCCTCATTTAATTCTCTGAGGAATCTCCTGGAGGTAGGTTGTAACATATTTCTTAGGCTATAATTTAACTGAGGAATCTCCTGGAGTGTTCCGCTCCAGTCGCCCTTACAGTTGGGATTACCAATATTACTAACTATGGAGTGACAATGAGTTGTTACTTCAAGAATTAATAAGTGATACTGTTACAACAGAAAAAAAAGGAAAATGTGATGATAAAAGTTATTTATAACTTTCATATGGACAAGACAGTCATAGACAAAGACATTGGACTTATTGGACTCATGTAAGGCTCTAACCACAATGACTTAAGTCTACTCCAAGTCAGGGTTGACAAGAAGAACTCAATAGAGTTCCTATTTGATTTTGTACACTACTTATACATTTTACTACTATGGCTGTGCAACATCCTCTCATGGTTCTCATGTTATTCCTGTCATATGACTATCTCATCACATGCTGTGACCATAACTTGTAACATAACCTCTGTGTGACCAATGTCACACCTTTGTGACTCTGTGACTGTCATGTGATATTTCCCACACTCCACCTTAGTAATAGTCTAAAAAAAAAAAAGAAACATAAATATTAAATTAGCTATTTTGCCAAATCATGACACTACCCCCTTTTAAGTTTCCTTGTCCCAAGGAATTTTCCTACAACTCGTAGTATGGGTCAACCATGTTACCCATCTCATCATCTTCATCTGTCCACTCTCTTATCTCTGAATTTCCTTGCTCAATTTCTTCTTCTTCTTCAATCATTTCCAGCGTAGTTCTTTTTTTACCTAGTTGACTCTTTTTCTATTCACTTTCTTTCCATCTATTCCAATTTCTCTCTAACCTTTCCCAATATTCCTGGTCATATCTCTTATCTATCTATCCAAATAATTTCTTTGCCATAAATCTTCCTGGCAATTCCCCTCTTCTAAATGTTTCTTTTTCTTTTTCCTGTTTCCTTACATCTTCCATATCCCATCTATATTCCTTCTCAAATTCTTCAATTGCTTCCTTTGCATTTCCCAAATTCTCTTTTCCTTCCCAAGTGTCTGACTCTGCTGTAAACTCTTTTCATCATACTAGATATTTATCTTTTCCCCTAATCTTTTGTTTGTTCAGTATCTTTTCTACTTCCCACTCTTCTTCTCCTTCAATTATTACTAGAGCTGGTTGCTCCTTCCTCTGCCCTTCTACTTGCCCTACATAACGTTGTATTCTACTAACATTTACTACTGGATGAATTTTTACTATACTAGGTAGTTCTAATTTTACTGTGTTTGACGACACTATTTTTTGTACCTTGTAAGGGCTTACAAATCTCTCTGTCAACTTCTCTGTCCTCCTTCCAACCATCTGATATTTCAGATCCTTAGTGCTGAGCATTACCAAGTCTTCTACTTTATATTTATCAACTTCTGATCTCTTCCTATCTGCATACTTCTTCATATCTTCTTGCACTTTTCCTAGCATTGCTTTTGCTTCCTCTTGTATTTCTTTCATTTTCTCTATAAATTTTTCTGCTCTCTCATATTTCTCCTTCTTTCTTTCTTCAAATCCTATCCTTGGATCTTGTCCGTAATTTACCTTGAAAGGTGACGTCCAAGTGCTTGAGTAAGCTTTATTGTTATATGCAAACTCTGCTGTTCCCAACCATTCTGACCATTGTTCTTGCCTATGATTGATAAACATGCTCAAGTATTACTCTAATTCTTGATTCACCCTTTCTGTTTGTTCATCTGTTTGAGGGTAGAACACCGTTATTACAAATGGTCACTTACTTGTTTTGTAATTTGAAAAAAGAGTTATTCAAAGAGTTCAAGCAAGGTTTAGACAATGACAAGAGATGTTGTTAAGTCTGAGGTCTAATCCTCAGACTATAAGTCCTTAAATACAGAAAAGTGATGGTCTGTGTACTAGGACAGAACATCACATGCTACTACTTATTGTTTTACATATGGTAGTGCCTTTGTACTTGAAAATGCAATAACTTAACCTTGTGGAGGCTGTCCTTTGTTCTAAGAAAAGGACAGATAACTATCTATGGGTAATTAATAAAGTCCATGTGCAAACATTGAGGTCTTCATATCTCCATTAATATTAATCATTTCAGCGCTGTTTTAGACTCATTCTAAGTGGTATGAAGAGGGATTTTATGATGTTTAAAAGCAAAGCTTAGATTGTGGTGGTTTCCAAGATATTGGCGATTTAATAAATGGTACCATAGTGGTTACCAGTTGATCTGCCTAATATCTTGGCCATTATTGATTGCCTCAAGATGTGACTGGTATTTACTAAAAGATCTTTTTAAGGGCTTTCTGTAGCCGTTAAGACCGTGAGAATCGATGAAGAATTGATGGAGATATGGCCGAATGAAGTTTGTGACATATGCATAGCAAACACTCTCTTCTACTCATCTCCTTTCTTAATCCTCACATTATTGAACCCCCACCTGAGATCCATTTTAGTGAATACTTTCTTGTCCCCCATATTGTTAATTAACTCTGTGATTAATGGTAATGGGTAATTGTTCTTTACTGTCTGGCTATTCAAGTTACGATAGTCTATAACTATTCTTTTCTTTCCATCTTTCTTACCTATGAAAAATACTGGTGACATTTAAGGGGATTTTATTGGTCTAATATATCCCTTTTTTAACTGGTCTTCCACAAAATTCTGGACTTCTTTTCTTTCATCTTTGGATAATGAGTGAATCCTTCCCTTTCATGGTACAAACATTTCTTTGAGATCTATGGCATGGTCCCACACCTTTCTTGTCAGCATCCCTTTGGATTCAATCTTCCCAAATACTTTCCTCTACTTCAGGAATTTTCCTGGAACCATTTCCTCGATCTTTCTATAGTCCTCTTCAATCTTTTCTTTTCTTTCCCAGTTTTCTTTATCATCTATCGCCCATCTGACAATTTTCTTTTCTTCTAAAGTCACTACTCTTCTTCCTCTTTTCTTCTTTACTTCTTCCTTCATTTTTACTCTGCCACACAAAGGTAGGCATCTTATCATTTTCACTTTCCCTATTTCCCAGTTGATTTCTGGGTTATGTGCTGCTAACCATGGCATTCCCAGGATTACTTCTGTTCTTCCCAGGTCATATATGTCCATCCTCATTCTTTCAACATGGCTCTTATAATACACATTCACTTTTACTTCATGCGTAATAGCCCCTCTGCTGTTGTACATTCCATCTACATTCTTTACTCTTACTAGCCTTTCTAATTTCTGTAGCCTAAATCTGTGTTTAGCTGCTGTCTTTCTATCCATAAACATCTCCGTTGCACCACTGTCTAAGAGCGCCTTTATTGTGACACCCTTGTGAGTGTCTATCTTTTCAATACCAACATCTAACTACACTTTTTTTAACATTTTGAAAGTTCTTCAAATTTCCCTTTGACTATCTCCCTCTCTGGCTGCGCCTTCTGGGTCTCTTGCCCATGCGCCGCATTGCTGCGCTTTTCTCTCAGTAGGGCGTGCCACCTTCCTTCCTCAAACATTTTCCATACTTCTTCAATTCTTTCCACTCTTTTCCTTTGACTACTCCCTGCCCTCTGTCTTTTGCTACATGATGGCCTTTCTTTCTACACTCTTTGCATATCAGATACGAGACTACTACTTTCCCATTACTCTATCCCAACTCAAACAATTCCTCCTCTTCCGGTACTCCCTCTCCACAATGCTTAAATGCTCTTTGTCGTAGAGCATTCTCTGGACTCTTTCTCCACTCCTCCTGCTATGCCTTTTGTGGGTTCATCACATGCGCCACCCTCTCCTTTGCTAATCTCCTGTTGGGGCATTCTTTGCATTGGTGCCCTACCCCTTTACACTCAAAATACCTCATCTCATTCTTCTGCACATTTCTCCTTATAGAGCATGCTAGCTTCTTCTTTGGTTGCACCTTCTGTGGTGCTGTTACTTGCACTACTCTTTTTTCTCTTTCCTTTCCCTTCCTTGGACATTCCTTCTATCAGTGTCCTTCTTCCCTGCACTTAAAACACTGTATTGCTTTCTCTTCTTTCCTTTCCCTTTCTTGCTTTCTTATCTCTACCCCACACCTCATCACCCTACTTAACAGCACCTCAAATCTATTTTGAGGAGCAGATATCTTCTTCTCTTCTACTCCTTTGTTCCTGCAGTTACGGGCCAGGTGCCTGAACTTCTTGCACTCGAAACACATCTTTCTCTTTCTTTTTTCTAATTCTGCCCTTAATTTAGTGAGGGCGTGCTTTTCTTTGAGCATGGTGCTCATGAGATTGTTATATTGTTGTTGAGACATTATACTATGTCTCGGAGGTATGGAGATAATGTTGAGTCTTGCTATATACTTTTATATCTGTTGGGGCACAACATCTTCATCCAACCAGACACCTACTGCCCTACTTACTACTGCCCTAATAATATGGTTATACTATCACTCCATGGGAGAGATCCCTAATCCAGACGGCCTTCTAAAAGTAACCGTTATTCCTCTACATGTACCACTCACAATGGAGTGCAGCACAAGGTTTATACCAGGAAAGGACAAGTATTCTACTAAACACCGCTTGATTGTGAGGTCAGGTCTCAGTGTCAATACCCAAGCTTGGTACTGTACTTCCACCTGCAGTCCCTAACTGACTGCAAAGTCCCCTATGGGGACAGCCTTTGGGCTGCCTGCACAATAACAATGACAATGTAATGTGTGCCTCATTAGTTCTTTTCTAATCCTTTTCTTTTATTTTTCTTATCTTCATTATTTGTTTATTTCTTTTATTAACAATTAATTACTTAGGTAATTAAGTAGACAAAAATGTGACATAACACAAAAAAAATATATCCCTTGTATCCTTCACTACTAAACTCGAAGATGACTTTCCCCTCTGAACTCATTTTCCTTCCCACATCTCTTAAGCCAAGGGCCTGGCTATATATGGAGGTGGCTAGTGATCGTGATGAACACCGGCCGAGGGTTGATTTGAATGAGAGTAAGTGTGAGCAAGGTCCAAGGCAGATGGTACTTGAAATGGTATCAAGTTCTGGTGTAAGGCTCTAGCCGTGATGACTTAAGTCTATTCCAAGTCAGGATTGACAAGGAGAACTCAATAGAGTTCCCATTTGATTTTGTACACTACTTATACATTTTACTACTGTGGCTGTGTAATATTCTCCCATGGTCCTCATGTTATTCCTATTATATAACTATCTCATCACATGCTGTGACCATGACTTGTGATGTGACCTAGTGTAACTGATATCATATCTCTTGTGACTCTGTGACTGTTACATATTATTTCCCACACTCCACCTTAGTAATAGTCTAAAAGAAAAAAAAAAGAAAAAAAATATAAATATTGACTTAGTCATTTTGCCAAGTCATGACATACTTCTGTCTTCCCTAGATCACACACATCCATTCTCATCCTTTCTACATGGCCTTTATAATACACATTGCACTCTACTTGGTATGTGATAGCCCCTCCACTATTATTCGTTCTGTTTACATTTCTGACAGCTATTGGCCTATCTAATTTCTGCAGCTTAAACCCATGTTTGGCTGCTGTCCTTTTATCTATGAACATCCCTGTTGCACCACTGTCCAAGAGCACTTTTACCATTACGCCTTTGTGCATATCTATCTTCTTTATTTCAATATTCAGCCACACTTCTCTCAGCATCTTAAAGGTTCTCCTGACCTCCTTTCGGCTACCCCCCTCTTTTGCTGTGCTTTCTGTAAGGGCAACTGGGCACAAGGCTCCAGGAGAATCCTCAGAGATTAGGATGAGGCTCCTGGAGGGATCTTTTACATTATATACATTCCTCAGTGTCAGGGTTAATAGGATTGGAGCTAAACTAGTGTGTTTAAGTATTACTAGTTAAACAGGCTAAAGTAGCTCTGGAGCGTTGTCATGTTATTCAGGGGTAGGAATGGAGGTGTTCTCTTACACTTTCCAGTTCTCCTGACCGTGCACCACTTTGCTGTGCCTTTGCCTCTCTGGGCTGCGCTGCCTTTCCCATATATCCATACTATTTCATTTCTTCCAGCTTCTTCCTAGAGATCACTCCTTGTCCTCTATTATCTTCCACATGACATGCCTGACTACCACACTTCTCACAAGTTAGGTATGAAACTATTACTTCCCTCGTACACTATTCCAATTCCAACAATTGTGCCTCTTCTGGGATACCTTTTCTACAATGCTCCTCTGCTCTCTTTCTTAGCTCTCTATTACAAATGGCCACTTACTGATTTGTGATTGATGGTTTGGATATTTGAAAAGCTCAAAAAAGTGAAGTTAGACAAGCAGCAAATGATGCTGTTAAGTCTGAGGTCTAATCCTCAGACAAGAAGTCCTTATATACAGAAAAGTGATGGTCTGTGTACTAGGACAGATCATCACATGCTACTACCTATTGTTCTATATATGGTAGTGCCTTTGTGCTAGAAATAGTGATAACTTAACCTTATGGAGGCTGTCCTTTGTTCTAAGAAAAGGACAGATGACTATCTATAAGTAATTAATAAAATCTATGTGCAAACATTGAGGCCTTCATATCTCTACTAATATCAATTTTCTTGGCACTGTTTTAGGCTCATTGTGAGCAGTATAATAAGGGCTTCTCTGATGCCTAAAAGCAAAGCATAGATCATGGCAGTTCCTGAGATATTTGTGATTTAATAAATAGTACTATGGTAGTTACCAGTTGATCTGCCTAATATCTCAGCCATTATTGATTGCTTCAAGATGTGACTGGTATCAATTGAAAGGTCTTTTCAAGGGCTTTCAGGAGCCATTAAGACCATGAGAATCATTGAAGAATGGATAGAGATATAGCTGAATGAAGTTTGTGACACTCTTCTACTGAGCTTGTAAGAAAGCTAAACTCCAAGCCGGAATAAAGCCAACTGCTCTTTGTTCAGCAATTGACAAAGAGAACTCGATAGAGTTCCCATTAGATTTTGTACACTATATATACATGCAGAGTAACCCTAACCCTGTCCTTTATTCCGTGCTTCTCTATGAGTCAACTTGCTCTCACATGTCCATTGATATTACAAATTAAAAGAAAAGAAAAATAAAAATAAAATCAATATTCAAAATAAAATAAAAGAAAAGAAAAAGAAAAAGAATAATGACTTAGTTGATTTTGCCAAGTCATGACACCATCCCCCTCTTAAGTTTCCTCGTCCCAAGGAATTTTCTACAACTCGTAGTATGGGTCAACTAGGTTGCCCATCTTGTCGTTGTCTTCTTCAGTCCACTCTCGAATTCTTTTTCCTCCTCGATTTCTTCTTTTTCTGGGATTGTTTTCATCATCTCTCTTCTAGTAGGTCTCTTGCCCTTCCATCATTTCCAATTTCTCTCTAACCTTTCCCAGTATTCTTGGTTGTATCACTTGTCTGACCATCCGTATAACTTCTTTGCCATGAATCTTCCTGGCAGTTCTCCCTGTTGGAACGTTCCTTTTTTGCGTTCTTGCCGCACCACGTCTTCTATATCTCGTCAGTATTCCCTCTCGAATTCTTTGATCGCTTCTTTTGCATTCTCTAAATTCTCCCTTCCTTCCCAAGTGTCTGATTCTGCCGTAAATCCTTTCCATTATACTAAATACTTGCCTTTTCCTCTGACCTTCCTTTTATTTAGTATTCACTCTACTTCCCACTCTTCTTCTCCCTTGATTATTACTGGGGCAGGCTGCTCCTTTTTCTGCTTCTCCACCTGCCCTACATATTGTCGTATTCTACTAACATTGACTATCAGCATTACACCAGACAGCTGTTTAGGCAATAAAAGTGATATTTTTCACCTTAATAACGAGAATAACCAGCTTGAGAGATGAGTTTGGCCCCCCAAAGATATCCATTAGATGCCCAGTCGTGGACTCGAGTATACTGCTTGAGTAGCAGAGTAGTGGCTGTGACCACCATTACAGAAACCTCATAGAGATTGTCCAGAGAATTTCATAACAGATTTATAACAGAACTCCCCTCTAGAGTGCTCTTGAGAGCAGAAAGGACCTTAGAAGAATGTTTTATATAAGGATGATATCATATCTTGGTGGCAGTGACTTATTTATAACATCTAGGTTACCATCAGAGCAGGACCATCATTGCTGATGGCTAATTATAGCAAGAACTAGCAAGACGAGTCCTCTCAAGAGCTGCATTGCAAACCTAACAGAAGGAGACTGAGGCTCGAAGATGTGATGAGATATAGAAGAGTAGTAGAAGGACTAGAGAGGTCAGGAAGAGAGGTCAGATAGAGAGATAGAAGAAGAGGTGTTTGATGAAGACAACGCGCTCGAGAGCAAGACAACTCAAGATCGCCGCCTCTCTCTACAGCCCAGCAAAAGGCTCAAGAGCTATCTACTGTTTAGAGAAGAACCCCCAGAGTAGGATTAGAGGAGTGGGGAGTGGTAGCCAAGTAATCGGGAGAGGTGCCATCTTATCATTTCACTCTTACTATCTTTGGGAATCTAGAAGTTTTCTTTGTTTCTTTTCTTTTGTTGTATCATTGCTTTGTAATCCTAATAAAATACTCTAGGGCACAGAGAGGAAAAAGACTT
>Ga0157360_1000465_pt1 | contig 15148 bp, 17 predicted proteins | sample AttlaeALBM1_FD_111483 | JGI IMG/M metagenome (GOLD analysis project Ga0157360, IMG submission 111483) | Fungus gardens microbial communities from leaf cutter ant in Ribeirão Preto, State of São Paulo, Brazil - Atta laevigata ALBM1 | ecosystem: Host-associated > Fungi > Mycelium > Unclassified ... | reverse complement strand
GCTTGCTTCTGCTTATGAACTTTGCATAATGCCCGTTTCCCGGAACAGGCTAACCAGCAGGCTTTTACATGATTAATGACGTCATCACCCCAGAATTTGATGAGAACGGGCGGCCATTGCGCCAGATCCGCAGCTTTGTGCGCCGCCAGGGTCGCTTAACCAAAGGCCAGCAGCAGGCGCTGGACACCCTGTGGCCGGTCATGGGGGTGGAATATCAGCCGGAGCCGATCGATTTAGTCGCGCTGTTTGGCCGCGAGGCACCGGTGACGCTGGAGATTGGCTTTGGTATGGGCGCGTCGCTGGTCACCATGGCGCAGAACACGCCGCATCAGAACTTCCTGGGTATTGAAGTGCATGCGCCAGGCGTGGGAGCCTGTCTGGCCGCCGCGAAAGAGGCGGATGTACAGAACCTGCGGGTGATGTGTCATGACGCGGTGGAAGTGCTGGAGAAGATGATCCCGGATAACTCGCTGCGCATGGTTCAGCTCTTTTTCCCCGATCCGTGGCACAAAGCGCGTCATAACAAACGCCGTATCGTCCAGGTGCCTTTCGCCGAACTGGTGATGCGTAAACTGAAGCTGGGCGGCGTTTTCCACATGGCGACCGACTGGGAAGCCTACGCGGAGCATATGCTGGAAGTGATGAACAGCATTGATGGTTACCGTAACCAGTCAGAACAACAGAATTATGTGCCGCGTCCTGAGACGCGTCCACTGACCAAGTTTGAGCAGCGCGGGCAGCGTTTAGGCCACGGCGTATGGGATTTAATGTTTGAGAGGGTGAAATAATGGCCACACAACGCAGCCGCCGTTTACGCAAAAAACTGCACATTGATGAGTTTCAGGAACTGGGGTTCTCGGTTGCCTGGCGCTTCCCGGAAGGCACCAGCGAAAGTGAAATTGATGAGACGCTCAACCAGTTCATCAACGAAGCGATCGATCCTAACGGTCTGGCTTTTGATGGCAGCGGTTACCTGGTGTGGGAAGGTCTGGTCTGCCTGCAGAAAACCGGCAAATGCACCGAGGAGCATCGCGCTCTGGTCCGCAAATGGCTGGAAGATCACAAGCTGCAGGATGTGCAGATGACGGAACTCTTCGACGTCTGGTGGGACTAAAGGTCAGGTCGGTCAGGCTGCTGGTCTGCCATCCCGGATGGGGCAGAACGCCAGGCCGCCGGCCCGGTTTTAAGAAACACGGTGTCGGGCTGAGGCCCGATCGCTGAACGGTTCCGCACCAGATGTTAGGGAGTAGATATGATGCGTAAAGCGCTTCTTGCTGTGCTGCTGGCAGCAGCGACCCAGGCTCAGGCAGCCTATGAATGCAGCGTTAAGCCGCAGGATGATGTGGTGATTAAGCCGCAGAGCGTGCAGGTGGTCGGTGCCAACGGCAATCTTGAGATCTCGCCGCAGGGCGACGTTCAGTTCAACGGGCAGAAGGTGTCGCTGAGCACAGCGGAACGCCAGAAAGCGATCGATTACCAGAACGCGCTGCGTCGCGATCTGCCGTGGATCGACAGCGGGGCGACCTCACGTCTGGAGAAAGGACGTGCGGCACTGGATCGGGTGATCGTGGAGAAGCTGGGCACCGACAGCAACGTCCGCAATCGCCTGAGCACGCTGAATGGCCAGCTGAAACAGCAGATGAACCGCATCATCGAGCACCGTGACGACGGGCTGACGTTCCACCATCAGGCGATCGATAAGGTGCGCGCGGAAGGGGAGCGGCTGGTTCAGTCGACGCTGGGCGGCGTCATGCAGGATAGCCTGAATGAGATGGGCAGTAAGCAGGGCAGCGGCGGCAGCAATCCGCTGCAGGCGATTATGGGAAATCTTGGCGGTCTGCAGCAGTCGATTCAGGCTGAGTGGAGCAAGCAGGAGCAGGATTTCCAGAACTTCGGTCACGAGGTCTGTAATCGCGTCATTTCGCTGGAAGATCAGCGTAAGCAGCTTACGGGCGCCCTGAAAAAATAGTGTCACGCCTCAGCCTGCCGGGCTGAGGCGCCTTTGTTACTCTTCCGCCAGAAACAGCTCCAGCAGCGAATTCAGAAACAGTTTTCCTTTCTCTGTAATCTGCCACTGATCCGCCGTTTCCGTCACATAACCTGCGGCGATCGCGGCATCCATCTGCGGACGGATCGCCTGCTCTGACAGACCGGTGTAGCGGCTGAACTCGTCGCGCGGTGCTGCTTCCAGCAGGCGAAAGCGGTTCATGAAATATTCAAACGGCTTGTCGCTGTCGGCCACCTCATACTGCTTCTCGCGGTAATTTCCCTGCATGAATCCACGCGGATGACGGGTTTTCACCGTGCGTACAATGCGCCCATCCGGTCGCGTCAGCTTGCCGTGTGCGCCACAGCCGATCCCCAGATAGTCGCCGAAACGCCAGTAGTTAAGGTTGTGCTCACAGCGATAACCCGGCTTCGCGTAGGCGGAGGTTTCATACTGCTGATAACCGGCCTCCCGCAGCAGCTGATCGCCCTGTTCGAAAATGTCCCACAGCGCATCATCATCCGGCAGCACCGGCGGACGGGAACCAAACAGGGTGTTGGGTTCGATGGTCAGCTGATACCAGGAGAGGTGCGGGGGATTGAGCGCAATCGCCTGACGTAAATCGTCGAGCGCCTCTTCCAGCGACTGGTCCGGCAGGCCGTGCATCAGGTCGAGGTTGAAGCTGCGCAGTGACAGCGACTGTGCCAGCTGGGCGGCACGGGTCGCCTCGTCAGGCCCGTGAATGCGGCCGAGGCGCTGCAGCTTCTGCGGACTGAAACTCTGAACGCCAATCGAAATACGGTTAATGCCGGCGCGCTGATAGGCGCTGAAGCGATCGGCTTCCACGGTGCCTGGATTGGCCTCCATGGTCACCTCCGCATAGGGAGCCAGCGTCAGACGCGCCCGCACCCCATCCATCAGCATCTGCATCGCGCTGCTGCTCAGCAGGCTGGGCGTACCGCCACCAATGAAGATGGTGCGCACTTCGCGGCCATGAATCAGCGGTAGATCGATCTCCAGATCGCGCAGCAGGTGCTGCACGTATTCAACGTGCGGCACCTCATCCTTCAGCGCATGGGAGTTAAAATCGCAGTAGGGACACTTCTGAACGCACCACGGAATATGGATATAGAGACTTAACGGCGGCAGATTAGGCATTACGCATCGCCTCCAGCAGCAGCGTCAATGCTTTACCCCGGTGAGAAACAGCACCTTTTTCCGGTTTGCTCAGTTCAGCGGCCGTTTTACCCAGCGCCGGAACAGAGAAAATCGGGTCATATCCAAAGCCACCGGCACCCGCAGCGGAACGGGTAATTTCCCCCTCCCAGCTGCCGTGGAACACCAGCGGCGTAGGATCGTCCGCATGACGCAGATAGACCAGCACGCAGTGGAACTGCGCCTGACGCTGACCGTCCGGCACGTTTTCCAGCGCCTGCAGCAACTTCTCCAGATTCTGCTGATCGCTGGCATCTTCTCCGGCGTAACGCGCCGAATAGATACCAGGCGCGCCACCCAGCGCATCCACGGCCAGGCCGGAGTCGTCGGCAATCGCCGGCAGTCCGGTGATCTGCGCCGCGTGACGCGCTTTGAGAATGGCATTCTCGATAAAGGTCAGGCCGGTCTCTTCCGCCGACTCAACCCCCAGGTCACTCTGAGCGACGATATCCAGACCAAAGGCGGAGAGCAGCTCCGCCAGTTCACGCACTTTGCCGGGATTACCGGTGGCGAGCACAACTTTTTGCATAACAGTTCCAGTTTGATTCATTTACAGCAGGTACCAGAGACCCGGGAACAGGTCCATGCCGAGAAAGTTCAGGGCATACAGCACCAGAATGACGATCATCGCGGAGAAATCGATACCGCCCATGGCAGGCAGAATACGGCGAATCGGTGCCATCATCGGTTCGGTCAGCTGCACCAGCAGGTAGTCGACCGGGCCGCGACCCTGGCTGATCCAGCTCATCAGTGAGCGAATGATGATCACCCAGAAGACCAGATAACCGGCCGATTTAATCAGCGACAGCAGGCCGACCAGCAGGTTGGTCGGATCAACCGAGAACACGCCCACCTGAATCAGCAGTAAAATCGGGTATTTCAGCGTGGTCAGGACAAAGGCCAGCAGCAGCGAGGCGGTATCAATCGGTCCCAGTGCCGGAATGATGCGGCGCAGCGGCTTAACAATCGGCTGCGTGACTTTGACGACGAACTGCGCCACGGGATTATAAAAATCGCAGCGTGACCACTGCATCCAGATGCGCAGCAGCAGCACCATGACGTAGAGATCGATCAGCGTTTTTACTAAAAACGTCAGTGTTAACATGAAGTTCCTCTGTTATTGTTGTGAGTTGTGCGCATAATCGCGTGCGCCAAAAATGGCGGTGCCGATGCGCACCATCGTACTGCCTGCGGCGATGGCCGCCTCCATGTCATCGCTCATTCCCAGCGAAAGCGTATCAATATGCGGATAGTGCTGCTGCAGCTGACGGAATGCTTCCGCCATCTGCTGACACACCGCCAGCTGCTTCGTGTAGTCACTCTCCGCCGCCGGAATCGCCATTAATCCCCGCAGTCGCAGCTGCGGCAGGGCCGCTATCGCCTCTGCCAGCCCGGAAACGGCCTCCAGCATGATGCCAGATTTACTCGTCTCGTCACTGATATTTACCTGAATTAACACATTCAGCGGTGGCAGTGAGGCGGGACGCTGATCGTTGAGCCGCTGGGCAATGCGCAGACGGTCAAGGGTGTGGCACCAGGCAAAATTTTCCGCCACCAGTCGGCTTTTATTGGACTGCAACGGACCGATGAAGTGCCACTCCAGTTCCGGATGTGCGGCCAGCGCCTGAACCTTTTCAACCCCTTCCTGCACGTAATTTTCGCCAAAGGCAATCTGACCCGCGGTAAAGGCTTCTTCGACCGCGCTCGCAGGTTTGGTTTTACTGACGGCAAGCAGGGTAATTTCTTCTGGTGCGCGGCCGCAACGCGCGGCAGCGGCCGCAATGCGCTGCCGGACTTGCTGTAGGTTGTGCTGGATTGAGGTCATAGTCAGGAGACATTATGAATCTGGATGAAATGGTGGCGCTTAGTGTAAAGCATAATGCGGCCGATCTGCACCTTTGCAGCGGACATTTGCCCTACTGGCGGCGGCAGGGGAGGCTGGAGGCGATTCCGCAGCAGAGCCCGCTCTCGGCCGCCTGGATGACGGAGTTTATGGCCCGCTGGCTCAGTGAAGCCCAGCGCCAGCAGCTGGCGCGTGACGGGCAGATCGATTTCGCCCTGAGCCTCGCCGACGGTCAGCGTCTGCGCGCCAGTCTGTTTATGCAGCGCAACGGCCTGTCGCTGGCGCTGCGCCTTATCTTTGCGGTCTGTCCCACGCTGGAGAGCCTGCAGCTTCCCGCCGTGGTGCCGACGCTGCTGGAGCAGCAGGATGGATTGATTCTGGTCACCGGGGCGACCGGAAGCGGCAAATCCACCACGCTGGCGGCGCTGGTGGATGCGCTGAATCGCCAGCATGCCCGTCATATCATCACGCTGGAAGATCCCATTGAATTTATCCACCACAGCCAGCAGTCGCTGATACAGCAGCGTGAAATCGGCCTGCACTGCCCCTCTTTCTCACTGGGCATCAGAGCGGCGCTGCGGGAAGATCCCGACGTGATTCTGCTGGGCGAGCTGCGCGACAGCGACACCATCCGTCAGGCGCTGACGGCGGCGGAAACGGGGCATCTGGTGCTGGCAACCCTTCACACCCGCGGCGCAGCGCAGGCGGTGGACAGGCTGGTGGATGTCTTTCCGGCGGAGGAGAAACCGCTGGTGCGAACGCAGCTGGCGGGCAGCCTGAAAGCGGTCATTGCGCAGCGGCTGGTGCCTGCCGTTGGCGGATCGCGCATCGGGCTGTTCGAGATCCTGGTTGCGACACCGGGCATCACTCATCTGATTCGGGAGGGCAAGATGCACCAGATCCCTGCTCTGTTGCAGACCGGCGCACAGGCCGGTATGCAAACCTTTGAGCAGAGCAGGCTGGCGCGTGAGGCTGCCGGACTGATCGCGTCAGGTCAGTAGTGGTTCTCGAACCAGTCCTGCAAAATGATGGCGGCCGACTGTGAATCCACCGACCCTTTACTGAGCGCACGATAACCGCCACGTTCGAAGAGACCCGCACGCGCTTCGACGGTGCTGAGGCGCTCATCCTGTAGCTCGACCCGGATGCCAAACCGACCGTGCAGGCGATTGGCAAATTTTCGCGCCCGGGCCGTTAACGGCTGTTCAGTGCCATCCATATTGAGGGGTAAACCCACCACCACGAAATCGGGCTGCCACTCTTTCAGCAGCTTTTCAATGAGCAGCCAGTCTGGCGTACCATCCTGGGCTTTCAGCGCCGCCAGGGGACGGGCGCTGCCGGTGAGTTGCTGACCGACGGCGACACCAATGCTTTTGGTGCCGAAGTCGAAACCTAACAGTGTTTGCGTTGACATCAGGCGTGTCCGGCGTCGCTGGCCATGTTGTGAATATCGACGCCGATACTGCGCGCCGCTTCGCGCCAGCGCTCTGCGATAGGCGTCTGGAACAGGATATTGCTGTTGGCTGGGGTCGTGAGCCAGGCATTTTCCATCAGCTCATTTTCCAGCTGATCTTTTTCCCAGGCGCAGTACCCCAGCGCCACCAGCACATTTGTGGGCTGAGAGGCGGTGCCAATCGACTCCAGCACGTCACGGGATGTGGTGATGACGGTGTTGTCGGAGACACGAATGCTGGAGGTAAAAGTCCGTTGCGCTGAGTGCAGAATAAAGCCGCGATCTTCCGCCAGCGGGCCACCGGTGAAAACCGGCTTATCCAGCCTGATGGCCGGGTCGCGATCGTCAGCAGAGATTTTCAGCTTCTTCAGAATGCCTTCAACCGTCAGGTTTTCCATGGGTTTATTGATGATCAGTCCCATTGCACCTTCTTCGTTATGTTCGCAGAGATAGACCACGGAACGCTTGAGGAAAGGGTCCTGCAATGAAGGCATGGCAATCAAAAAGTGATGTTGTAAATTCATTCTCACACGATGTACCAAAAATATAACCGGCACGTGACGGCCGCATCGGTATTGGGTTGATCACGGAGCCTCGCCCCGGCGTCTTGCTCAGCCCAGGCGTTTCTCAATGGCATCCATCAACATGCCGGTGATGGAGATCGGGAACGCAGCCTCAATTTCACGAATGCAGGTCGGGCTGGTCACGTTAACTTCAGTCAGTTTATCACCGATGATGTCGAGACCGACAAAAATCAGTCCTTTTGCTTTCAGCGTCGGGCCAACACGGCGCGCAATTTCCCAGTCGCTTTCGCTCAGTGGGCGGGCTTCACCGCGCCCACCGGCGGCGAGATTGCCGCGCGTTTCACCGCCCTGCGGGATACGCGCCAGGCAGTAAGGAACCGGCTCGCCATCCACGACCAGCACACGCTTGTCACCCTCTTTGATAGCCGGGATATAGTTCTGCGCCATGCAGAAGCGGCTTTCGTGCTCGGTCAGGGTTTCTGTGATGACGCCAAAGTTAGGATCGTCCTGCTTCACGCGGAAGATAGAGGCGCCGCCCATGCCATCCAGCGGTTTCATGATGATGTCGCCGTGCTCCTGCCAGAAGGCGCGCAGCTGCTCTTTGCGGCGGGTCACCAGGGTCTCAGGCGTGAATTCCGCAAACCAGGCGGTGTAGAGCTTTTCGTTACAGTCACGCAGGCTCTGCGGTTTGTTCACGATCAGCGTTCCCAGCTCTTCTGCGCGCTCCAGAATGTAGGTCGCATAGATGAACTCGGTGTCGAAAGGAGGATCTTTACGCATCAGGATCACATTCAGGTCAGCCAGCGGGATCTCCTGCTCGCTGCCGAACTGATACCAGCTATCCGCATTCTGCTCAACGCTCAGCAGGCGGGTGCGGGCAGAGGCCACGCCACCGCGCATCGAGAGATCGTGCATCTCCATGTAGTGAATTTCGTAACCACGGCGCTGTGCTTCCAGCAACATGGCGAAGCTGGAGTCTTTTTTAATATTGATGGACGAAATAGGGTCCATCACGATGCCAAGCTTAATCATTATTATCTCCTCGGTAAGGCGTTGATCGCCTCGTTCGGTTCGGTCTGCAGTGGGCCGAACAGTCAGGACACTATGCCTGCTCTCTCACCGCCGAAAGTATCGCTTAACCCAGGTCGCCAAACCTCACCTGAAGTGCCGTAATGGCGGTCAGCGCGGTGGTTTCGGTTCGCAGAACCCGTGGGCCAAGCAGGATATCCGTAAAATCGTGCTGCGCCGTCATCGCAATCTCGTCCGCTGACAGGCCGCCTTCCGGGCCAATCAGCAGCCGGACCCGCTCCACAGGCTGTGGCAGCGTGTTAATACTCTGGCTGGCACGCGGATGCAGGTTGAGCTTCAGACCGCTGTCCGCTTCCGCACACCAGGCTTCCAGCGTCATCGCTTCACGAATTTCCGGCACGCGATTGCGGCCACACTGCTCGCAGGCGGCAATCGCAATTTTCTGCCACTGCTGGATCTTCTTCGCCAGACGTTCAGCATCAAGCTTTACGCCACAGCGCTCGGAAAACAAGGGTGTAATGACGTTCACGCCCAGTTCAATTGATTTCTGGATAGTGAATTCCATTTTTTCACCGCGCGACATCACCTGACCTAAATGCAGATGCAGGGGAGACTCGCGATCGTCCGGCTGGCTCTCTGTGACCGATACTTTTACACGCTTTTTATCAACATGCGTGATCTCTGCTGCAAAAGTCAGATTAGTGCCATCAAAGAGTTCCAGACGCTGGCCTGCCGTCATCCGGAGGACCCGGCCCACATGGTTGGATGCATCTTCATCCAGAGTAATCTCACTGCCGATGTTCAGAGGCGCGGCGTGATAGATGCGAGGTATGCGCATAAGGTTCCTGAGACCGGACGCCGCGCTGCAGCGGCGTCATGGGAAAAGAGCTAGTGTAGGGCAGGGATTTTAGCGCTGGCAAGCCTGCTGCACATAAGGATTGTGATTGCCCTGCACCCTGGCAATCCGCTGGTCGCGTTCGCACTCCCACGGCGTGACAGGATAGAGCTTATCCCAGGCGGTAAACAGCTGCGTCTGCTGGCGTGAAATGCGCAGATGGTACTGGTCGCGCATATAGAAATAGGTACGGGCAATCGCGCCCCGCGCCCGCGCAGGCGGCTCCGCCTGTTTCAGTTTGAAGTCGATCTTCATCTCACACTGACCATACTGCTTCTCGCTGCCGTTCCACTGACTGTAGGCGAAGTTGCCGCGGTCGCCATTCACTTCACCCACCGCAGGCTGCAGGTTGTGCAGATCGGTTTCGATGCGGCGATAGTCGGGGTCTTTGTTGCAGTTTTTGCGGCCACCGTCCTGCCAGCACTGGCGCTGATGTCCAAACTCCCACGCAGGCATCACATGTTCCCACTCAATGCGTGCGGCGCGATTCGCATTTTTGCGCACCTGATAGCCACAGCTGTTGAGATCGGGGATGCCCTTTTTTCCCTGCCACGTAATTTTACAGCCACAGTAAAAGGAGCCCGGTGCATCGGCATTAATCGCCGCAGCAAAGGTTTTGGCCTGCTGAAAGTTATTCTGATGATAGTTATTCAGGTTGATAGCGTCAGCGGCAGGGGCAAACAGCAACGCCACCGCCAGACTTAAAATGCGAGACATATTCCAGCTTCTGTTCAGTACAAAAAAGGGCGGCAGGTTAACAGAATGTCCAATAGGGCGGAATGGGGATTAGTCTCAGGCTGGCACAAACTCGCCCGCGGTCAGCAGGCTTCCGCAGTGCACGCAGCGATACTCACTCTCTTTGCGCACCACCCGATTGTGGCGCCGCACCGTAAGCTGGTGCTGCTGGCACTGACAGCGATAGGCAAAGGTCTTGCTGCGCACGGAAGCGATCTCAAACTGATGGGTGCGCCGCGCCGGCACGCCCAGCACCTGCTCCATCATCCACTTCCACTCTTTGCCGTGCGGCGCAACGCGACCAAACTGTTTCCAGACCAGCAGATGCGCCAGCTCATGCGGCACCACTTCATCAATAAACGCCTGCTGATTTTCCAGCAGCAGCACCGGATTAATGCGGATTTCCCAGGCGGCCAGCCAGGCCGTGCCCGCCGCCGTGCCGCGCTGCTGGTAGAGCAGGGCAGGTTCCGGGTAGTCCGTTTGCAGGGCCTGATTGGCACGCGCAAGCGACTGGCGCAGCGAGCGCATCACCGCCTGCTGCAGGGCAATAGGGAGACGAGGTGTTTTCATGGCGTTCAGGATAATCATCGCTGCCCGGGAACTCAACCTGACCCGCGAAAATGGCAGCAGCGTAGCTATAATCTGCCGCCCCGTTTCCGGCACGGCAGGCGGCGGCGGCCACAGGGTGGTCAGACGAGGCGCGGCAGCGGCGGAAATTTCCGGATTCAATATGGTTATCGGCGTTTTTAGAATATCCTATTGATAAGGTTCACTGCAGCGTGAACCGATGAGATGCGACAGGCACAGTGTACGGACAACGCAATGAAAAATAATAACATCAGGAAGCAGCGCATTGTGCTGGTGACCGATTTGATGGCAGGTCGCGGCGGTATGGAGAATGTGACCGGTCAGCTGATTACCGCGCTGAATGCAGAGGCCGGAACGGAAGCGGGGCTGTTTATTATCAACAGCGGCGAAGAGAGCCACTCCCGTGCCTGGACCGCCAACGCTGTTTTAGCCGAGAGCGTCTGCACGCTGCGCAACAAAAAGATAAAAAATCTGATTCATACGCTGCGAATGGCCGCCTTTTTTCGCCGCTATCAGCCCGATCATGTCCTGACCCTGAATACGATTCCCTGCCTGATGACGCGCCGCGCCATCAGCCTCTCCGGCCGTAAAATCATGCTGTCGAGCTGGATGCATCTGCCCCCGCGTGAACGTTACCGTCCCCACTATCTGCTGCGGGCCGATCACCATTTCGCCATCAGCCAGCAGATTAAACAGCAGCTGGTGGATCTGGGTGCCCGTGATACAGACGTTGATGTGATCTATAACCCGGTAAAGCGCACTGAGGTGGTCATTGGCCGCCCGCAGGGGCTGAAGTTTCTCTATATCGGGCGCATCCACTTCCAGCGACAGAAACAGCTGAAAGATCTGTTTGATGCCCTGCAGCAGGTCAGCGTCCCCTGGACGCTGGAGATGGTGGGAGATGGCGAGGATCTGGCGCAGTGCCAGCACTACGCGGCGCAGCTTGGGATTGCGGATCGCATCACCTGGCATGGCTGGCAGGAGAACGCCTGGGAGTATGTCCTCCACCACATCAGACAGGTCAGCTGTCTGCTCATGACCTCCAACTTTGAGGGGTTCCCGCTGATCCTGCTGGAGGCGATGTCGCGCGGCGTCTACTGCGTCTCATCCGACTGCATCAGCGGTCCGGCGGAAATTATTCAGAACGGTCACAATGGTCAGCTCTACCCTGTCAATGACAGCATGGCGCTGGCCGCTATTCTCAACGCCATGAGCGGGGATTTCCGTTTCCCTGACCATCAGGTTATTAAAGCGAGCATCACCGGTTTTTATGAGGAAAATTATATGAAGCACCTGATGACCGTGCTTAATCGCCTTACTGAGGTTAAGCATGACGAATAAAACCGAACGCAATGGATTAACGTTACTGGTTAATTTCTCCGTGATTGCGCTCTGCCTGGCACTCTCACTGAATATGTTTGTTACCGGTCTGCCGCAAAAAATATTCTACTTCGTCTCCTATCTCTCCGTTGCCTCCATACTCTATGGTCTGGTGCGCAGACGGATCGACTTCAGGGGAGCGGGTTTTTATCTCGCGCTGTTCGCTGTTCTGGTTATCTTTGCCCTGATCCGTCTGTTCTGGGCCCTCCACGTTAAGGGGATTGAGACCGCCCCCTCAACCGATGCGATAACCAATATCGGCAACTACCTGCTGGGCGCTAAGCGGCTGTTGCTGGGCGCGTTTATTCTCCTCAGCCTGGCTATTTATGGCGATCGGGTTTCCCTGACCACACTGCGTATCGGGAAAGTGCTCATTCTGATCGGACTGCTGATTACGCTGGGCTTCGGTATTCATGAGCATCTCTACACCGCGAACATCCGCATCAAACTCACGACTGAAGCGGCGTCGATGTCCTCCTACATGATTCTGTTTATCTACTGCGCCTGGCTGTGGCTGAGTCGTTTTGAGACGCATCGCTACTGGAAGGTTGCCGATGTGGTGGTGCTGGCTGTCACCTTCGCGCTGCTCTACCTGTGTGCGACCCGCGTGACCCTGATTGCGCTGATCGCCACAGGCCTGCTGTTTGTGGTGCAGAGTTACCGGCTGTCGCTGCTCACTAACTGGCGCGTCGGCACGCTGGCGGTGGGCGTCGTGGCGCTGCTGATCCTGATGACCAGTAACCGCTGGGTGGAAGGGGTGCAGGATATTGAGAACTTTGGCTCCAACAGCTCGACCTCGCTGGGTGCACGCGTCGCGATCTGGGGCGGAGCGATGAACTTTATTGAGCATCATGGCGGCTTCGCGACGCCGGATGCGCGCACCACGGAGGCGCGTCAGTTCATCATCAAACACTATCCGCTCAATGTGGAAGGCTACACCAACGTCAAATACAACATGCACAACGAGTTTCTCGAAGTGACGACGTTACAGGGATGGCTGGGGACGCTGTCGCTGGCGCTGCTCTATCTGACGATGCTGGCGGGCTGGCTGAAGAAGTGCGATCTGCGCGGGGCGGCGCTGCCGATGCTGGCGCTGTTTATCACCGGGCTGACCGATTCGGTGCTGCCCTATAACCAGACTGCTACCATCTTTATCATGGCGCTGGCGCTCTGCTGCCTGCCGCGGCCCCGGCAGGACGTGCGGGTCACCCCGGTATGATGAGGGGCTGAACCAATAAAAAGGGCGGGATTTCCTGAGAAACCCCGCCCTTTTTTTTATTGCTTAACGGTTAGTCGCGTGCACCGATGTCGCGCAGTTTTTTACCGGCCATCAGGTTACGTTCGATATGTTCCAGCGAGACGTTTTTGGTCTCCGGAATCAGCATCAGCGTCAGCAGAATGAAGAACAGGTTAAGCAGCGCGTAGACCCAGAAGGTGTTGGCGTTGCCCAGGGTATTCAGCATCGTCAGGAAGGTCGCACCCACGATCATGTTGGCGATCCAGTTGGTGGTGGTCGAGACGGTGATACCGAAATCGCGGCCTTTCAGCGGCTGAATTTCAGAACAGAGTACCCAGATCAGCGGACCGGCTGACATCGCGAAGCCAACGATGAACATCAGCAGCATGCCTACCGCGAAGTACTGTGCGCCCGGCGAGGTAATGCCAAAGTGCAGCATCGTTCCCAGCACGCCCATACCGGCAGCCATCACCATAAAGCCCAGAATCAGGGTCGGTTTACGGCCCCAGCGATCCACCAGGCCAATGGCAATAAAGGTCGCCAGCACGTTGACCAGACCGACGATGACCGTACCCCACATCTGCTGCGTGGTGTTGGCGAAGCCGGCAATTTCAAAGATTTTAGGTGCGTAGTACATGATGACGTTCATACCGGTAAACTGCTGCATAACCTGCAACAGAATGCCGAGGTAGACGGCACGACGGAAGTGGCTGCTGCTGGTGAACAGACCCCAGCCAGACTGCTTGATCTTCAGGCTTTCACGAATCTCATCCAGCTCACGTTTTGCCTGCTCACTGGTGTCGCGCAGACGGTCCAGTACGCGTTGTGCATCGCGGAAGTTGCCACGCGCCGCCAGCCAGCGTGGGCTGTTTGGCAGGAAGAAGACACCGATCAGCAGCAGCAGGGCAGGGATGGTGATGACGCCCAGCATCCAGCGCCAGTTGCCGGTAAAGCTGAAGGCGGTATCAGACAGGTAAGCACCCAGAATCCCGATGGTGATCATCAGCTGATAGAGCGAAATCATACTGCCGCGAATTTTTTCTGGAGCGATTTCAGAAAGATAAAGCGGGGCGGTATAAGAGGCGACACCGACTGCCAGACCCAGCAATACGCGGGCGCTGATCAGCATTTCCGGGTTTGGCGCCATCGCCGACCAGAGAGAACCGATAACGAACAGAATCGCACCGGCCATCAGGCTCTTTTTACGGCCCAGGCGGGAGGACATCCAGCCGCTGCCGATAGCCCCCACCGCAGCACCAAACATCATGGAACTGACGATCCACTCCTGCTGATGAGCGGTAACGTTGAAGTCCTTTGCGATAAACGGCAGGGCACCGGCAATCACGCCGATATCCAGACCGAACAGCAGACCCGCAAGGGCTGCCAGAAAGCAGACAAATAAGGTCATCGCCTTATTTGAAGTTCTGCTTTTGTGTGTATTGCCAGGCATTTTAGCCTCCAGGTTTATCCATCATTGTTTTTATCAATGTTAAAAAACCTTTTACGGGAAAAAAGTGAGTCTGATCACATCAGTGTAATCGCTTACACACGCTGAAACCCTGAAATTCAGCATATTTTACCCGTAAAGATTAATTAACCAGTGAGGTATAGCACTCATTAAGTTTCTGACAATGCTCTATTTATTGGCTATCAGACGACGCTGAAAATAACGCATTTTGAACAGAATAACCACGTGCGTTAAATCTTAAATGTCAGATAAACAAAGCATTTCAATTTGTAATCGTTAACATTTTGTTGTCAGAAAAAGCGCAATGAAGTGTAGCTGAGATTAGAAAACCTGCTGAGGGGCGGCGGGAAGGTCGGGCAGAAGCGTTTTATCCGGTCAGAAGGGGGCAGGCCGGGAGTGCAAAACAGAGCGCAATCTGCCCGTGCTGCACGAAGGCAAAGCCACTGAAAAGGCAATAAAAAACCCTGCCGGCGTGGCAGGGTTTCATGATCAGCCGGAAAACTTACAGGCCAGCCGCTTCACGCAGCAGGGCGGCTTTATCGGTTTTTTCCCATGGGAAATGTTCGCGACCAAAGTGACCGTAAGCGGCGGTCTCTTTGTAGATAGGGTGCAGCAGATCCAGCATCTGAATCAGACCATAGGGACGCAGGTCGAAGAATTCACGCACCAGCAGCGTCAGCTGCTCGGTCGCAATTTTCTCGGTGCCAAAGGTTTCCACCATGATAGAGGTCGGTTCAGCAACGCCGATCGCATAAGAGACCTGAATTTCACAACGGTCAGCCAGACCGGCTGCG
>Ga0157360_1000463_pt1 | contig 15162 bp, 12 predicted proteins | sample AttlaeALBM1_FD_111483 | JGI IMG/M metagenome (GOLD analysis project Ga0157360, IMG submission 111483) | Fungus gardens microbial communities from leaf cutter ant in Ribeirão Preto, State of São Paulo, Brazil - Atta laevigata ALBM1 | ecosystem: Host-associated > Fungi > Mycelium > Unclassified ... | reverse complement strand
GTCCACCGTTGTATTCATAAATTTCCGTACCGCATCGGGATAACGATTCACGATGTATTGACGCCATGAATAAGGGGCTGCACGGTCAGGGTTGGTCGTCGCGTATAGCCCGACAACCGGTGTCCCCAAGGCATTGGCCATATGGACAGGTCCTGAATCGGGCGCAATCACCGCACGCGCCTGACGAATAACGGCCAAGAGCCCTTTCAATGTTGTTTGACCCAGGATATCCACCGGTTGGCCATCGCCAAGATCATTGCACAGGGACTTGATACGCTGCACCATCTCTTTCTCGACCGGACTACGGCCGCCCGTCAAAAAAGTGGTCAGCCCATGCTTTCGCCAGGCATTGGCAATAACGGCTGCGTAACCTTCCGCGGACCAATTTCTGAAATTACGCAATCGTGGATTGGCACAAGGACTGATAACAAGCGCTTTTTTTTCCTTCAAGAGATCATGCGCTTCCTGTTCAGCCGCGTCCGGGACAGGAATATCCCAATCGAGGCGCATAAGCTCTTGATGAGCATCCAGCCCCATCGCCTGTGCAAAATCCATAAAGGACTCGAGTACATGAGCATGTTCATGGGGCGCAATCTTCGCGTTTGTAAAAAGCGTCTGCCAATCCTTGGCGCGTGCCTTGTCATAGCCCAGGCGAACATCCGCACTGATCCCAAGGGAGAGAATACTGGCCCGGATGGATTGCTGCATATGAAAAAGGATATCGAACTGGCGAGAATTCAACTCGCGCCACAGTTTACGCATTCCCTTGAAACCGGAGGACTTGTCGTACACAACCAGCTCGACCCCTTCAAGTCCACTCAGTAAACTGTACTCAGCCTTTCCCACGATCCAGGTAATACGTGCTGTCGGCCACTGGCGTGCAATCGCACGCACTGTCGGCACCAGATTACAGACGTCACCCAGCGCGGAAAGGCGCAATATGCATATCTGTTGCGGCGCTTGGGGCAAGGGTTTATTCATTCATTAACCATGCGTGTGTGTATTTGGCACGTATTCAAGAGCAAGTCAGCGCAAGTAGCAAGGTGCTGAACACATTCATTACTAATCACGAACCACTGCTGACACCATGCTGATGAAATACCTAAAAGACAAGAATGCCCATATTCTATATGAATTTGACCCACAATATGAATTCACCAATCAGGAAGCACCCCCATCTCCTGAAAGCATCGGCCATCCAGCAATGTCATTGGTGTGGCAGCATGTCGTTACCACCTTTAACGAATCTTCAATGCCTCATCAAACTTCATTTGACCAACTTTTTACGCCTGAATTTTGGGAGAAAAGGCGAGCTATCACACGCAAGGCACCCGGTAGGGGCGAAAGCCTATTTGTCTGCCCCGAACCTCTTTTTTCATCTTCTCAAACCTTGTACAGAGAGAGCACGCTTCAACGCCATACACACAGGGAAGAGTGGGTCCTGCGCCCCTATCGGCGTGGCGGCGCGATTGCGCGTTTCAGTGAACAACGCTATTTATGGACGGGTGTCGAAGGAACCCGCGCTTTCAAGGAGTTGCGATTAACCAATGCCCTCCGTGAGCAAGGGTTACCTGTACCGGAGGTGTTAGGGGCCTGCATATGGAAAAAAGGGCTAACCTACAAGGCAGCACTACTGAGTGTACGCATCCCCGGGGCCCTACCACTCGCCGAAAAAATAACAACCCTGGTTAATTCATCCGATCAGGATCCAAATAGCTTGAGAGCACTACTTCAGCATGTGGGTACAGTGATTCGTCAGGCACATGATTTTGGGCTGGATCATGTCGATTTGAATGCGCGTAACATTCTTGTTGATAACGATATACAAGCATGGATTATTGATCTGGATCGCTGCCGATTACGTTCTGGTAAAAACCACAGAAGAGATAACATACAAAAATGGCAAAAAAACAATCTTGAACGATTGGGCCGTTCGCTTGAAAAATTTGTTCCAGGACAAGGAACTGCCCTGCTCAAGCAGATAGAACAAGGCTACTATCGTTAACAGGGAAGGGTACAGAGGGCAATCTGATAGCATATGGCAATATGGCTGCCTCTTTTTTCAGCGCCCCAATGCTTATTTACATCGTATCAGGAAGATAAATCCTTTCCAGCCCTTCAAGATGCTTTTCCAGCGTAAACATCTCCTCGACACGCTGCCGCCCGCGCCTCCCCAGTTGGTTGGCTTCGTCGGGATGTTCAACCCATTCCTGAATAGCCTTACTCCATGCAGCGGGATCATTCGGAGCCACCAGTTTACCGACGCCCTGCAATACTTCAGGTAACGCACCACTGTCGCTACCAATGACAGGGCGACCAGCGGCCATTGCTTCGATCGCAGCGAGCCCGAAGGCCTCGTTTCCGGAAGGGACACAAATAATATCCATGGCTGCCAGCCATTCTGGAAGGTCTACCTGATAACCCGGCATAATGACCTGTTCTGTGAGCTGCTCGTTTTCGATGGTTTGCTTCAGTTGTTGGACATAGGCTTCGTTACTTCCATCGCTGGCGTGTAGCCCTCCCAGCAAAATACCGACGACTGGTGAAGGTTTCGGCAAGGCGGCTATCGCCTTTATCAGCGTCATTTGCCCTTTTCCCGGTGTTATCCGGGCAGCCACAGCAACTGCCACTTGATCACGTAAAATACCCAAGGATTGTCGGCGTTGGGCACGCTGAGCCTCGGGAAGTCGAGCTGGATACTTTGACAAATCAAGCCCCTGGTACAAGAGTGTCAATTGCGACTCGGAAACAGGTAAGGCCTTGCGATTACGCGCCAATGTTTCACGACTGATGGACAATACCTTGTCCACTTTGCTGTATGCCCATCGATGATATACATCATGTTTGGATTTGCTGACGCCCATATGTTCAGTGAATATCAATCGGAGGGAAGGCATAAGTATTTTAAGAACAGCTGCCAGCCGAAGATCACTGGATTTATGGCAATGCACAATGCCTATATTGTGTTTTCGTATCCACTGCCTGATCGACAAGACATGAATTAAGGCCGTATTGACTGACTTGAAGGTCAGATTATCCTCACAGCACTCAGTGAAAGCGGCTGATATGCGGCTCTCTTCCAAAGAGAGGCCAAAGACACGCCATCCTCTTGCCTCAAGTACGGGAGCAATCCGGACAGGATACATCTCCAAACCGCCCCAACCTCGTGAAAAGCATATTTGTAAAACACCTGTCCGCATTTCTTTCTTCAGCCTGTGTAAATACTGTCCATTATTCCATGCCCTGAATGTCCAACACGCAGGTATACCGTCAGCAGGATCCACTCTTCAGCAAAGCCTTATGCCAACGTTGAACCGACCTGACTATAACGTCCGAATCACAATGAGTACTGTCCCATTTCCATATCTACAAAAGCCTCTTGGTCATCAAGAAACGCCATGAACTGTTAAGAATACAAGACCTAATCACAGCCATGAAATTAAATTTCAATTCAGGTAAGGTATAGCCATGGATATAAACAAAGACCAAGGATAACTACCTGAATGAATATCTCCCACCGAATACTCGTTATCCGTAATGATAAATTGGGAGATTTCATGCTTGCGTGGCCTGCACTCAAAACGCTACGTGAGGCCTCGCCAGAAAATCATATCAGCGTCCTAGTGCCCGAATATACAGCAGATATAGCACGCATTTGCCCATGGGTAGATGAAGTCGTCATTGATCCGGGGAAAGGCCACAAAAAGAAACTCTTCAAAAACCTCAATGAAGCACGTTTCGATGTTGTTCTAACGCTTTACTCAACTGGTCGAATAGGCAAGGCTGTTTTCCGAGCTGGCATTCCCTTGCGGATTGCTCCTGCCACTAAATGGGCCCAAATATTTTATAACGTTCGTATCTCTCAACGCCGATCACGTTCGGAAAAACCTGAATACATTTACAACCAGGAAATGGCCGAATATTTAACCACTCGTCTTAATCAGTTTCACGCCAGTGCGAAACCACCCTATTGGCCGCTTCCAGACGATACAAGAAACAAACAAATCCAACGGTTGGCTAAAGAAACCGGCCTGGATACTCGAAAAACCTGGTGGTTTTTCCACCCGGGTAGCGGAGGATCAGCTGTCAACCTCAGTGCTGAACGCTACATCAAGCTCATTCAAAAAATTACTACCTGCCACCCCCCCTCCCTCACCAAACATATCCAGTGGATTGTTACCTGGGGCCCCGGAGAAGAAGAAAACGCTCGGCACATCCAGAAAACGCTTAAACAGGAAGGTATTGATGCCTACTTGATGCCCCCACGGCCTGAACTGGATGAGTTTGCTCTGACCCTGAGCGCAGGTAGCGGTATGATCGCTGGTTCTACAGGCCCACTGCATATTGCAGGATGTCTTAATCTCGCCACTATCGGTTTTTATCCTTCCAAACGTTCCGCAACAGCCCTACGCTGGCAAACCTGTAATACCCCATCCAAACGACTGGCGTTTAGTCCTCCTGCCCAATCAAGTTGTAAGCCTGCCAAAGCAATTTCAAACGAGATGGCACTTATTGATTTGGATGACGCTGCGCCCCAATGCATTGATCATATCAATCGTAACTAATCACAACTCATCACCGATTGATTGCCACTATGTACCTCAAGCGGCATCATTCAGGTGCACACCCGATTGCGCATGTTTCACGTGAAACATTCAGTCGCCCACCAGCTCTTCAATCAATTGCCGGACTGATATATCACGTACATGATTCACCCCGTCGCCAGCCCATAAAGACAGGTATTCAGCATTACCCAGCCGCTTACCCTGTGCCCGCAGGGCGGCCGTTAACGTGTTTTGGACTGGGTAATCAGGTACCTGTTCTGCTATTTTCTGTAAAAAGCGAAAAGCGTGATTGGGTAGTCCCTTGGCAAGTCGCCCACTGAAACCGCGAGTAAACTCAGGCATGCGTCGAGCATTCATTAGAGCCTGTTTGTACGCAGGTGGAATACCACTTTCATGCGTTGTCAGGAATGCTGTGCCCAACTGTGCTGCCTCTGCTCCCGATGCAAGACAATGCCGAACATCCGCCGCTGTCATGATCCCCCCTGCCGCAATCAGTGGTGTCCTGGTTATTTTCTTCGCAGCAGATAACAGGGAATCGACAGGCCAAAGTGCATCCTCACACCGTCCTAGAAAGGTACCGCGGTGGCCTCCCGCTTCCTTGCCCTGCAAAGAAATGGCATCAACGCCAAGGCGACTCCATGCAATGACTTCATCCGGATGCGTGGCCGTCCCCACCACTCGAATATCGCACGCCTTCAATGCCTCGACCTGTTCGATCGATAAAATACCAAACGTGAAACTGGCCACGCTGGGGCGAATATCCAATAACATTTCGAACTGTTGTTCAAAGGGCTGACACCAACGAGCAGGCAGCACGGGATCAAGCTCCAATTCATCGTACAAAGGCTTCAATAAGCGAAGAGCATGCGTCACGCTATCAGGAGAGGGAGCAGGCTCTTCCTGTATAAACAGGTTTATTGCGAAGGGGCACTCCGTTCTTTCGCGAATAGCCCGTGAGGTATTCACAAGTTCTTCAGGCGATAGAGCCGAACCCGCCAGAGACCCCAGCGCACCCGCATGGGATACAGCAGAGACAAGCGCGGATGTCGTTGCACCGCCAGCCATGGGTGATTGCACAATGGGATGTTTAACGCCCATGGCTTCAAGAAAAAGAAGAGACATAAAGAATCACTCAGTGTGAATATTGTTTAATGTGTATTCAGACTTAAACAAGAAAATAGAGGACATCATCACCGAATATTTTTTATTGCACATCGCACTCACCTCTCCTGGATCTGAAAATTCGCTATTTCATACCTAATGACTCACTTTTTGAAACAATACTTATGCTATGTTGTGAAATACAAGATTGTTAAGTATGAAGTTGTTGGGTTCAGGGGTATCAAACACTGGTTTTTGATGATTTTTCATACATTCCGACGCGGTAACATTATTGGCCTGCCAACACCTTAGGGCCAAAAGCGTCATAGGGAAGTACAGAGTATTCAGAATCGATAGGCTTATCGAAATGAGCAGGAAAAAGATATGCAAGTGATTGTGACCCAAACGCCACAGGATGTGGCGAACTATGTTGCCAATAAAGTCATCAAGTTACTCGAGAGTACAAGGGCACCCGTGCTGGGGCTTGCAACGGGTTCCACCCCTCTGGAACTCTATCGGGAGCTGGTCAGCCGCTACCGGCAGGGAAGTCTGGGTTTTGCCCATACCACTACATTCAACCTGGATGAATATATCGGACTACCGCCTGACCATCCCCAAAGTTACCGGTATTTCATGCAAACCGAACTTTTTGACCATATCGATATTGATCCTGCCAATACCTTCCTGCCAGATGGGATGGGAGATCCGGAAACAGCGGGTGATAGCTATGAGCAACATATTGCGGAACATGGTGGTATAGATCTACAGATTCTGGGAATCGGACGCAATGGGCATATCGGATTCAACGAGCCCACCTCCAGTTTAGGATCGCGCACAAGGGTGAAAGCATTGACTGAAAATACACTGTCAGCCAATGCACGGTTCTTCAAACAGGATGAATTCCAACCAAAATCAGCGCTGACCATGGGAATCGCGACGATTCTTGATACCCGGCAGGCCATTCTACTCGCCACGGGGGAAGGCAAAGCACGTGCGGTGGCGAAATGTATTGAAGGCCCTCTTAGCGCCATGGTCCCGGCTTCTGCACTTCAGTTACATCGCAATGCTATTATCGTGGTGGATGAAGCAGCAGCATCGAAACTGACGCTGACGGATTACTATCGCTTTAGTCGCGAAGTGACTCACGAAGACTAGCGCGGCCTCTTCCTGATAGCCATCTTAATCCGTTGGAAAAATACCACCATTGGTTTGGTCAATGCCCACTAGATGATGGCCCAGAAAACGGCCACTTGCACTGAATTTATATTCAACTGATAGCCATCCGTCGCTCTGACATGCATGACAGTCACGCATCGCTGTATCAAAACGGAGATCTGTACTGCCATCTTCGTTCTGATCCACCCGAACCAATTTTGCGGGCGGGAAAGGCTCAAGCCCCGGGTGTTGGTTCAGTAGCGCAGAGTAAAGTGTTCCATTTTCTTCTGCGGGAGTCACAGGATTGGAGTCTACGTTGATAATGGCACCATCACTTCCGATCAGGCGTGTTTCATCATTCGTATTGGCACGAAATGGATGGGTAACGGTAGCAATACCAATAGAGCCTTTCTGGCGGTAAGCAGACACGTAGGCAGGATCCCCACCTGCTGAAAGTGCTTCCATCGACATCACGACTTGATTCGATGCGCCTGCTCGGTAAAGAGCATCGGTCATACACCCTACCAGCCGATTACTTTCACTCGGTTGATAACATATATTGAATGTGCCGGGATTATCCCATACAGACTTCGCATTGATGGTAACAGGCGAATTTGTCTGAAAAGGCATACTTCTATGCTGAGCATTCGCCTCACCGCAACCAGACAATGACACAGCCATTAGAAGAGCAAAGCCAAACGACTTCGAAGGCATCATTCTTAAGGGCTGTAGGTTCATTCTCTTGTGGGCATTTAACCAAGTAGTGTCCGTCAACAAAGCGATACCTCGATCAGTTAGAGCAGTGCACCCCTCAGCATCCTGTATCCTGTATGCGCACATGGCTGAGGCAAGAGCGTGTCCCTCACTCGGTGTTGTTGGATTTGCTTTCCGATAATGTTTCCGATGTTTGCACATCGGCTGTATTTTCAGAAAGCTCGTTCAGCTTGGCGTATTTCATATAAGCATGAAAAGCAGTGGTCATCGCGACTGTCATACCATCCATGCCCTGAAACACCCCGCCTTTCAACACCAATTTACGGAAGAAGGCAATACTGGCATGAAGCATGGGATTAATACTGGAGGCCTGTTTCCCCTTGCTTTTCATTGACCAGGCATCGCGACTGGATAGTTGATTGATACGCTCAATCCAGTGTGACATGTCTCTGTAAGTAAAGTGCCGTATATGTGTATCAGTATTTTTTACCCTGGGTGCCTTCACCGACGAGTGCGCTTTTTTGGGTAAGTAACCTGCAGTAGTCCGATTATATAACCGAACCACTGTATCCGGATAAAAGCCCGCCGCCCGTATCCAGTGCTTGCCCACGAAATTTTTCCTGCGAAAGGCATAGGCCGTGTTAGCGTCGGACAGGGAAAGCGACTGAATATAGCTGACAGCATCTTCATCCAAACGTTCATCTGCGTCGAGCGCAAGAATCCAGTCATGTGTAGCCGAAGAAACGCCAAAGGCTTTCTGTGGACCATCGCCAAGATAAGACTGCTGGATAACCCGAGCGCCCTCGCCTTCAGCCAACCGAACGGTATTATCCTTACTAAAGGAGTCCACTACGATAATTTCACTACATACGCGTTTTAAAGAACGTATGCATTCCACAATATTGTCCTGTTCGTTCAGAGTAATAATCGTACCGGTGATTGAGACCATGGCGCTTTCTACCTGATGTGCATTAATAATGTGAATAACCCAAAAGCAAAGTCATAAGGAAAGCCGGTACGCTCACTCACATACTCAGCAGCGAGTCTGGCGAGACGAAATCAGATGGGGAGACTTCGAGAAAATCGCTTGCTCTATGCGTTGCGGCAAAATTTCTTTAAGGCAATGAGTGTGGCCCAGTGGACAAACGCGTTCAAAGCAGGGAGAACATTCCAAGGCTAACCAGTGGACATCTGACCGAAGCGTCAAAGGAGGTGTATACTGCGGAGAAGATGATCCATATACTGCTTGTATGTAAGTGCCCACTGCTGCGGCAACATGCATTAAACCTGAATCATTACTTACAACTTGGGCACAAGCTGCCAGTAGGTCCACTGCATCTTCCAGTCGCGTTTCTCCACACAGATTATAGACACCACGACCCGCCTCAGCGATAACATCACCCGCAGCTACATCCTTGGGGCCACCCAATACAATGACGGAATAACCCTGTGATACAAGGGTTTCAGCCAACTGACGAAAATAGGGGAGTGGCCACTGTTTAGCGGGACCATACTCTGCGCCCGGCATCAGCCCAATCAGTTTGCCTTCAAGTGCATTCTGGACCAAACCAAAGCGCTCAAGGAGTGCATCCTGATTCTTCTTATCCACACGCAGATGAGGATAAGGTACGTCAGGCGCAGTATTACTGGGGGGCAGTCCAAGCGCTACGAAGCGTTTCACGGTCTGGTTCAGTATAGATTTGTCCAGTGAATAACGCTGGTTCAGTACAACATAGCGTTGTTCCCCGGTAAATCCTGCACGTTGCGGAATACGCGCCAAAAATGGCACCAGCGCAGACTTTATGGAGCGAGGTAAAATAATGGCGCGATCATATTCCCCTTTCAACTGGCGAGCCAATTGCCAACGTGTGCGAAGGGCAAACTTGCCATGCCCGACATTCAGCGTTATGGCACGCCGAGCTTCAGGCATGCGATTGATAATGGGCGCCGACCAGGCAGGCCCCATTACATCGATCACACAATCGGGATGCTGTTGTTTCAGAACCATCAAAAGGCTCTGAGCCATCACCATATCCCCTACCCATGATGGGCCTATCACCAGAATACGCTCCCCTACTGTTGCCGTTTTGGCGTATGTAGAAGATTCGTAAGTGCTTGTATTCATGCTCATAACAATAAGTAAACACTTACTTCGGAAGAACAATGGCTTCCGTATTCAGCCATTCCAGATAAGCCTCTACCCCCTGCGCAACCGTCTTGAACTCATGATCAAAACCGACTTCACGCAAACGCGAAATATCTGCCTGCGTAAAACTCTGGTAGCGCCCTTTTAAATGATCCGGAAAGTCAATGTAATCAATACGGCCCTTGTCATAGTAGGCAATAACCGCATCTGCGATCGCCTTGAAAGGCTCTGCACGCCCTGTTCCCAGATTAAAGACACCGGAAATGTCCGGATGCTCCCAGAACCACAGGTTGGCAGCGACTACATCACCTACATAAATGAAATCGCGACTTTGCATCCCCGCTTTATAACCATCATAGGCACCAAACAATTTGGGATTATGACCGGAGGTCACCTGTTCATGATGATGGAAGGCAACACTTGCCATACTCCCCTTATGCTGCTCACGCGGCCCATAGACATTGAAATAGCGGAAACCAACGACCTGGCTATGAAACTCGCTCATACGTGTACGTACATACTGATCGAATAACAGCTTCGAGTAACCATACACATTCAACGGCTTCTCAAACTCGGGGACTTCGCGGAATTCCTGACTTGCCCCATAGGTCGCTGCTGAGGAAGCATAAAGGAAAGGAATTTCATGACGCACGCAGTAGTGCAATAATTCCTTGGAGAACGTAAAGTTATTATCAAGCATGTACTTGCCGTTCCACTCGGTGGTGGAAGAGCACGCTCCCTCATGAAATACAGCACGGAAGCGGGGTAGATCCTGGGCATGCAGACGCGCGCGAAACTCGTCTACATCCAGATAGTCAGCGATCTGGCAATCCACCAGATTCACAAAGCGTGTGCCATCAGTGAGGTCATCGACCACCATGATGTCAGTCTCGCCACGTTCATTTAGACCCTTGACGATATTCGCCCCAATAAAACCCGCACCACCTGTCACTAAAATCATGCCTGACTCCACGCAAAAATAACTCGATGCATTCTAGCCCTATATACCTAATGGCTGTAATTGTATACTTACGAACCAGCTAAATCATGAATTACTCAATCTGAGCCGACTTTTACGCTCAGAATTATCCAGTCGGACGGAATCAATGACACAGTCGAACCCTGACGTAAGCACCTTTCAGGGCCTGATCCTCGCATTGCAGGAATACTGGGCTCAGAAGGGGTGCGTTATCATGCAGCCCTTGGATATGGAAGTGGGCGCGGGCACCTTCCACCCTGCGACTTTCATGCGCGCCATCGGGCCAGAGCGTTGGAACGCAGCATATGTTCAACCCTCACGCCGTCCAACAGACGGCCGGTATGGTGACAACCCCAATCGCCTACAGCATTTCTATCAGTACCAGGTTGTCATGAAGCCCTCCCCTGACAATCTGCAGGAACTCTATTTGGGTTCACTGAAATATTTGGGCTTCGATCCGTCTGTACACGATATTCGTTTCGTTGAAGATAACTGGGAATCCCCGACCCTGGGTGCATGGGGGCTTGGCTGGGAAGTCTGGTTGAATGGCATGGAGGTCTCCCAGTTCACCTACTTCCAACAAGCGGGCGGAATCGAATGTTTCCCTGTCACGGGTGAACTTACCTATGGGTTGGAACGCCTCGCTATGTATCTGCAAAACGTTGACAGCGTTTATGATCTGGTTTGGGCACGTTCCCCCGAAGGTATTGAAGTCACTTATGGTGATGTCTATCTGCAAAATGAGCGTGAACAGTCTGCCTACAACTTCGAGCATGCGGATGTCGATACATTGTTTGCGGCATTCGAGCAGGCCGAGAAAAAATGTTCAGAGCTGTTAGAAGCCAAATTACCACTTCCAGCGTATGAACAAGTATTGAAGGGCTCACACACATTCAACCTGTTGGATGCACGTCACGCCGTGTCGGTCACCGAGAGGCAGCGTTATATTTTGCGTGTCCGCTCAATGGCTCAGCAAGTAGCCAAAGCATACTATCAGTCACGTTTAGAAGCAGGCTTTCCTCTTGCAGATGAAGCCATTCGTGAACCCATTCTGGCTGCGCATAAAGCCAAGCTGGATGCGGCCCAATCCCATTCCGAGCAAAACGAAGGTAAGGCATGAGCATGTCATCAGAATCTACATTTCTGGTCGAACTCGGTTGTGAAGAGCTTCCGCCCAGTAGCTTACCGGTATTGGCAGATGCCTTTGCCAACAGTCTGCGTGAGAGTCTGGACAGCGCAGGTCTAAACTATGGTGAAATCACTCACCATGCATCTCCTCGTCGTTTGGCAGTCAGCATTACTCATCTATCGGACCGCCAGCCTGATCGTGAAAATGAGCGTCTGGGACCAGCGATTGCTGCTGCTTTCAAGGATGGCGAACCCACAAGGGCCGCAACCGGTTTTGCCTCTTCACTGGGTATTGATGTCAGTGAGCTTGAAACGATTGAGACCGATAAAGGGCCGCGAGTGGGCTATCGCCAGCACCAGAAAGGCGAAATGACAGTCGACCTCCTGCCTGCCATGGTTGAAAGTGCCATCAAACACCTGCCCGTGGCCAAATACATGCGCTGGGGGGCTTCACGCACAGAGTTTTCTCGCCCTGTACATTGGCTGGTGATGCTATACGGTGCTGATGTGGTAGAAGGGTCTGCCCTCGGTTTGAATGCCAACCGCATTACCTATGGTCATCGTGTTCATTGTCCTGAGCCTATTGAGCTTCGACATGCAGATGACTATCTTGCGCAACTGGAATCACCCGGTTACGTACTGGCAGATTCCGACAAACGTCAGCAGCGTATTCGTGCCCAGATTGAAGCAGAGGCTGAAAAACTCGATGCCAAAGCAGTAATAGATGAAGACTTACTGATCGAAGTTGCCGGCCTGGTGGAGTGGCCCGTTGCACTTACGGGAGGATTTGACAGTCGCTTTCTGGATGTCCCCCATGAGTGCCTGATCTCTTCAATGAAAGAGAACCAGAAGTACTTCCACCTGCTGGATAAAAGCGGCAAGTTGCTCCCCTTCTTCATCACCATTGCCAACCTTGAAAGCAAGGATACACGCCAGGTGATTGAAGGGAACGAAAGGGTGATACGCCCACGTTTGGCAGATGCGGATTTCTTCTACAAGACCGATCTTGCCAAGCCACTTGATAGTCGTCGCTCAGCACTGGAAACCGTTGTTTTCCAGCGTCGCCTTGGTTCAATGGCGGATAAATCCCGTCGCATGGAGATCATTGCGGGAGATATCAGTGAAAAAATCGACGGCAATCGTGAAGATGCCTACCGCGCAGCACAACTGGCCAAGTGTGATCTGGTGACCGAAATGGTCATGGAATTCCCTGAGTTGCAGGGGATCATGGGTGGCTACTATGCGACACACGATGGGGAGAACCCGAGTGTTGCACAGGCTATCGCCGAGCAATACTTGCCCCGTAATGCAGAAGATGCCATTCCGTCCTCCTTAGTAGGTGTGGCAGTAGCATTGGCCGACCGTCTGGATACACTGACGGGCATTTTCGGTATTGGGCAACGTCCTACAGGCGCAAAAGATCCCTTTGCTCTGCGGCGTGCAGCCATCGGTGTTCTCAACATCCTTATCAAGGGAAATTACAACCTTGACCTGAAGGAACTGTTACAACTGGCCGTTGATCAACATACCGAACTCAGCAACGATGATCGTCAGGGCCTCGCTCTTGAAGTACTGGATTATGTACTGGAGCGTATGCGCGCCTGGGCTCAGGAAGAACACATCGATACAGATGTTTATCAATCTGTCCGTGCACGGCCCGTCTATAAGCCGCTAGACTTCGCTCGTCGTTTACGTGCCGTTCAGGCCTTTATTCAGCGCCCTGAAGCCAAAGCATTGGCCGCTGCCAACAAACGCGTGAGTAATATATTGGCGAAAAACGAAGAGGCATTGCCTACTCATGTAAATGACGCCCTCTTCGAACATGATGCCGAACGTGATCTCAATGCCGAAGTGGAGCGCCTAAAAGCAGAAACCAAACCATTGTTCGATAAAGCTGATTACGGGCAGGCCCTGGATGCGCTGGCTGCGCTACAACCTCCTGTCGATAATTTTTTCGAACAGGTAATGGTGATGGCGGACGACCAACAGGTGCGCGGTAATAGGCTCGCGCTTTTAAGAGAACTTCAAGGGCTTTTCCTTGAAGTGGCTGATTTTTCGCTACTTCCCTAGCCAATAGGGGGCTACAACCTCATATTTTTCTATGGGCTGTTGCCTTCGATTGTCGGTAGACCAAATGATTGCTGGTAGACCAAACAAAGCCCCTTTGCGAAGGGGCTTTTTTCATTACGAAAATATAACCCGCTCCAACGGATTTTCCTGCTGAACGTCCCACGATGAAGTGTCCCTGACCTTGCATATCGAAGTACTAATCGATATTCTTGACAACTTAACGGAGATGGTATTCCTCCAGTTTCACTACATGCATAGCGTCTTTTTCGCATGATGAAACAAACTACCCCCTTGAAGCACAGTATCTGCGTATATTTACATTTACTTTCGGGCCGATTCATCGTCTCAGTAAATACCCATTACACATATATCCACGTGCTATGGAAAAGGAAAAACTATCCTGATATCACAGGATGCCTTTGGGTTAATGATGCCTACGGATCTCGCTCGGAGTAATCAGCCTTCGAGGGGCGTTGCGTAGATACATGTTACCCACCCCTCCCTTGCCTGCTCCTTCGAGCATTGCTTTTCAAAGCATGAAGTTTTTCATGGACTTATCAATATTTCCGGAGCGTGAGTATGTTTCCAACCTTATTGGCTGTAGCACTCGGAGGGGGTGTAGGCAGCGTTGTTCGCTGGTGGCTAGGGCTACGCATGAATGCAATCACCCCCTACTTACCACTCGGCACTTTGACCGTTAACTTGGCAGGTGGCTTGATTATTGGGCTATTGATTGCTTTTTTTGCACGCGTCCCTTCATTGGACCCGCTATGGAAAGCATTGCTGGTGACTGGCTTTTGCGGGGGGCTGACGACTTTCTCCACTTTTTCCGCTGAAGTCGTCAGCATGCTCTACACAGGGCGCTACGGTTGGGGACTCACCATCGCCGCCACTCACCTGTTTGGCACCTTACTGATGACATACGTGGCCTTTACACTGGTTGACTGGGTTATGCCTCGCTAATAACGCTTTTTTATATAACCGGTTTGAGGAACGCATGAGCACAACTCGACTGATCATTCTGGACAGAGACGGTGTTATCAATCAGGACCGGCATGATTATGTGAAAACACCTGATGAATGGATTCCACTGCCGGGTGCTGTGGCGGCAATTGCGGAGCTAAGCCTTTCAGGCTTTACCATTGCAGTAGCCACAAATCAGTCTGGTATCGGGCGTGGGTTTTATTCACTGGACACGTTATCTGATATGCATGACAAAATGAACCGGCTTATCGAGCATGAAGGCGGCTTGATCAGCGAGATTCGGTATTGTCCTCACCTCCCCGATGATCATTGTAGCTGCC
>Ga0157360_1000461_pt1 | contig 15172 bp, 16 predicted proteins | sample AttlaeALBM1_FD_111483 | JGI IMG/M metagenome (GOLD analysis project Ga0157360, IMG submission 111483) | Fungus gardens microbial communities from leaf cutter ant in Ribeirão Preto, State of São Paulo, Brazil - Atta laevigata ALBM1 | ecosystem: Host-associated > Fungi > Mycelium > Unclassified ... | reverse complement strand
TGATTCGTTCCATCTGGCTCTGCGAAATCAAAAACAACTCACTCACAACCTCACCTCCATTGGTAAGCCTGTGAATCACAACGTCTCGTTCTGTTCAATAAATTAATAGGTCCTGAGCCTAGGTTTGATCTGAGCTTTAACGCCCCCGAAATGGCTGAGCAGGTACTCTGATACTGCCGCCAGTTCCTGCGGTGTATAGGCATTTGCGAACGAGGGCATTGCCATTTTCCCATGTTCAGTCTCGATTGATGTGCCGGTTCGAAGAACAGACGTAATGTTGGTTGTCGCAGGATCGCTTAGACTGTGCGCACCTTCTAACGCGCCCCAGGCAGACTGCCTCCCCGCTCCATCTTCAAGATGGCACCCCATGCACGCTTGTTGAAAAATATGCTGCCCTACGGTCTCATTTTCACGAGGCGTATCTAGCGGGCGTTTTCCGCGTGTTGGTCCGTCGGAACGCGCAGGGATGCTTCGCAGGTAAACAATCATGGCACGGATATCTTCTGCAGGCAGATATCGCAGGCTGTTTTCTATTGCTTCGGCCATCGGACCGGAGGCAGGTCCATGATGAGGGGCATAGCCGGTAGAAAGATATTCGAAAAGCTCATCGTCGCTCCAACCGCCAAGCCCGTGTTCGGTATCTGATGTCAGATTATAGGCTCTCCACCCGACCTGGACTGTACCGGCATAAGCCCTCCTGCTTAGTCCGAACATGAAGTTGCGCGGTGTATGGCACTGATCGCAATGTCCGAGTGCTTCCACGAGATAAGCACCTCGGTTCCATTCCGCAGTGCGATCTGGCACAGGAGCCAGCCGTCGATTGGGATTGTTGAACCAGTTCCAGAAAGTCATTACCCAACGCTGGTTGAAAGGGAAGGGTAGGCGGTTTTCTGGTGTCTTGGCCTGAACTGGTTTGAGAGTGAAGAGATAGGTCTTGATGGCCAACGTGTCAGCGTCGTTAAGGAAGGTATAAGATGTGTAAGGCATGACGGGATAGAGATGCCGTCCGTTCCGATCGACACCGGTGCGCATCATTCTAAGCCATTGCTCGTCCGTATAAGCCCCGATACCTGTCTGGCGATCAGGCGTAATATTCACGGCATAAACTGTGCCGAAAGGGAGAGAAAAAGCTTTTCCTCCTGACAACGTCTGACCATCGTCCGAAAGATGACAGGCCGCACAGTCAGCTGCCCGAAACAGAGTTTTCCCCCGTTCAATCAGGTCAGTTTGTGCCTGTGCTGATCGAGCGGAGATTGCCATAATGACTGCGAAGAAAAGCAGAAAGTACTTCATGCGCTCTTCCCAACCATCTGAGAAACAAACGGAATTTTACGCAGACGATGGCCGGTGGCGGCAAAAATAGCGTTAGCCAATGCTGGAGCTGCGGCCACTGTGCCGACTTCTCCGATACCTCCAATGTCAGCCGAGAGGTCTGGTACCAGATGCACTCTGATATCGGGGGCCTCATTGATGCGCATCATGCGATAGTCGTGAAAATTACTCTGATCTACGCGGCCATTTGTTACAGTAATCTCGTTGTAAAGTGCCATTGTCAGACCGAAGATCAGACCACCCTGGATCTGAGCTCTAACCGCATCTGGAAAAACGACTGGGCCGCAATCTACAGCCGTATCGGCCTGGACCAAGCGGATTGCATTATCATCTGTAACTTGCACTTCCAGTACCGTCGCTGCCCAGGTCTGAAATGAATAATGCAGGGCAATTCCTCGCCCATGACCAGAAGGAAGTGGCGTGCCCCAACCCGATTTTCTTGCGGCTTCGTTCAGAACTTTCAGGCCTCGTGGTGAATGGCCAAGCATGGACCGGCGGAAATCAAGAGGGTCGGTTTCGGCAAGATGCGCCAGTTCATCCATCATGCCTTCCACAACAAAGACGTTATGCGTCGGGCCTACGCCGCGCCACCATAAGGTCGTCAGACCTTCAGGTTCGCATTGAACGGACTCATTTCTTTGGACGGGAATGTCGTAGGGCGTTTCAACAGCTCCATCGACCGTATCTGTATCAAGCCCGTTTTGAAGTCCCTCCGGTGCCCACCGCGCCGTTACGTATGATCCGGTTGTGCGGTGTTTCCAGGCTGCGACCCGCCCCTGTTTGTTTAACCCCGCAGAAATTCGGTCGTAGTAAAAAGGGCGAAACTGGTCCTGCTGAATGTCTTCTTCACGTGTCCAGAACAGTTTTACGGGATAGGAAATCTGTTTCGCGAGCCTGGCTGCCTGACCGATCGATCCTGAATCCAGCCTGCGCCCGAACCCTCCACCAATAACGTGGTTATGAATGGCGATTTTTTCTGGAGGCAAGCCGGTCGCGTTAGCAACTTCCTGCCGTGCCCGAACAGGAACCTGTGTCCCAACCCATACATCTGCGCCGTCTGGCCGGATATGAAGGGTTGTATTGATAGGTTCCAGTGCCGCATGAGCGAGGAATGGGAGTTCATAGACGGCGTCAATTCGGTGCGAACAGGCTGCTAACGCAGCGTCAACGTCTCCGGTATTCTTCGCAACCAGTCCCGTTCTGTCTGAAGCCCTTCGCAGGTCATCCATGAGAGTTTTTGTAGAGACCGCAGCGTGCGGGCCGGAATCCCATTGCGGATTTGCTGCTTCCAGACCTTTGATCGCAGCCCAGCTATGATCACCAATGACCGCAATAACATCTTGAAGCGTTATGATATCCACAACTCCCGGGATGGCTCGTACTGCGGTGTTGTCATAACTGGTCAAGCGGCCTCCTTGGACCGGACAGGCCATGATGCGGCCGATCTTCATACCGGGAACGCGCACGTCCATCCCGAAAATGGCAGTGCCATTACTTTTTGGCTTTGTATCAAGTCTTTGAGGGCTTGTTCCAATAAGGCGGAATGTTGAAGGATCTTTTAGAATGACTTTTTCAGGCACCTTCTGAAGGGCTGCTTCTTCCGCCAGTTCTCCGTAAGACAAGGTCCGGCCGGTTGGTACATGAATGATCTGTCCGTGTTGCGCGGCACAACTCTCAGGTGGAACGTTCCAGCATGACGCAGCCGCTGCCACCAGCATGATCCGTGCGGCGGCGCCTGCCTGTCTCAAGGGGAGCCAGCTATCTCGTGTAGAGGCTGATCCTCCGGTCAATTCCTCGCCCGCAGCGCTATCCGTATAACGGGAAGGATCGGCAGGGGCGGCTTCAAGTGTGACCTGTTCCAGGTCGACTTCCAGTTCTTCCGCGATGAGCATCGCGATCCCGGTGTAAATGCCCTGTCCCATTTCGGCATGACGCATGATGAGGGTAATCCCTCCGCCACGATCAATCCGAATGAACGCATTGGGAATAAAAACGCCCTCTGTATCCGCTTGTGCGCCAGGTAATCCTGGGATCATTCCGGAGAGAAGCATTCCTCCGCCAAAAGCAAGCGTCCCTCGGAAAAAAGCACGGCGGTTCAATATCGCTCCGATATCGCGTGGCTTACGCATTGTTGGCGGCCTGATGGATGGCTTCCCGAATACGGACATAAGTCCCGCACCGGCAGATATTCCCGGACATGGCATCGTCAATATCGTCGTCTGTAGGGTTCGGGTTGTCCCGAAGCAGCGCTGTAGCCGCCATGATCTGTCCGGACTGGCAGTAGCCGCACTGGATAACCTGATTCTGTAACCAGGCTGCCTGTATGCGGGCTCCTTCCCGTGTGTTGCCAATAGCTTCAATTGTCGTGATGTGACGGTCACCAATCAGCGAGACGGGAAGCTGGCATGCTCTGGTCGGAATTCCATCGATGTGGATCGTGCACGCTCCGCATTGAGCGACACCGCATCCATATTTGGTGCCTGTCAGACCGAGGATGTCCCGTAGTACCCAGAGAAGGGGCATGTCATCGGTCACATCAAGCTGATGTGACTCGTTGTTAATCCGGATCGTTATCATCTTGACCCAATCCCCGTTCCGTGAATTTCAATTGATTCTGAACAGATATGACTTTCCTACCATCCCCAGCAAATGATCGGATTGCAAGAACATTGCTGGGAGGCGAATAAAACAGTTGTTTAAGATTGACACCATTTCGTTGCCCTTGGATGATCATAACAGCTTATTCGAGTAGGATCCGATGACCCAGGACGGCGCACCGACTTCTTCCAGTACTCAGTGTTCATCAGGCAAAGGCGGGACCCGCCGACGTGACGTACTTGCGACCGTGACAGCAGGAGTGGGATGTGCGGGTGCCTGTGCTCTGGCCTATCCCTTTCTGGATAGTCTGAACGGAACGCGGAACAGTCGGGTAGGGGAAGATGACACGGTCGATGTTGATCTTTCTGCAATTCCGCCTGGACAGCAGACCGTCGTGACATGGCGGGGCTGGCCTGTTTTTGTGCAACGCCGAACGGCCGCTATGCTTGCGTCTTTGCAGGCTCCTGGCGCAGCGCAACGTTTGCGGGACCCGGAGTCTAAAATCCTTCAGCAGCCCAAGGATGCAACCAACTGGCATCGGTCTGTCGTGCCTGAAATTGGTGTGCTGATTGGAATATGTACCCATCTGGGCTGTGTGCCTTCCTACGATACGCCATCCCCGGCGGATCAGTCGGGGAAATATGCCTGTCCCTGTCACGGATCGCAGTTTGATATTGCCGGACGCGCCTACAAGAATGCTCCCGCGCCGTATAACCTACCGGTTCCGCCTGTCACCATGGTTTCGGAAACCCATCTTCGTATCGGGCTGAGCAAAGGTGATCCCGATTTCGATATTGCCAACATCCAGCAGATCTGAGCGGCCGCTATGACTGAACGCTCCAATTCTCTGTCAGAATGGCTTGAAGCCCGTCTGCCTGTGATCTCGGCTTTCCGGCGGGAATATGTTGATTTCGCGATGCCGCGAAATCTCAATTATCTCTGGAATTTCGGTGCTTTCGCCACGATTGCCTTGGGTCTTCTGATCCTGAGCGGCATTTTTCTTGCGTTGAACTATACCCCGACCGTGACAGAGGCCTTTGCCAGTATCGAGATGATCGATCGTCAGGTTTCGTCAGGATGGCTTGTCCGGGCCATTCACATGGGGGGTGTCTCCATGTTGTTCGCGTCTCTGTATGTGCATATCGGGCGTGGTCTCTACTATGGCTCTTATAAAGCCCCCCGTGAACTGCTCTGGCTAACGGGCCTCGGCCTGCTCCTGCTCGTCATGACGACAGCTTTTGCAGGCTATATCCTTCCATGGGGGCAGATGTCGTATTGGGGGGCAACAGTCGTCATCAACGCACTGAACGCCCTTCCAGTGATCGGAAAACCTCTCGCTGCATGGCTTCTAGGGGGAGAAGGGCTGGGAAATACAGCGCTTCATCGCATTTATGTCCTGCATTTCGTGACGGCTTTTTCCATTATCGGGTTTGTCGTTTTGCACGTCGCGGCCTTACATGTCGCCGGTTCCAACAATCCAACAGGTATCGAGCCAGCCAAACCCGATGATACTGTTCCTTTCCATCCGTATTACACAACCAAAGACGGGTTGGGTCTTTGTCTTTTTCTGATGGTTTATGCCGGGCTGATTTTCTTCGCGCCTGATATCCTGACACTGGCCGATAATTATGCGCAGGCTAATCCCCTTGTAACGCCAAGGGATATTACGCCCGAGTGGTACTTCGCGCCGTTCTACGCAATTCTGCGTGCCGTCCCGTCGAAGCTTGGTGGTCTTCTGCTGGCGGCAGGAAGTCTTGGTGTTCTCTTCGCCGTACCTTGGCTGGACGCATCGCCAGTGCGCTCTGCCCGTTACAGACCTATTCTGCGCATTGCACTGCCCATTCTCTTTCTGGCGTTCATCGCGCTTGGAGCGGCAGGAATGCATCCTCCCACGGGTTTCTGGCTCTGGATCAGCCGGATCGCAGTAGCATATTGGTATCTCTATTTTCTGATCCTGCTTCCCTATCTTCCCCGCGTGGAAATTCCGAAACCTCTTCCCTCAAGCTTGCAGGAGCCCAGGGGATGAAACGTTTTTTCATCGCTACGCTTCTTCTGGCAGGGAGCTCAGCCCATGCCTCGACGCCGGAGCAGCGCGGGTTTCAGGTTTTTCGACAGATCTGTAGCTCATGTCATAGTCTGAATTACGTGACATATTCGGATCTTACGGGGCTCGGCATATCCGTGCCTGATATCAAGAGCTATGCCAGTCAGCATCAGGTGCCCGATGGTCTGGATGAGGATGGCGATCCAAAGACACGTCCTGCGCATCCGTCAGATCATATCGGTTCGCCATATCCCAGCGAGAGCATGGCGCGGATGGCCAATCATGGTGGTCTTCCGCCTGATTTCTCCAGGCTCGCCCTGACACAGGAGGGTGGTCCTCAGAGGATCATTCGCGTTCTGAAGTCTTACACGGCACCTCCTGCAGGCACCAAATTACCGCCGGGCGCATTCTACAATACGGCCATGCCGCACCTCCATATTGCCATGCCACAACCTCTGCACGACGGACAGGTGAAGTATGCTGACGGCACGACTGCAACGATCTCCCAGATGGCCAATGACGTCACGGCGTTCCTTAACTGGACAGCCCGACCCCACCTTCAGGCCAGACATCGGACGGGGATCTTCGTTCTGACTTATCTTGCCGGTCTTGCGGTGTTGCTCGGGATACTGAAGCATCGTGTCTGGAAGCGATTGAAGTCCCCTGAATAATTTTTTTGATCTTAAGCGGTCAGATACAAAGTTAGTGTTCCAATATTTTCCTGAGCGGGACGAATAATATGGTTGATCCATCTGCATTATTGGGCGCTCAGGCGCTTCTATGGCTCGTGCTGATCGCAATGGTCTGTGTGGTGATCGCCTTACTCGGTCAGGTGCGATATTTTTACCGGCGTATTGCCCCTTTAGGGGCCCTCGCGCCGACCATGTCCGCAGTTAATGAGCTCGACGCGACCGAGTTGGAGACTGTCTCAGGAGATCTCATTTCTATCGGCGGTATGAATTCTAACGGGAAAAGCCAGCTTTTACTGTTCGTCTCTGGCTCATGCCCCATCTCACGCAAAATGGTTCCTATCGCCGTGGACTTCACCCGTCGGGAAAAGCTGGAGCTGCTTTTTTGCGGTGATGAGGCTTTGGATGCCCAGAAAAGCGCGATTTCCATGCTGGGTATTCCGGCACGCGCGTTCGTCAACGAAGCCACGATCGGGCGGCAGCTGGGCGTGGATCGAGTACCTTTTGCGGTCCTGCTAAATGCCAATGGGCATGTCGTAGCGCGCGGACTGGTCAACAGTCTTGAGCATCTGGAAAGTTTGCTAAGAGTTCAGGAAACGGGCCACTCGTCTTTGCAATCCTTCATGACTGCAAATCCGGGCGCCCTTGCATCCTAGTGAGGACAACTCGCCTGAGCCCGGCTTAGAACTTCCGCTCTCTGGGATAAAAGATCTGTCGTTGAAATGGGATGAGCTCTTAATTCATGCACTTCGGACGCTGAATAGCGAGCTGTTCCAGCCGGAGTGCTCTTTCCTCCAAGCTGGAACAGAACGAAATTGAGGACATCCGCCAGTTCCTGATCATCCCGGATCAGGGACATCGAAATGCCCGGCACACGCGCAAGATAGGCTCGCCCTTCTGCGGAGCATGTAAAGATACCGACCTGATCGCGCAGTACCGGGATAAACGTCCGCCCAGAGATGCCTTCAATACCGTGACATCCCCCGCAGTGAGTCAGGTAATTAGTCACGGTATGGGTCTGCACGGCCGCCTGTGCTGTTGACGTTCCACACAAGGTCAAAGCCAGGGTTGCAAGGATCTCAGGGAAGGGGATGCGCGGCATCAAGGGCTTTCCGTTCAGCAATGAGATCCTTCGCCTTTTTGGGCGTTGCCCGGGCAGTCTTGATGTCATCAGCCGTAAAACCCGGTGCTCCCGGCGTGTTCAGGGACGACACATAGCTCAGGACTGCGGCAATCTGATCATCGCTAAGTGCCTTGAACGATGGCATGAAGCCCATATAGCTCGCGCCGGAGACCTGAAGGGCGCCATGCAGCCCATTCAACAGAACATCCGCAATATAGGTCTTGCCTTCCGGGGAGGCTGCAATCTTACCAACACGTCCAGTAAGGGGTGGAAACTGGCCCGGGGAGCCAATTCCGCCAGCCTGATGGCAGACGCTGCAATTGCTATTGTAAACAGACTGGCCATCTTCAGCATAGGCTACGGGGGTCGCGGCCAGGATGCAGGTGAAAAGAAAAGCTGTACGTTTGATCATGAAGCATTCCCGACGATAACGGATGTTGAACAGTTATAGACAAGGGCACCTGTCCCGAAGCACCAGATGATGTCGTTATTCGCCTGCGGACGGTAGCTTGGCTGATCTCCGTCAGTTCCAAGGCAGGCAGGTTGGCTACAGGCATCCTGACCACAGCAATCGCGATAGGCGACAAGGTAGGATTGACCGTCACTTGGGTTGAAACAGGTTCCAATCCAGGATGTAGGCGAAGGACGTGTTCCCGGGGGGCAGCTATGGATGCCTCCTCCACAGGACGCGCAAAGGAACCCATCGATCGCGCAATACCGCCAGTAATTGCATGCTGTAGGATCGGTGGTCTGTGCTTTGGCGGCAAAAGGCGAGGGCGCTTTTGGAAGCGGTACTGTCTTCGCCGGCGTTGCGGCAGATACGCGTTCTACTGGGAGAACTGGCACCAGTGCGCCAAATGTTGCCCATGCTCCCAGACGGCCCAGCAGGCTTCGTCGGGAGCTATGACCGGCAACATGTCGGATCAGGCGTTCCGTGACGCGATCCAGCGGATTGGCACGCATCTCGCGTCCAGAAGTGGGATCAGACTGCGTCATGCAGAAGCTCCTTGGTTTCAAAGGAAGAAGAAACTGGGACAGGCAGGGTGCCAAGAATGGCTTCGACCTGTGCTCGTGTGCTGGCGACATCCCTCGCCGTAATGACACCGCGGCTGTCGAGTGCAACGAGTGTTGGCAAGCGACCAATCTGAAGGAGCAGCAGCAATTCCTGACTGGTCACAAACGGTGTGTGTCCAAGGTGCATCCTGTCAGTCATCGCCCGCAGTGCAGCAACATCTCCTTCCCCTATCAGGGTCAGGTCAATGTCATGAGCCACCGTTAAGGCCTGCACGAGAGGCAGCGTTTTTTTGCAGACGGGACAATCTGCGGACATGAACATCAGCACGTTTGATCGGTCGGTCGTATGCATTCCTCCAAGCGGGAAGGGGCTATCATCCAACAGCCGTGCCGTAATGCGGGGAAGAGCCTGACCAACCTGCAACCCTGCAAGAACAGACTGCTGCCCGATGGGAGCCGTCCGCTCATGGAGAACGCCGATCTGACGTGCCAGCGCAAAGACGATCACAGCTAGCCCGACCGTCAGACAGGTCAGCAGAACCGTGGAGATCGTGAGGAGGAGCATCATATGTGCTGTTCCGGCTGGCGTAGATGAACAAAAGCCAGTGCAATCAACAGAATGCTGATGCCTGCAAGGAGAGTTTCAGCGTTCAGGAAAGCACCAACGGGCCTTGGTAGAAAACCAGTGAGAAGCACCATGAGGGCCAAGCCGATATTCCGCCCCACAGCTCTCCATGAGAGTTGACTGTTGCTTCCCGGAATACATCCGCACGACAGGGTTGTACGTCCTCGTGCGACATTGATACCCATCACGAAGGCAAAGAATAACAGCAGGAGCGACGACGCAATTCCCGCCTCACCCGTAAGCCATCCACTCCACAGCCAGACTCCCAAAGCAGCCTGAACAGCAATCAGCCCATAGGCAACCGGGAAGACCAAATCGAGCGGGATGAGACGATATGCAGCAATATCGGATGCAAACCGTGGGACATCCATAGCCTTGGAACCAGCGGATGCCAGAAACAGAACACCCGTTGTGTCGGCAGTCACTGCACCAGCCATTTGCATGACGAGACTGGTCATTATTCCCCCAGCGCGACTGTAAAATACAGGTCGTCACCCAGATGAGGCATCTTGCGTAGCATCTTCCCGGTTGTAGCATCCCAGATGAAGAGATCTCCTGCTTCATCCGAGGTGAACATCAGTGGCTTGGCATCCTGCGTTACACCGACCATGGAGCTTGGCTTCGGTAGTTTGATGCGCCGGATCAACTTGTGGGTTGCTACATCAAGTTCCCAGACTTCTGTTCCGGCTGTCTTGTGCGTCCAGAACGTGCCCTGATGCATCGCTACGAAGAGATGCCCTGTTGCGTAATGCAACGCTGAGAGCTGCCAACCGCCGGGGCGCCAGGTTACCGCAAAAGGACTGTCAGCCGCTGGAGCAGCTTTCATTCCGGCGGCTTCCTGAATGGACCAAGCTGTGTCGATCTTCGTCTGTGCAGACAATGCCGTAGGGTAAACGAGGCCACTATAAGAAATGAACCAGGTTTTGCCGTCAGTCCGGCGTGTTGGACTGTGCTCGAAGACAGCATCCTTCTCCGGGTCAAAGAACGGCTTCGTGTGGGTGACGTCTGCCTTCCCAGCATTGAGACTGACATTGGCAAGACTGCCATCGGCACAGATGGAGGTGAACCCGGCGTTGCCCCATGGATAAGTCAGCGCGCAGCCGGGAAGATCAACATTCAGACTGAGCTTGTGGCTTGCAGTATCTATGACATGCACCGCATTGGTGGGTACCATGTCATAGACATACACGCGGCTGCCATCGCTGCTGATGGTCAGATCATTTTTCTTGGGTGTAACGAGTGCCCGTCCAGGAAGGAGTTGATCATTCACGATCTCAAGGGTTTGCGGATCGTAGGACGCCAACAGATCAGCGCGGTCTCCGCGGTTGCCGCGGGACCAGACCGTTTCACCCACATAGAACGCCCGTCCTTTTGGATCCTGTACAACGTTTCCGTTGTAGGCAGCCTGGACCATCCCAAGGAGCTTGCCCTTGTCTGCATCCACAACATAGACACGCCCGTCTTTTGCATGATGTCCGACGGCATCCTGAACTAGGATGCGATGATCGGTCACTGGGGAAAGCTTGATAATATCGCTCTCCTCCGTCTGAAGGACAGGATCGTCGGCATATGCGTTCCCACACGCTCCTGAAGCGACGGTTGCCAGCAGAAACGCTGTCATGGTCGCTAATGTCGTTGGGAGTTTACGCATATAATTCATATCCTTATGAGCAATATGGAAAAGGATGATGGCATTTTGTTGTGGTTTCGCAAAGATCCTTTTCCGTTTTGATTGATCCTTGCGGGATGCGTGTGGTGTCAATGTAAAGATCTGCGGGGAGGGCGTTCATCCTGAATATTCATACGGCATTTGCACGAAAAGGATGGGTGAGAGCGGAAGCGCCCTCTCCATTGTCCGGCTACAATCATGCGACAGGCTCGATTCCAGCATGTCTTCAGAATTCCGTACTGACAGTACCAAAGAACTGGCGTGGCGAGCCGCGTTCAAGCGACTGATAGTCGCCGGACATCGGATTGCCGTTCTCACCCATCATGGAAATATATTTTGAATTGAAGAGGTTATAGACGTTGAAGTCAAAAGTGATGTTCTTGGCAAGTCCCCAGTTTCCGGCATTGTATCTCGCACCTGCGCTGGCTAGCCAATAACCTGGAACCGACGTGTCGTTTGTGTAACTGAAGTACCGTTTTGAATAGTAGTGAACATCGAAGTGTGTTTCGAGGCCTTTCCAGCGATAGGAAAGATTCGCCTTGTACATGAACTGAGGATAGTTCACGACTTTCTTCCCTTTGGTGTAATAAATACCATCAGCTGTTGTAATATTTCCACCATAAGTCGAATGGTTGTAACTGACGCTGTTATAGAGTGTCAGTCCTTTGAAGGGAGTGAGTGTCAGAGAGGCATCAACTCCGTTCGTATGAACGCTTGTCTGGGTTACACTTGAAACCGGGTTCGTAATTGTACCTTCCGTCGCAGACTGGAGGCGGTGGCTGGCATCTGCATGATAGCCTGCTAGACTGGCCTGAACATATTTGTCCGTGTAGCGATATCCAACCGCATAAACCCAGTCACGCTCCGGCTTCACAGTATGGCGAAGCTGCTGAAAAGTTTCCTGATCCTGAACGGACCATAAGGAGTTGCCCACACCATTCGGCAGCACCTGGTAAGAACGCATGTTCTCGGCAAGATCAAAATAAAGCTCATGATGGCTAAGGAAGTGCCAGCTTCCTCCCACGTGTGGAAGGAATGCAGCCGAAGCGGTCATACTACCGTTTGGAAGAGCATCCGCGCCAGTATAATCCGAGTTATTGTAGTTTGCGCCACCTGCCGTAGTGGAAATCATGGACTTGAAGCCAGCAGAAATGCGGACGTTTTCCAACGGACGCCACGTATCTTCAAGATGATATGTGAAGTTGTTGGTATGCCATACGAAACCATAGCCCTGCATAAAGGCTTTTCCATAAGTATCGTACGGGCCGACAGTTTTTAGTGGTGCACCTGTTCCAAGAAGTGGCTCATTATACCAGAAAAGATCTGCCTGCTGGTTGTTGTTTTCGAACCAGACACCCGTGTCGATTGTATGATGTGCGATATGATAGTTCAGGGATGTTGTGAAACCATAGCGTTCCTGGCGGTTCTGCCAGACCTCTTCCGAGAAGGGGGCGCCCGTGTCCGCTGATGGCGTTTCATAATCGGAATAGGTATAATAACCCGTCTGACTTGTTCCATAAATCGTGCTTCTCCAGCGAAGACGATCCGTCAGCGCCAGATCCAGATTCAGGCCACCCGTATAATCAACTTCCGCCTGACCGCCATCGTACAGGTAAGGTTCATCACCGTTGGCCTCAATCGCATCAGAGGTGGGAAGGGAGACTTCTCCAGCGGCATAGGCCGTTGCCAAACCATAGTTTGGGTAAAGGTGCGGAACGCGCCAGCCCAGTGTCTTGAGCATTGCAAGGGACGTGTCCTGATATCCCCATTCCTGCATGTCGCTCCAGTTAAAGAACGCTTTGATAACGCTGTCATGACCGATGGGCTGAACGATTTTTGCGTCTACCTGCTGCTGAAACTGGTCCCCACCGCCCATCCACTTGCCTTCCTGGCTTCGGGAGTAAGCCACATAAGCCTTGGTTCCCGAGGCATTCAGCTTGCCAGTATCCGCCCGGATATAGGTACGATAGGAACTGTAGCTACCAAAACCCTGAGAAATCTTTCCGCCCGCCTTATCCTTGGGATCGGACGTTTCAAACTGAAGAGTAGCGCCCAGTGTAGAGGTAGATGGAACGCCTACACCTCCTGGTCCCTCTGACAGGACAGAGCGCTCGATATCATCGGAAATCGAGGCCTGAATGACGTTCAGTCCGTTGTTGCTCTCGTAGGTCTGATCATTCAGAGGGATCCCATCCAGCGTTACGCCGATCTGATCCATGAAAAATCCACGGACGTAGATGCTACTGCCCCATGTATCGATACCTAAGGGGTCTGTGGAACTGAAGCTGACGCCGGGCAGGCGGTCTACGGCTTTCAGGACGCTTGTTCCCGGCGTGAACTGCGCCATAACGGCCTTTGAAACAACGTTTTCAGCCCCTCGTGACACTGCTCGGCTTGCGCTGACCCTCATCGTTTCGTTGCCGCCAGTAACGGATGTTGGGGTGCGATGCGTCGTTCTTTTTACTGGATTGAATGCTTTTCGCGCTGAGTGGGCGACGGCTTTTTTGGAAGATGGCAGGCTTTCTGCAGCATGGAGTTGGCTTGGGAGAACACAGAGAAGGGCGGATAATGAAAGGGTTTTCCGAAAGGAAAGACGCCGAGAAGGACACTTCACATGGACCGAGAGGGGTATTCTTTTGCTCACGAGTTCTGTTCCATCTCTTTGGGTGTCTGTAACAACCACTGCGGACCCCCGATCAGTCTCTCAACGAGACGCAGGGTGTTGCCGATCGACGCCAGAGCACATTTTCCTTGAGGCATCATTAAAGCGTTTCGAGAGAAGGAATTTCTCATTGGAGAGCTTTAATAGCCGTCATTTTGCAAAGTGTATGAATATAAAATCGAAGTCGCAACGGTTTTGTTCGGTGATTGAAAAGTCCTTGAGTAGGCTGATAAAACGCCTAGGGGTGTTTAGGATTTAAAACACCTCAATTTCAGTAGACTCGTCGAACTTTCGACATCACTCCGGTTGCAGCTTTTGTTGCGCCTCAAATGGATCGCGTTTTACGGCTTCTGGAAAACCCTTTGATTCAGAAAGGAAAACAGGCGTGGAGAATTTGTATGAGTGATGTTGAAACGCAGCCAGGGAGAAGGTGCATTGTTAGGGGAAAAGTAACTTCCCGGCGCGAGCATGATGCCAGCGAGAGCGGCCTCTTTGGTTAATGCCAGCAGGTCGATCTCGTGAGGAAAGCGCATCAAGCAAAACATCCCACCATCAGGTTTTTCAAACGGGATAAGGCCACACTTTTGAAATTTTTTTCCTGCGCTTTTCTGTAATTCTGAAAGTGCTTCGCGTAGTCTTGCGAGATGAAGTCGGTAGCGACCATCAGCTAGAATGTGATGCACAATTGCCTCTGAAATATCATTGCTTGTCAGACTGCTTGCCATTTTGAGTTTAAGGATATGGTGAGCCATGCTCGGTGAGCACGCAACATATCCAACACGTAATCCTGGCGAGATTGTCTTGGAAAAACTGCTGACACGTATGACCTGATCCAGTCGGCCCAGATAGGCCAGTGTTGGTGTTTTCTCTGCTGCAAGATCTCCAAATATATCGTCCTCAATCAGGGTAAATCCATAAAGCTCAGACAGTTTCAGAACCTGATGAAGAACAGGCGCACTGCAACTTGTTCCGGTGGGGTTATGGAGTCTGGTGTTGATGATAAAAACTTTGGGAGCTTTTACCTGAGCCAGTTTCTGGAGGGTTTCCAGGCACGGGCCGTCCTGCAGGCGAGGAATGCCAACGATGTTTAGCCCCAGTGCCTGAAGCGCTGGGAAAAGGTTGCAGTACCCCGGGTCTTCGACAAATATCGTGTCACCATTTTGGGTCAGACAGCGAACGGCAAGCTCAAGCGCCTGACTGGCACCATGCGTCATAATAATCGAAGACGTGTTGCAGGCAATTCCTTGTCTGGAAAGCATCAAACAGATTTGTTCCCGCAGGCCCTCATGCCCGTAGGCTCAGGACTCATAGCCAGAACATGATGGTTGCAGCGAGGCAGATGGCTGAGAAGAAGGCGGTCGGGCATCTGTCATAGCGGGTTGCGACCCGCCGCCAGTCCTTGAGCCTTCCGAACAT
>Ga0157360_1000460_pt1 | contig 15172 bp, 11 predicted proteins | sample AttlaeALBM1_FD_111483 | JGI IMG/M metagenome (GOLD analysis project Ga0157360, IMG submission 111483) | Fungus gardens microbial communities from leaf cutter ant in Ribeirão Preto, State of São Paulo, Brazil - Atta laevigata ALBM1 | ecosystem: Host-associated > Fungi > Mycelium > Unclassified ... | reverse complement strand
TAGGAATAATCTCAGGACACATACAATTTCCCCTCCCCTCTCCCTCACTCTGATAAATAGTACTGTGAATTGTTGTGTAAGTCAGAGTGTAGAATTGCAAATTGAATTATCTTGTGGTTTGTCGTGTGTGGTTGACTTCTTCTTAATACCTTTGGATAGATCTTGTACAGTAATCTTGGGATATAGTTGATTACAGAAGCAAAACCCTATCATCAACTGGCAAAACAAAACAATTAAACTCTAGGACCAAACAAGTGAACCTAACCAGGAACTCACTCAGGAGAACCCAAGATCAAAACCTAAAAAACCTTATATATCCCTTGTTACTGCGTTAAACTTCCAACGTGCATACAAACAAGGCAGAGCCATTGAAGGCCAAATACAGTTGAATAAGGACTCAAATCTCCTAGGCAGAAGTAGTAGGGTAAGGGTAGTCAAACCAAATCTAGAAAGGATTTCTAATGAATGCCGACAATTTGCAGAAGTATTTAGTAAATCAAAATCAAAGCAATTACCCTCTCACCAACCCTATGACTTGTCCATCTAGCTGGAAAAAGGATCTTTACACCACCATTTGGACCCATCTATTTACTATCAGCATTGGAGCTCCAAATGCTCAGGGAATTCCTAGATAAAAATGTATGCACTGGATTTATCCAACCTTCCCGATCTCTCTGCAGTTCTCTAGCCCTGTTTGTCTAAAAGAAAGATAGGTTGCTAAGGCTTTTTGTTGACTTCCAGGGCTTAAATCAAATCATGTGCAAAGATAGATATCCTATTCCTCTTTTAGCAGACCTTCTAGACGCACCTAGTCAAGCAAGAATTTATACAAAAATTGATCTGCACAGTGCTTACTATCTCATCTGCATTGCTGAGAGCAATGAATGGAAAACTACCTTCAGAACTAAGTATGGCTTATTTGAATGGAGAGTTATGCCATTTGGACTATCAAATACACTCTTTACTTTCCAGCGCTTTATGAATGACCTGTTTTTGGATATACTTGATGTTTGTGTTGTTATCTACTTGGACAATATTCTAATTTATTTGGAAAACCTAGACAATCATCGGAAGCACGTGAAAGAAGTTCTAGGGCAATTAAAGGACAACAGGCTGTATGTCTTACTAGAGAAGTATGAGTTTTATAAGGACTGAGTAGAGTTTCTAGGCTATATCCTTAGCCCAGAGAGACTACAAATGGATGAGAACAAGGTCTGAGTTATCTACAAATGGCTAAATCCACACTGGTTGAAGGATATACAATTCTTCCTGGGTTTTTCTAATTTCTATAGGAGGTTCATCTATAACTATTCAGAACTGACAGTCCCACTTACTTGATTTACCCAAAAAACATGCCTTGGTCCTGGAATAAGAAATGCCAGAACATGTTTAAAGAGCTAAAAGTGGTGTTCACCTTGGCACTGTAAGACTTTAGCTATGACAACTTAGATTCACTCCAAGTCTGAGTTGACAAGGAGAACTCAATAGAGTTCCCATTTGATTTTGTACCCTACTTATACATTTTACTACAATGACTATGCAATGTTATTCCTGTCATGTGTCTACCTCATCACATGTTGTGACTGTGACTGTGATGTGACAACATGTGACTGATGTCATGCTTTGTAACTTTGTGATCCAGTCACATGATATATTCCCAGGCTCTATCCTTGTAATCAGTCCAGAATAAAGAAACGAAAAAGAAAATAGAAATAACTTAGACATTTTGGTCATAATACTTTGAAGTGATAGGAAAACCAGAATCGCATTCCTATCAAATCAAACTACCAGCCCATCTTAGATTGGTTCACCCAATATTCCACATTTCTCAGTTAGAGCCAGTGAAATCAAATACCATCCAAGGGCATAAGAACCCCCTATCACCACCAGTAGTAGTCAAAGGCAACCTTGAGTATGAGATTGCATGAGCATTAGACTCAAAAATTGACCACTGGCACAAGGTACAGCTACTGTATTATGTACAATGGGCTAGATATGAAGGCACAGTAGAAAAGTTTTTATGGGAGCTGATGAATTGCGTCACACATCTGAGTTAGTACAGGAGTTTCGTAAGCAGAACCCAGACAAACTGGAGGCACCGCCTCAAGGACAATAAATTTTTTTGGACGACTTGTAAGGCCATGAGGCATGGCCTTAAGGGGATATACTGTCATAATCAGTGACATCAGTACTATTACTTAAGCTAGAGTAACTGCCAAAAAACTGTAAAGTTCTAACATTACCAGGAATTGTTGGCATTATAGTAACTAGTTTTGTTGTCTCCAAGACTACCATCTGAAATCCAGTTATAATTCTGTCCTGATCACTCTTCAAGCAAATTGAGGAATTAGCTCAGCAAGGGGCGCAACTAATTGTTGAAGCTAACCTATTCCAGTTTTAGGCCTGATACTTTGTAGAGGAACATATGTATCTGTGATAAGCTATAGGGAGCTCTTCTGTATAGGTATTGTTTAGTGACAGAGTGTTCATAGGATTCTTTTCAAGAGTAGATTTCCTTTAGTGTCAAGGACATGCGGAGCAGGAGCGGAGTGACCTGGAGTGGAGTGGAATTACTCTAGAGTGAAAAGGAGTTGATAACAAAAGTGAGGGAACAACCTTGGCCTCAGCTCATGTGCTGTGCCTCAATCTGCTGTTGCGTGTGTAGTTGCATATTTCAGGAGGACAGAATTGTTGCCAGGAGTTTTGGAGAGGAGTGGTATAGATTGATAGGAGTGAGGATAGGACAAGTAGAAGACGTAAATAACTTTAATCTACGAACTAAGGAACTAGGATATAACTACTGGAGTACTTATACTAAGTCCAGAATAGGAGGAGGACAAGTAACTAGCCTACATTGTGATTCTATAGGAGTAGACAACAGGAGTTTAGGAGCAAAAAATTAGTAATAATATAAAATAAAAAGGAAATTATATTATTAAATGGGTATTTTTTGTCATATGACACCAAGGAGCTCTTCAGGGTTAGAAGAGAACTCAATAGAGTCCTTACTTCATTCTGCTACACTACTTATATATTTCTGCATTTTTTGTTCTTATTTATTCTACAAGTTCCTACTAGTCCAGGGTTCAATTCCAGTCTATGTCATATTTCTTTAGTCATAGTCGAGGCAACTCATGACACAGAATGACCTGACTTACAACAGTGCAAATAACTAGTGTAAGAAGGGAGCAGAGTGACCTGATAGACAATACTACCTCCTGCTGCACAGACTGTTGTAGAAAGAGAGTATAGCAGACTGACCTCAACACAAACTTAATAATGCAGAATTAGTCAAAGATTCAAGAAAGGCTGGAGACCCAGATGACAACCTTGTTAGATATAATAATGTCACTTGTCATTGGTTGTGACACTGTTATATTCCAGAAATATGATAATTATGTGATTTATTTCTCCTAATAATTCTCCTAAAATTAATAATAGTAGGATAGCATAGTAGACTACTCTCCTCCTATTCCGGACTTCCTATAAGTACTGTGTAGTTACAGTGTATCTGTTTTTGACAGAATTTACAGACTCACACCAGTTTCTGTCGTGTTTTCTTTCTGATATCTCGCCAGTCTGCAGCTCCTTCTTCCGGGAGTAACTCTATTCCTCTTGCTGACCAAACTATCAGTCGTTTCACTTCTGGCCTCTCAAGGAGGTCGAGATGCCTCCAATTGGGGACACCTTGCATTCCAGTACACCCCCATTCATCTCCACCTCCAGTGGAACCTTTGGAATTCCACAGTGTGGATCTCGCCACTATCCCTCATGTCAACGGTGACCCGGACTGGGTCAACACTCCTATTCCTGCTCCTATTCCTGTGTTCCAAACTCTACCTGCTGTGGCTGACTGTAATCCCTTTAACAATCAGTTAGCTGAGGCTCTCCAACAACTATTGGAAAACCTTAACAAAGGAATAAGTACCAAAGCCTCACCAATCAAAGGCCCATATTCCGGACACCTTCAACAGTTCTGATCCTCACAAGCTCAATCACTTTCTATTCCAGTGCCGACTCTTTTTCTGTGCCAACCCTTTGCAATTTCCCACCGATAAAGAGAAAATCAATTTTGTGATGACCTACCTCTCTGGTGTAGCGCAAGATTGGTTTGAAGTTGCTCTACAACAGGAAGACCTCGGCTATGCACAACCCTGGCTTTCCACTTAGCATCTTTTTGTGGACAAACTCTGGGTCCATTTCAGACTCTTGGACCCAGTAGGGAATGCTGCCAATCTCATCAACAATCTCTGTATGAAGCCAGGAGATAAGATTGCCACCTATAATGTGGAATTCATACAGTATGCAGCACAGTTGAACTGAGGTGATACAGTTCTATGCCATCGTTTCTACCAGAGATTGCCAAATTGCCTCCAGGACCTGATAGCAAACAGGGAACAGGGAAAACCCACCTCCTTCCATGCCATGTACTAACTAGCAATCACTTTCGACAATTGCTACTGGGAACAAAACCGGGAGCGAGATCATCTCCGGAACACGGAGAAGGAGGCAACAGACAGCTACTACTGAAAACAGGGGAAAATGGCTCAGTACTCCACTTCCTCACAAAGCTCTGCTGGACTCATCCCCAATCATCTACAAATCTGCCACAGACCACGCCCTCTCAGAATTCCCTGAAACCCCCCAGATCATCATCTTCTATCACTAAATCGCCATCTCCGTCCACTCTGTGTGTTGACCTCTCCAACAAACTAGGCAAAGATGGTAAATTGAACAGTAATGAATGCAAATGCTGTATCAACAATAACCTCTGTCTTTATTGCGGATTGAAGAACCACAAGATAGATGGGTGCCCTAGGAAACAATTGATAAGGGCACGACTAACTACTCTGGAAGAACAAGAGATTCCACTCTCCGAGAACCTCTCGGAAAACTAGAGTGTGGCTTCTAAGACTCAGTACAAACTGGGAGTCACGTTGAACTCGTTTGTGCAACTACAAGTCCAATGCGTCTCAATGCGTCCACTCTTTCTGATCCCAATTCTCTTTGTATACCCCTTATCTCTCCTCTGGTGTGTGCTTTAGACCATCTCCAGCTTATACCTATCCAAATGCTGGTAGATTCTGGATCTATGCATTGTTTCTTGGATTCTGCTTTTGCTCATGGACATTCTCTGCCTACTACTCCTACTCCACCTATAGGACTGCACCTGTTTGATGGAACCTCAAATAATATTATTTCCAAGATAGTATCATTGCCTGTAAAAATCCTCTCTGGTAAATGCATAACTCTTGACTTCTATGTCACTCTACTTGATTCTTGTTGTTCTCTGGTATTAGGTCACTCTTGGCTCATCCGCTACAATCGGTTGATTGACTGGGTTTCTGGGTCGATATCTTTTCGACCACCATATTTACTTCAAAGTCTGGCTTCTGTTCCTCCTGTTGAAATCTTGGTAAATCCTCCATTCTCTCCAGTGGAAAACCCTCTGCAGTTCACCCCATCTGAGACGTCTCTCTCTAACCCCAAGTGACTTCACATTGCAATTATCAATGCACCAGCCCTACTCCAGGCCTCACGCCTCACAGGCTCGACAACATTTTCCCTCCAATTCTGTTCCACAATGCAGACCAAATCCACCACCATCTCCAAAAAAATTGACCTCTCTTCTATCCCAGAGGAATACCATGAGTACGCCAACTTTTTTAGCAAGTCTAAAGCAGAAACACTCACTCCCTACCATTCTTACGACCTCCAGATTAATCTAGAAAAAGATTCCTATTCTCCGGTAGAAACCATCTACTCCTTATCCAAATTCAAACAGGAAGCACTAAAAGAATTCATTGACAGAAACCTGACCAATGGATTCATCTGCTCGACGTCTTCCTCTCACGGAGTGCTGGTCCTGTTTGTAAAAAAGAAAGATGGATCCCTCTGGCTCTGTGTAGATTTCCGCGGACTCAACAAAATCACCAAAAAGGACTGATACCCACTTCCTCTCATCTCCAACCTCCTAGATTCTTCCCACAAGGCTTGTATTTATACCAAGATTGATCTCCGACATGCATACTATTTGGTCTGCATTGCCAAAGGGGACGAATGGAAAACCACCTTCTGGACTCACTATGGAGCCTTCGAATGGTCAGTAATGCTGTTCAGACTAACTAATGCTCCAGCTGCCTTCCAATGCTTCATGAACAACATGTTCTCCAACCTCCTGGATGTGTGTGTAGTAGTCTACTTGGACAACATCCTGATCTACTCCAATGATATCATGCAACACCAGAGCCACATCAAAGAGGTATTGAAATAACTCTGAAAAGCGGGATTATACATGAAAGCAGAAAAATACGAATTTCATTCAGATTCCATGGAATATCTAGGCTATGTTCAATCACCATCTGGTTTGACTATGTCCGGTGCTAAAGTAGAAACCATTCAGGAGTGGCCAGAACCAAAGAAAGTAAAGGATATTCAGTCCTTCTTAGGATTTGCCAACTTCTATAAACGTTTCATTTTCAATTATTCAGACATAGTCATTCTGCTCACTTGTCTTACTAGAAAAGACACTCCTTGGAATTTTGATGACAAATGTAGGATGGCATTCAATACCCTGAAGTAAGCCTTCACCTCTGCTCCTATCCTTATGCATTGGGTTCTGGACGCACAACTTGTCGTAGAAACCAATGCCTCAGACTATGCTCTTGCTGCTATTCTTTCCATTATGACTAAAGATAATGAGATCCACCCTGTAGCCTTCCACTCCTGGACATTCTCCACTCCAGAACTCAACTACAACGTCCATGACAAAAAATTACTTGCAATATTTAAAGGCTTCAAAATTTGGCAACACTATTTAGAGGGGTCCACTTCACCAATCAATATGGTAACGGATCACAAGAACTTGGAATATTTCTCAACAACCAAGATTCTAATATGCTAACAAGCAAGATGGTCGGAGTACCTCTCTCAATTCAACCTTGTAATTCGCTTCTGCCCTGGACATCTTGGTACCAAACCGGATGCTCTCACTAGACAATGGGACGTCTACCCAAAAGAGGAAGATAATGGCTATGCTTCAGTGAACCCTCATAACTTCCGTCCAGTCTTTACTCATGAATAAATTGCAGCATCTCTCTGAGCAACCATCCTCACCACTCCGACACTTCGTGCAGCCACAATATTGGATCAAGACCAGCTCCATTCCAATATTCTGGCAGCACTTCCCTCCGACTCTTCTATCTCCAACCATTTACTCCATTTGGAAGGACATTGGTCAAAAGACGATGCAGGTTTCCTCAGATTTGATAACAGAATGTATATTCCGGATCACACTAACTTACGTCTCTGAGTTCTCCAGTATCACCATGACTATATTCTAGCAGGACATCTAGGCTAGAATAAAACACTGGAACTTGTACAAAGACACTATATCTGGCCGAACATCCACAATAACATACAAAAGTTCTATAAGTCTTGCGTTATCTGTATGAGATCCAGACCACAGCATCACAGACCATATGGATCCCTCCAACAGCTTCCTATCCCAGAATGCCCATGGAATTCAATTTCTATGAATTTCATTGAGAAACTCCCTTCCTCCTTTGGTTTTGACATTATCCTAGTAATAGGGGATCGCCTGTTGAAACAAGCCATATTCATTCTCACTCATGACACTATTACTTTAGTGGAATTAGCACGTTTTTTTGTCATTCATGTCTTTTCAAAACACGGAGTTCTGTTTCATGTTACATCCAACTGTAGCTCTGAGTTTGTCTCTCACTTCTTCCGCTCCCTAGATACCACCCTAGATATGAGACTTCACTTTACCAGTGGATACCATCCGGAGGCAAACGGTCAAGCGGAACAGACCAACCAGATGTTGAAACAGTATCTCCATGTATACTGCAACTACCAACAAGATAACTGGTCTGAACTGTTACCCCTGGCTGAGTTCACTTACAACAATGCTCCTAGTGCTACCACTGGTGTCTCCCCATTCTTCACCAACAAAGGGTACCATCTTAACCTCATGGTATACCCAGAGCGAAATATAGCTTCCTCTCATGCCCATGACTTTATAGTTGATCTTGATGAACTACAAAACACACTCAAAGAGGAAATCGCCAAAGCCCAAAGGCAATATCAACCCTCTGTGGACTCTTGTCGACAACAACTACTGGACTTCCAAGTTGGACAGTCAGTATTTGTCAGATCACAGTATTTTCGGACAACTCACCTATCGAAGAAACTCTCCAAAAAGTACCTCAGACCTTATGAGATAATTGCTCAGCCTAGTCCGCAATCCTTTATACTCCGCCTTCCAGACACCATAAGGGCCGTTCATCCTGTGTTCCGTATCTTTATGCTCAAACCAGCTACACCCAACACCTTCTAGCAGTGTTCTGAACCTCCGCCAGCACCTGTAGTCATCAACAGAAAACCAGAATACGAAATCTCCAAGATAGTCGACTCCAAAATTGACTGCCAGAGGGCATGCAAACTACTCTACAAGGTTATATGGCTGGGATATGAAGATACAGACAACGACTCCAAATGGTGACCAGCGACGGAACTGGAACATGCCAAAGAATTAGTAAACAATTTTCACTCAAGTATCCCTCTAAACTGGGACCATTACAACCCTGAAATATCTTCATTCCACTTTTTTGACTCCATTTCAAAAAAAAAATGAAATGAAATAATAATAATAATAATAATAATGAGTACTTATGCACATTTTGGAGTGCAGTTTCCTTTGCACTGATTTGCTTACTTGTATTCTGCTCCACAGTTTCTGTTGCAATTTGATACTTGTATTCAGAAGCAGTCTCCATTGCAAAACTTGCATACTTGTATTCTTCTGCAGTTTCCCTTGTGGTCGTCCAATACTTGTATTCTTGCTTTATCATTTATCATCACTCACAACCATTTTCTACTCACAGAAAAAGAAAGATGATATTCAACACAATCAAACAAGAAAACTACAAATTTCCGGTGCCAACAGAATACACAACTAGAGAAAAACTATTACTTCCTTCCTCTACACCCTCCATCCCATTGTCCTCTTCTTGCCCTTCAACTTCTTCTTCCTCCATTCTGTCTATTCTCTCTTCCCTCTGTTTTTCCTTTTTCTTTCTTTCCTGCACCTCCATCTCCTCTCTCTTGGACTCCAGCCACGAAAACTGCTCCTCCTCAGAATCCTGACTCTCTATTCCAGCTAGCTTCTCCAATACCACCACAATCCTCCAGACATCCTTTTTCAACCCTCGAAGTTCACTCAATTTCTTTAGCTTTCTTGAAATCTCCATCTTCCACTCCACATTCATTTGTTGCTTTGTTTTCCTTGCTTTGGACCTCTAAAATGCTTCCGCCTTGGCCTTGGTGCATGCACTGTCAGCATCAAATGGTTTGCAGACTACCTTGGCCTTGGTGCAGAAAGTGCATGAAGTTGCATGACTACAAAAAGTTAGCAGAGAAAAAACAATTCAAACAAATACTTACGGCAAATTTTGGGAAACACAAAGTATTCCAAAGTCTGCACACCTCTCACACAGACTTCCTCCACCAACAATTGATGTCCCCATTTCTCTTGCTAATTCCTCATGTCATTAACGGGCCTCCAGAGTTTCCTTGAGCAAATAACGGACATATTGCCTCTTAGTCAGAGGCGGGAGATCGATGAGGTTCATCTCCTTGTTGGAAGGAGGAGATGAAGGAGACAAGAAGGTCTTTGCCCAATTTTTGCACCATTGTTGTTCCACAGCAGTAATGCAATCCGCCTCTAGACGGTAAGCTAGATCCCTCTGGCATTCCTCTTCTCTCTGCCATGCCTCTTCCTTTTCTTGTTTTCTTTGCGCTTCTTCCTCCAACCTTTTCCACTCTGCGATTTTTGCCTCTTTTCGGGCTTGACACTCAAGCTGTTCTTTTTCTTTCTGCTCTTGGAGCAGGGCCTCCATCTCAGCACATCTTCTGGTTAATTCAGCCTCATAATGCTTATCATCAGAGTCAGAGAAATTAGCAATAGAGGTAGCATTGAAGGACATGGTGATAGAGTTCAGATTAAAAGTGCCATATTCCAGAAATATGATAATTATGTAATTTCTTTCTCCTAATAATTCTCCTAAAATTAATAATAGTAGAATAGCATAGTAGACTACTCTCCTCCTATTCTGGACTTACTATAAGTACTGAGTAGTTACAGTGTAATTCCTCAGTCTGTAAATTAACGTCACTTGGTCCTAATCTCATCTTGTCTGCTCCAACTCTTTCACTCGTCTTCTTAGGACCTTTGTCTTGACGACTTCTATTACTCCAAAATACGCAACCAATCTCACAACCGGAGACCAGGGCGCAATACATAAGTTGAAGTCAAGGTCGTTCAACAAGTCGTTCTCCACTCCGACGTCCTTGCCTGTCTGCCGGGGCGCAACACATAAGTTAAAGCTGAGGTCATTCATTAAGTCATATTCTACTCTGATGTTGTTCCTCTCCGCTGGAGTTTTCTTTTGGAGTTTACACTATCACTAAGTAATATTCTTTTCCGACATAGTACATTACTCAATTCCAGAGTTAATTCCTATTTATTACTTTGTCCTTCCATCCTCTGAAATTCCGTTCTTAACAGACACCTAAGATAAGCTATTACTGTCACCGGTGCCTGACTTTATACTGTTATCTCCCAATTGGGAGCTGTTTTATGGTTTGAGCCATAAGGTATTAAACTAGTTGAAAAAGGAGACAGAAATCACCCTAGAGACAAGGTCTTTGCTCTTCTTAGAAACAACTTGGTCATTCTAACTCAAAAAATGTATTCTCTTTTTAGGAGCAGAGGAAGAGAGAGTAATAGAGAGCTAAAGAGAGAGAAGTAACTCTATGAGAAGAGTGCTTGCTTGCAATTTTACTAGTCCTAGAGCTGGCATAGGAAATAAGATTGAGTGAATCTGAAAACTCACTAACACTAGGAGAGATAGCCTAGGGACTAGGGAGACAAGCACTGATAGCAAATGATTTTTCTGAATATTCAATTGAACTATAGTAGTAGTTATAGAGAAAGAAGAAATATATAGGTCTATAAACTTAGACATGTTATTTAAAGGTTAGTTACAAGCAATTTATATCTAGTTTTCTCTTTTCTCTTAGGTTAGTTTTTTACTTGATACTAGTAGTATCTCTTGAGTTTGTTGTCCATATAAGCTACTTGTTGTAAATAGTCTGCTACAGACTGTAATTGAGTATTGTATTATAAATTTTTGAACAAAAAAAAATAACATATTACATTTATTTCTTTATTGAAGTTCTAGGTAATTAGATATATGAAAAAACAATTAATATTCAAGAAATTAGTAAATTTCATACAAAGTATAAAAAAAAATACTCATTTGCAGTCATATATAAAGACTATTAACAAACCAAACACAACTAACAGTAAAGATTGATATAGAAACTAATGTCCTAATAATTTTATAGCCTATAGTAATAGTACTTAGCTGTAAGGTTTTACAATTAAAATATAGCTAAATACTGTTTCAAGTATTATATATATTTGTTAAGAATATGTTTTATCAAGATGTTAACTAGTAATAGCAAAATTTATATTATTAAGATAATGGAAAAAAAACAACTAAAAATAGTAAATATATATAAAAGTTTTTAGAAAGTATAATAATTTGTATACTAAATCAAGTAGGTTTGTTATTTTTAAAAATATTATTTTTCAATTATGTACTAAAATATATTATTAAAATAAAAAAAGAATATGTAAAATATTAAGCTATTAATTGCTAATAAAATTAAAGAAAAATTTAACTAATATATAAAATAGTTATTTTAAGAATAAGATATATGTTGTTTCAAACAAAAATTCCAAGATATGTTCTTATATGTTAATAAGTAAAAAAAAAAACTTTTATAAGAAAAAGTTTTTATATTGTAATAAAAGTCTAGTGATTAGGCTATCTATTTGGAAATTGTATACCAAAATAATCAAAGAAATAAATTTTATATATATATAATCTAGTTATTAAATGTTTATTTTATGCTTTAAAAAAGTTCTAGATTTGTTCTTGAGATTCTTATGTTCCTTTGTTAATCTATTGACAATCTACTATATATATAAAGCCAAACATAAAAGAATAGCACTGACATATAGTTTAACTTTTCACACAAATATTACAGAATTCTATAAAATTTGAATAAATTTAGTAAAATTTAAAAAAAAATAGTAATTGACTTTTTCTTTTCTCTCTTTACTTAAATGATTTTTAATGGCATATTCAATTATTACAACTCTTCTCTTTTTGTTATTCAACCCAAATAAATATATAAGAAGAATATAACATATATAAACAATGCTAGCTTATTATTGAGTTTGTTTTCTTAAATCATAATCATTATTTTTTACCCTTTTCTTTGCTTTCTTATATCTTTTTACTTATATACCTTGACTAGAAACTAGGCCCTAGGTGTAAAAGAAACAGTACTTTATAACTATGGTGTAGAGCTTGAAGTATGTGACTAAGCTCAGGTCTAGAAGGCCTGTTTCCTTGAGTGTTACTACAGTAGTATATTTGTAAACTTTTCTATTAGAAACTTAGTGCTAGGAGTCCATTGTAATTTTTATATTCACAGGATTGACAACTGCTTATTAAGAGAGAAGTCTAAAATAGAGGTCTTTTTCTTAGGGGTAATAGTATACCTTTATTCTTAGAGTAGTTGTAAGTAAACAGTAAGATATGGATGCTATCAAAAAATAACACCAAGCTAAGAGAGCCAAGGAACAAGCACAGAGAAATCAGTAACCTGCTACTTCTGTCTTGAATAGAAAAAGAAAAAGAAAAAGATGACAATCAAAATTCTACTTGACTTTTGCAGATGTTCCACAAAATCTTGAGGATACTATACTTGATTTGCATAGAGATCAACTTACTGGATAACAACAAAGAACAACTCAGAAGCATAGAAGAATAGAAGTAGAAAGACAAAGACAAATAGAAATCAATCAAATAATAAAGGAATGAAGATATAGATGCTTTTGATTATGAAGAGCAGCAAAATAGAAGAGGTAATGGAGACCTACATATGAATAGAAATATATAGGAAAATATTCTGAGAGTTGTAAGTGACATATTTGACTGATTATCAATAAATAAATATTAATGAGATATAACAGGATGTTGAGAAAGAAAATATTCAAGAGTTAAATGTGAAAGATAATGTAATTCAGATATAATGATTTTTGGATACCAAGTGTCTATATACTTAATGGTTATACTAGAATTAAGATATCATTGTTCTAGATGATATTCTATTACCTGTTCTTTACCCTATACCTTATCTACTAATTGGACAGCTATTCTTAGAGGACAAAATTTACTATTTTGACTTGGGCATGTTAACTGTTATCTGTTCTCATTGTCATGCTCTTCACTTTGACTGACAAACACAAATATAGTCAAAGAAAAAGAAGAGGATTGTTCCTTTATGATTGAGGAGATGTCAGAAAATGAACTGGACTTGGATCAAGATGATGTCTCAAATGAGCCCATAAATTGACCTAACACTAAAGACTTTAACATTGTTGTTGACAAAGTCAAAACTACTACCAATGAAAAGCTTACTTTCTCAAGAGTTAATCATCCAAAGTTTAGCATATACTGTTTGCAAGAACAGATCCAATTACCCTCTTTTCAACCTCTTACTGGAATTCTTCACAACTACTTGATTACAAATGATTATTACTCAAGAGAATTTCACAACAATATACAACAGTATAATACAGCTTTTGCTATGACTTTAGTAGGAGTCAAAATCAACAACTCTATGATTAAGCAATCTGGCTCTTATTGTTTCAAAATTGAGGGAGAAACTCTAATATATGTGCAAATCTATATTCTTGATATAGCAGAACAGCTCAATGTCAAAAGAGCTAACAATAATAACCTGAATTCTATGATAATAGATAATTTTCAAACAATACTTCTAGACAGTCATCCATATATTAGTTGATACTATCATGCCTATGAGTATTACACTCCGAACCTGGTGTTTGAGTTAAAAAAGAATGTATAAACCAGAATGAGGTTAAAGTCCTTGTTATCTCCCATGGTCCTTATGTTATTCCCATTATGTGTTTACCTCATCACATATTGTGACTGTGACTTGTGACATGACCAAAATGTGACCAATGTCATGCTTTGTGACTTTGTAACTGAGTCACATGATGTCTTCCTATGCTCTATCCCTGCAGTAATAAGTCTAGAATAAAGAAACTAAAAGAAAAAGAAATCAGAAAATAGAAATAACCCTCCTAAGATCATGTCCTCAAATGGTGGGAACTCTGGGCATATCTGAATGCTTCTAGTGAAATTCTTTACATGATCTCAGGGCTCCTTTGATTACTTTGTCCCTGTATTTGCATATTCTTTCTTTGAGTGGTTATCCTCTCCACTTGATAAGGTATTGCAACTTATTCCCTCTCCATTGAGAATCCAGTATTTCTTCAACTTGTATGTTCATCTGGTCTTTAGAAATAGTAATTCTGTTGTCAGATTCCTGACTGTTGCTCAAATATAGGCACAACATAAGATATAAGATATGACTCATTGACAATGGAGTGAATAGATTTCCAAGTGAACAGAATCTTGAGCTCATAGGCCAATTTGCCAACTTTTTATATTATGGAAAATGGTCCCAATTGTTTAGCCAATAATTTCTTTGAGGATTGGTCTGTGTTGTAATGTGCCATATCTATCCATACTAAATCTCTACTTGACTGTTCTACTTCTGATTTCCTTCTTGAGTCCTACTTTCTTTTCATTGTTTCATTTGTTCTCTTCAATACCAACTCCACCTCACTTCTAATCTTCTTAATTGTTTTAAGGAACTGTTCAGTTCCTGGAAAGTTTTCAGTTGACAGGTTTATATCTTTACCAGTGTTTGGGTGATGTCCCAAGTTGACCATGAAGGGTGACTGCCCTATACTAGAGTAAATCCAATTGTTGTAAGAGAATTCAGAAATTGATAACCATTCTGTCCAATTGTTTTGTTTGTAATTGCAGTATAATCTTCTAATATGTATGCGAGATCAATGTGGGAAGATGGCTGCTGACTCAGAACTGACCAAGCAACTTTGTCACATGACTTTGCTTTTCACCTTCAGTTAACTCAATAAATTCTACAAAATTCAAATATATTCAGTAAATTCTAAAGG
>Ga0157360_1000457_pt1 | contig 15258 bp, 22 predicted proteins | sample AttlaeALBM1_FD_111483 | JGI IMG/M metagenome (GOLD analysis project Ga0157360, IMG submission 111483) | Fungus gardens microbial communities from leaf cutter ant in Ribeirão Preto, State of São Paulo, Brazil - Atta laevigata ALBM1 | ecosystem: Host-associated > Fungi > Mycelium > Unclassified ... | reverse complement strand
TGTCTACTCCTATAGGATCACGATGTAGACTAATTACTTGTACTCCTCCTATTCCAGACTTAGTATAAGTACTCCAGTAGTTACATCCTAGTTCCTTAGTTTATGGATTAAAGTCATTTATGTTTTCTCCTTGTCCTATCCTCACTCCTATCAATCTATACCGCTCCTCTCCAAAACTCCTGATAACAATTCAGTCCTTCTGAAATACGCAACCACACATGCGACAGCAGATTGAGGCACAGCACATAAGCTGAGACCAAGGTTGTTCCCATTTTGTTGTCAAATTCCACCCATTCTGGAGTAATCCCACTCCACTCCAGGTCACTCCACTCCCACTCCACATGTCTGTGACAATGGGCTGTGATAGCTCTTAGTGATCACCCTAGATGAATGTTCAGGAAGAACTCAATGGAGTTCTCCATTGGATTGAGCTACTACTTTATACTACTTTACAAGTGGCTGTACCCTAAAGTCCCATGGTCACAAGTCTTTCCAGAATGTTCTATGGTCACATGATCTGCTTACTTAAGTTCCCACACTATTTATATGTTGACCCCATTGTGTGTCTTGATGTTGTGGATCAAATGTTCAAATGCATGGGAAATTACTTCCTTCTTAGGGCTCTCATAACATGGCCCCCCCTTCAAGTCTTCTTGTCCTGAGGAATTTTTCCATCAAGTCCAATTTTCGTCCTATCTTTTTTTCTTTTCTTTTTTGTACTTTTTCCTCCCCCATCCATATAATAATTTTGCTGTGAACTCCCTAGGTAATTCACAACTAAACACCTTCTCTTCTTCTTCCTGTTCCTATTGCCTTAGTTCTTTGGCCTCTTTCCCGTACTCCCTCTCAAACCCTTCAACCAATTCTTTTGTGTTCTTCAGATTTTCCCTATTTTCCCAGGTGTCTTCTTCCACCATATATCCCTTCCATCTAATCAAAAACTTTTTCTTTCCTCTTACCGTTCTTTTATTTAAGATTTTCTCCACCTCAAATTCCTCCTCTCCCTCGATAATGACCAGTTTTGGCGGTATCTTCTTCTGCCCCTCTACTTGTGGTTTATAGAGTCGTACTCTACTCACGTTAACTACAGGGTGTATTTTAATAGACTTAGGTAGTTTTAATTCTATCGCATTACTAGAGATAATCCCTTTGACTTTGTAGGGTTCCACAAAATGTTTGGTCAATTTCTCTGATCTTCTTTCTTTCATTTGCCATTTCAAATCCTTTGTACTTAGTAGTACTAAGTCCCCTACTCTGTATTCCTCTCCCTCTCTTCGCTTTTTATCTACAAACTTCTTCATCTCCTTCTGTGCTTTTCCTAGTGCCACCTTAGCTTTCTTCTGGATCCTCTTCATTCTTTCCACAAATTTTCCTGCCGCTTCATATTTTCTCTTTCTCCTCCCTTTAAATCCCATCCTCAAGTCTTGGCCATAGTTTGCTTTGAATGGTGATATTTTTGTTGCTGCGTGGATTTTGTTATTATACGTGAATTCCACCGTTCCCAACCAATCTGGCCATTGCTCTTGCCTATGGTCGATAAAGACCCTCAGATACTGTTTCAGCTCCTGGTTTATTCTTTCCATCTGCCCATCCATTTGAGAATGATAGACCGTCGAGAGTTTTGTTTGGATTCCCAATAAGTGGTTCAGCTCCTTTATCATTCCTGCTGCAAACTACACTCCTCTGTCCAATACAATACTTTCTGGAAGTCCGTGCAACTTCCATATGTGATCTCAAAATAGTTTTGCGAGGCCTTCTGCTGACGTCCTTTCTGTAGTTGCTATGAAGTGTGCCATTTTACTAAATTGATTGCATACTACTAAGATGGTATCATATCCCTGAGCTAGTGGTAGCTTAGTAATGAAGTCTGCTGAGATATGACTCCATGGTTTCTCTGGGATTGCGTTAGGCATTAATTTGCCCACTAGTGCTTCGCTTTGATTCTTGTATCTTTGACAAGCATTGCATCATCCACATATTTCCCTACTTCCTTTGTTACTCCCAGCCACCAGTAATTCCTAGTAACCAACTCCATTGTCTTCCATCTTCTGCCATGCCCTCCTACTGGTGTATCATGATGCAACTGTATTACTTTGCTCCTGAGTTTCCTTTCTGGTACATATATTCTTTCTTCCTTCATTATTATCCCATCCTCTATTTCCCATTCTTCATTCCTTAATGTTTTTATTCCCACTTTCTTTAGTTCTTCCACTGCTTTCACTACTTTTTTGTCTCCTTCCTGTGCCCTTCTAATCCTATCCTTCAGGTTTCCTTCTTCTACCATTATTTCCGCTCCCCTGATTCATTCCAGCTTTACTAACTTTTGGTTCTCATTATCCCTTTCTACTCCTTTCTGCCAGTCTGGTCTTCTGCTCAGTCCATCTACCTTTCCCATGCTTTTCCCTGGAATGTGCTTTAATCCAAAATTAAATCGTGATAGGTATAGGGCCCATCTTGCTTGTCTATGGTTTAATTTTTGGCTCATCATAAAATACTGGAGATTTTTATGGTCTGTCCAGATTTTAAATTTGAGTTTTGCCCTCTCTAAGTAGTGCCTCCATGCTTCTAAGCATCTAATCACTGCCAGTATCTCTTTGTCATGAATTTCGTAATTTTGCTCTGTGGCATTCAATGATTTAGAGATGAAGGCTACCGGTCTCTACTTTCCATCCTCACACTTTGTTGACAACACTCTTCCTGTTGTATAGTCCGAGACATCTGTCTCTATTCTTATTTCTCTATCGATATCTGGAATAGCCAAGACAGGTTCTGTGGTAAATACCACCTTCAGTTTCCCAAATGCCTCCTCTTGTTCCTGTTCTCACTTCCATTTCTGCTCTTTTCTGACCAGCACATGTAGTGGTGCTGTGATTCTAGCAAAGTTTTTTATGAACTTCCTATAATAGTTAGTGAGGCCTAGGAATTTCTGTACTTCTTTGATGTTTCTAGATGTTGGCCAGTTGAGGACTATTTCCACCTTCTCTTTCTGCATCTCTACTCTCTTCAGATCTATTACTACTCCTAGGAATTCCACTTCTCTCACTTTCCACTTGCACTTCTCTGGCTTTACAAATAGGTCGTTCTTCTCTAGTCTTTTTAACATCTCCTCTACCAACTCATTGTGTCCTTCTTTTATGTCTGTGGCTACTAGAATGTCATCAATGAATGTTGCTGTATCTCCTTGATTTATGAGATCTCAAAACAGATCATTCATCATTGTTTGAAAAGTAGCGGGGAAGTTGGTTAACCTAAAATACATAACTGTGGGTTCATATGCTCCAATGTGCATTGTGAACGCTGCCTTCCATTCATCTCCTTCCTTGATCTTGATATTATTATATTCCCACCTCAGATCTAGCTTCGTAAACACTTTCTTCTTTCCTACTCCATCCAGTATATCTGTAATAAGAGGTAAAGGGTATCCATTCTTTATTGTCTACTGGTTTATGTGATGATAGTTTTGCACCATTCTTTGTGTTCCATCTTTCTTTGCCACAAAATGTACTGGTGATGTTTGGAGCAATTTAGAGGGTCAAATAGATCCCTTTCTCAACTGATTCTCCACAAATGCTTGCATCTTCTCTTTTTCCTCTCTTGATAATGAGTAGACCTTCCCCTTTTTTGGTACAAATCTCTCCTTTAACTCTATAGCGTGATCCAAGGCATTTTGCACTAGCATCCTTTCCGACTCTTTCTTTTCAAATACTTTCCTCCATCTCCAGAACTTTTTGGGTACTAACTTCCTTAGCACCTCCTCATCTTTGTCCTTTTCTGCTTTCTTTACTTCTTTTCCTTTTCCTTCTTGTTTTTTTTTTTCACATATAGGTAGACACTACATCATCTTTACTTCTCCCTTTTCCCAGTTTATTTCTGGGTTGTGGGCAGCCAACCATGGCATCCCTAGTATGACCTCTGTTTTTCCCAGGTTGCACACATCTATCCTAACTCTTTCTACATGTCCTTTAAAGAACATGTTGCACTTTACTTGGTGCATTATTGCTCCCCCCACATTTGCTGTCCCATCCACATTTCTAACCAAAAGTGGGTTTTTTAGTTTTTCTATCTTAAACACTTTTTCTTTAGCAAAGGCTGTATCCATGAATAAGCCTGTTGCTCCATTGTCTAACAATGCCTTTACTACCACCCCCTTATGGCTTTTTAGCTTCTCTAACCCTACTTTCATCCACACTTCCCATAGTGGCTATAGTGTGCGCCACACATCCCTTACTCTCTCAGTGATATTAGAGAAATTTAATTTATTGCCCAATTTTTCTGGGTGCAATACACTGTACAGGTTATTGGAGGCCAGCCGAGACCTTACTGTCCTCCATTGTCTTTTGCCTATTCTTGCGGTGTTTCTACTACCCTTCCTTTCTTTCATCTCTCTCAGCAATTTTTGGCCATATGGCCCCACTTTCTGCATATATAGCAAGTTCTGTCTCCTTCCCTTCCTTTGTCCACATCCATTGCATTTGGGTCTCTCCTTGGACCCGTTTGATTTTGACTGGGCATACTTGGCCCCCAGTATCTACCACTGTTGTTTCTTGCCCTCCACGTGATTTGTCCTCCTCTTCCTCCATACGATCCTCCCCCAAATCCTCCTCTTGGCTGTGCATTTCCCCCTGGATACGCCGCATTTCTCCCCAACATCCTCTCCTCTGCTCTGCTCTGTCTCTGGTTTCTATCCAATCTTACTGCTCTCTCTTGCCACTCTCCAATGGTAGTTGGCAATTCCTCTACTTCAGCTAACTTCCTTCTGATGGCCCCGTTCAACCCCCTCTTGAATTCCTCTATAAGAAGCCTTCCTATATAGCTGCTCCCTCTGGCGACCTTTTTGAACTCCTGCACATACTCATCGCAGGTCCTTCTTCCTTGCTCTATTGTTCACAGCTGCTCTATCTTTCTTCCTCCTCCAATGTTTCTCCAAAATTATTTTTTATTTTGGTGAATAGTTTCTCCACAGTATCCACCTCTAACTCTCCCTTGGCCAGCTTATCCAACAGATTATCCTTCCATGCTTCTGCTACTCCTTCTTGCATGTTAAAAGGGTGCAAATGGGAATTGCACACTGGGACAAACAAAACCATGCTATGCCAGCTCCCAATTGCATGCTAAAGGTCTGAGGGGAGATAATCAAAGATGAAGGTTTATAAATAATTAGAAAATAAGAATTATATGCAGCTCTAATAAAATATACATTAGTAGTTGTGAAAGGATTGTAAGATCTCTCTAGATTGTCGTTGTATAGCCTCCCTAAGGTGTCAACCTTTACACACCATGACAAAAGCTTCTCTGGAAAATACAGTTAGTTGATTACTCATGAACCCTTCACACTTAGTTACCCCCTTGTCTGTACCCCCAATACCGGACCTTACAGGTGTGATGCAATCCAAGTGTGCACCTAGCCAAGCTTTCCCAGCCTGCTGTCCTCTCCAAAGCCTGTCCGAGTTGCATTTGCATCTTCTCCCTAGATTGAGTTCTGGGTATATTCTGTGTTCTTCTCAAGACACCTCACTAGTCCCAGTCTTTTTACTCTCAATAGATTCGCATTTACGATTCCAGAGGCAGTGTAGATGGAGGTAGGAATCAAGAGGTTCCTTTCCTGTCCAACTGCACACTGGATACTATATTAAAATGATTACAAAGCCCTGAAACTCAAGGAATAAAATATAAAAAGGAAACTATTACTACTTTTGATGTTCCTTCAACCTCTTCTTGCGCTAAGTCCATCCCAATTCCCAGTGATGACGCGTCCTTATGGTAATGCGTCCTCTTCATCAAATCCTTTCCATCAAAGATAATGCATCTTCATCGTCGTTTCTCTCTAGAATATTCTTCTTGATCTCCCATCACTTCCTTTGATGTTGCTTTGTAAGAAGGCTCTCCTTGGTTACCTATTAAGTAGTCAGTAAACCCCACTCAATGTCTAGTATTTCCAAGTCACATTCTAGGGCTCATTTATCTAAATATAATTGATCTGATGCCATCAATGCTTAATTGCAACCAGAGTCTATCTATCTAAGTCCATTATCCAAACACTACTGGTTCTAGAGTCCCGGTCCGCCATATCTCTAAGTCAGTTCCATCCCATAATGGATCTAGAGTGAACTCTAATTAAGAATTCGTTAGTATAAAACATATCAAATGTTATCTTCTGCAAAAAATTCATTTGTGGTGTAACAACATAACAAGGTCATATGATCATAGAATGTTCTGGAAGGTCATATGACCATGTAGTAATAGGAGTACAGCCACTTGTAAAATAGTATAAGTAGGTAGTCAGATCCAATGGAGAACTCTATCGAGTTCTTCCTAAACACTCACCCAGAGTGATTCCTAAGTCGTCAAGACTCTGTGATAACAAAAGAACTCAATACCACTCCAGAGCACCAATCACCTTGATTCCTGCTCATATTCATTTTACGCGCAGTTGGCTTAATACCGGCGCTGCAAGTGAATACCCCCACCACCACTTACTCTCTTATCATCCTCGCTAGTGGGCACAGTGCTCATAAGCCTCTTGGAAAGCGGGCCCTAGCTATAAAGGGGACTTCTCAATTAGTTAGGGACTGAGAGAGGAGACTGAACACCAAGTCCAGGTGTTTTGCTCAAGTTCTGACCTGTTAATTGGGCCTGCTAGCTACTTCTTTCTTTGTATAAGCTCCGTGCTGTTGTCCATTGTGATGGGTACATGCAGGAGAGTGGTGGTTACTTCTTAAAAGGCTGCTTAGAGTAGGGGTTCCCTTCTTAGGGGCAATCATATACATTTTGATTAGGGTAGTAGTCAGTATGGCAGTAGGAGTCTAGACAGGAGAAGATTGTGCTCCCTGTTAGATGTAGCCTTGAAGGACCACCCTAGATCAACAACAATACCAAGGGGAAGTATCCCTAGCGCCTGTCCTCCACCAACCACCACCATTCCACAAGGAACAATTCCTTGCTATGATTGCTACCCTGCAGCAGCAGGTAAACACTATGCTCCTCCACCAGCAGGGGAGTAGAATAGAGGTCGCAAGGCCTCAAGTCTTTAGTGGAAAGATGGAAAGATAGAGGAAATGAGCGCATTCATCAATGCGGCTCACCTATATATTAGAATGAAGATAACGGAGGAGGCGGCAACAACCCAGGTGGCCTAGGTGCTATCATATATGTAGGGAGGAGTCACAGAAGCATGGAAAGACAATTTGTTGGATGAACTGGCCAAGGGAGAGTCAGAGGTAGACACAGTGGAGAAGTTGTTTACCAAGATAAGGAACGACTTTGGGGAGACATCAGAGGAGAAAAGAAAGATAGAGCAATTGAGGACAATGGAGCAGAGAGGAAGGACATGTGACGAGTATGTCCAAGAGTTCAAAAAGGTTGCCAGGGAGAGCGGCTATGAGAAACGACCTCTTATTGAAGAGTTCAAGAGGGGGCTGAGTGGGACAATAAGGAGGAAGTTAGCTAAGGCAGAAGAACCACCGTCTACCATAGGAGGGTGGTAAGAGAGAGCAGTAAGGTTAGACAGAAATCAGAGGCAGAGCAGAGCAGAAGAGAGGATGTTGGGGAGAAATGCAGCGTGCCCAGGAGGAAATGCGCAGCCAAGAGGAGGGTCATATGGAGGAAGAGGAGGACAGATAACACAGAGGTGGGGGGATAATGGAGGAGGATACAAGGGGAGGGAATACGTTTAACAGAGGAGGATATCAGTTGGGTCCACGGAGAGACCCAAATGCAATGAATGTCGATAGGGGAAGTGGAGGAGATAGAAAGTGTTACTACTGCGGAGGATTTGGCCACATGGCCAGGAACTGTTGGGAGAAAAGGAAGGCAAGGGTAGTAGATGCGCCACAGGAGTCAGCAAAAGAAAATAAAAGTCAGTAAGCTCTCAGCTGGCCTCCTCAAACTTGTACAGTATATTGCGCCCAGAAAAACTAGGCAATAAATTAAATCTTACAATCAACACTGAGAGCATAAGGGACATGCGACGTACATTACGGCTACTAAGAGAAGTGTGGATAAAAGTGGGGTTGGAAAAGTTGGAAAGTCACGAGGGAGTAGCAGTGAAGGCATTGCTAGATAGTGGAGTGACGGGTCTGTTCATGAACACGACCTTTGCAAGAGAGAAAGGATTCAAAATGGAAAAATTAAAGAACCTACTATTAGTTAAAAATGTGGATGGAATAGTAAATATTGGAGGAGCAATAATGCACCAGGTCGGGTACAACATGTTCTTTAAAGGACATGTGGAAAGAGTTAGGATAGACGTATGCAACCTGGAAAAGACAGAAGTGATACTAGGGATGCCATGGCTAGCAGTGCATAACCCTGAGATAAATTGGGAGAAAAGGGAAGTAAAGATGACGCGCTGCCCACCAATATGCAGGAAAAGGAAGCAAGAGAGAAAAAGGAAAGTAAGGAAGGTAGAAACCGATGAAGACAAAGAAGTGCTAAAGAAACTAGTGCTCAAGAAATTTTGGAAGTGGAAAAAAGTATTTGGGAAAAGAGAGTCGGAAAGAATGCCAGTGCAAAAGGCCTAGGATCACATGATAGAGTTGAAAGAAGGGTTCACACCAAAGAAAGGAAAGGGAAGAAGTGCAAGCGTTTGTAGAAGATCAATTGCAAAAAGAGTATATTTGCCCCTCCAAATCACCGCAAATGTCACCAGTACACTTTGTGGCAAAAAAGGATGGTAAAAGGAGAATGGTACAAGATTATCATCATATAAACCAGTGGACAGTAAAAAACGGATACCCATTGCCACTTATCACAAATATACTGGATGAAGTAGGGAAGAGGAAAGTGTTTACAAAGTTGGATCTGAGATGGGGTTACAACAATATCAGGATCAAGGAGAGAGATGAATGGAAAGCAGCATTTACTACGCACATTGGAGCATATAAGCCCACAGTAATATATTTTGGGTTAACAAACTCCCCTGCCACTTTCCAGACAATGATGAATAACCTCTTCCGGAACCTTATAAATCAGGGAGACACGGCAACCTTTATCAATGACATTCTAGTAGCAATAGATACAGAGGAGGGGCATGACGAGTTGGTAGAGGAAGTGTTGAAAAGATTGGAGAAAAACAACCTGTTTGTAAAACCAGAAAAATGCAAGTGGAAAGTGAGAGAGGTGGAATTTCTGGGTGTAGTAACTGGGCCAAGAGGAGTAGAAATGCAAAAGGAAAAGGTGGAAGGAGTGCTAAACTGGCCGGCACCAAGAAATGTCAAAAAGGTGCAGAAGTTCTTAGGCCTAGCCAACTATTACAGAAGGTTTATAAAGGACTTTGCTAAGATAGCAGCGCTATTGCACGTACTGGTCAGGAAGGAGCAGAAGTGGAAGTAGAAAAAGGAGCAAGAGAAAGCGTTTAGGAAACTAAAAAAAGTGTTCATGACAGAATCTGTTTTAGCAATACCAGACATAGATAGAGAGATGAGAGTAGAGGCAGATTCCTCAGACTATACGACAGGAGGAGTATTGTCAATGAAATATGAAGATGGCAAGTGGAGGCCAGTGGCCTTTATCTCGAAGTCGTTAAACACTATAGAATGAAACTACGAAATCCACGACAAAAAGATGTTGACAGTTATCAGATGTCTTAAAGCATGGAGGCATTACTTAGAGAGGGCAAAACTAGGATTCGAAATCTGGACGGATCACAAAAACCTCCAGTACTTCATGACGAGCCAAAAGTTGAACTGACGACAAGTGCGATGGGCCTTATACTTATCACGATTTAACTTTATCTTAAAACATGTTCCAGGAAAAAGTATGGGAAAGGCAGATAGACTAAGTAGAAGACCGGATTGGCAAGAGGGAGTGGATAGGGATAATGAGGATCAGACGCTGATAAAGCCAGAATGGGTTAGAGGGGTAGAAATGATAATAGAAGAGGAAATTTTGAGGGAAAGGATAAAGAAGGCACAGGAAGGAGACAAAAAGGTAGTAAAAGCAGTAGAAGAACTAAAAAAGGCAGGGGTAAAGACATTGAGAGATAGGGAATGGGAAATAGAGGATGGAGTAGTACTGAAGAAAGGGAGGATATACGTGCCAGAAGGGAAACTTAGGGGGGAAGTAATACAACTACACCACAATACCCCAGTAGGAGGGCATGGAGAAAGATGGAAGACAACGGAGCTGGTTACTAGGAACTATTGGTGGCCGGGAGTGACAAAAGAAGTGGGGAAGTATGTAGATGGATGCGATGCTTGTCAGAGGTACAAAAATCGGAGTGAAGCACCAGTAGGAAAACTAATGCCTAATGCAATCCCAGAGAAACCATGGAGTCATATTTCAGCCGACTTCATTACAAAATTACCATTAGCTCAGGGATACAACGTGATTTTAGTAGTATGCAACAGGTTTAGTAAAATGGCGCATTTTATAGCAACTACAAAAAAAATGTCAGCAGAGAGACTTGCAAAGCTGTTTTGGGATCAGGTATAGAAGCTGCATGAGCTTCCAGAAAGTATCGTATCAGACAGAGGGGTGCAGTTTGCAGCGGGAATGATGAAGGAGCTGAATAACTTGCTGGGGATTCAAACAAAACTTTCAACGGCCTATTATCTGCAAATGGATGGGCAGACGGAGAGAGTAAACCAGGAGTTAGAATAATATCTAAGGGTTTTTATCGATCACAGGCAAGAACAATGGCCAGATTGGTTAGGAACGGCTGAATTTGTATACAACAACAAAATTCACACAGCAACAAAAGTATCGCCATTCAAAGCAAACTATGGCCAAGACCCAAGGATGGGATTTGAGAGAAGAAGGAAGGGAAAATATGAAGCGGCGGGAAAGTTCGTTGATAAGATGAAAAAGATTCAGAAGGAGGCAAAAGCAGTGCTAAGGAAAGCACAGGAAGAGATGAAGAAGTTCACAGACAGAAAACGAGGGAAGAGCGAAGAATACAGAGTAGGAGACTTAGTACTACTAAGTACAAAGGACTTGAAATGGCAAACAAAGGAAAGAAGATTGGAGAAGTTAACAGAGCGATTCGTAGGCCCCTATAAGATTAAGGGAATCATCTCTAGTAATGCAGTAGAGTTAGAATTGCCTAAATCAATTAGGATATACCCTGTAGTAAACATAAGTAGGGTACAACTCTACAAACCACAGGTAGAGGGGCAGAAGAAGACACCACCAAAACCAGTCATCATCAAAGGAGAGGAAGAGTTTGAGATGGAGAAAATCTTGAACAAAAGAATAGTGCGGGGGAAAGAGAAGTTCTTGGTGTGATGGAAGGGGTATACGGTAGAAGGGAACACGTAAAAGAATAGGGAGAATTTAGAAAACACAAAAGAGCTGGTAGAAGAGTTTGAGAGGAAGTACGGGGAAGAGGCAAAAGAACTTAGGCGACAGGAGCTAGAAGAAGAAGAGAAGGAATTTAGCCAAGAGTTACCTAGGGAGTTTATGGCAAGGTTACTATATGGGTAGAACAAAAAGAGATACAAGAGAGAGAGAGAGAAGAGATAGGACGAGAATTGGAGTTGATGGAAAAATTCCTCGGGACAAGGAATCTTGAAAGGGGGGCCATATTATGAGAGCCCCAGAAATGAAAGAGTTTCCCACACATTCAAACATTTGATCTCTAATATCAAGTCATATAATGAGGTTAAGATATAAATAGCATAGGAGATTAAGTAATCATATCACATGATGAGGTCATATGATCATAGAATGTTCTGAAAGGTCATGTGACTGTGTAGTAATAGGGGTACAGCCACTTGTAAAATAGTATAAGTAGATAGTCAAATCCAATGGAGAACTTCATCAAGTTCTTCCTAAACACTCACCCAGAGTGATCCCTAAGTCATCAAGACTCTGTGATAACACCTCCATTGCAGTTGGTTGAATGTTTGATAAAGCCAGGAATTGCTCCAGTCCACCTTCAGCATCATTAAAATGATAAATATTGGCATGCTTTACTCCTTGGATCATGTGAATAAAAAAAAAAATCTGATGCCCACTTGTGATCATTTTTTGGCAGATTCCAATTGGTTGAGATCTGGTAATGAATTTCTCTAGCAAATTGGGTAACAAATGATTCATCTAACATTTTTGTGGTCCAGGATACCTGACCACTTCTCTTTTTGGCTCTGGCATGTTCTGCCTCTATTGTTGCTGGGTATTCCAATGTAAGATGAGTTGTACCCAAAGCCTCAATGGCTTTTTGAAATCCATGATCATACCATAACTCTCGTTCTCGCTTTGTTGTCAGGAATGGATGAGCACGTTCCAAATGTCTTAATTTTGGGAAAAAAACATTGACTGCATGTTGGTTTCCAAATATTCCAAGTTCAAAGTTGGAAATATGGTGATATTGGATATTACTCTCTCCCTGCAATAGGACAATGTCATTTTTGAATTCTATGAAATCCTCTACTCACATCAAGTATATGTGTGAGGTGTAATGAGCAAGTAATCTCATGACTAGTGTGTGGTGCTGCCCACAGCATAATAGAACCAGCAACTAGCAAATCATTTGAAATACCAATGGCTAAGTCAATATCACATGTCAAAATAAGTGGCTCTTGAGAAAGAATTGAGTATCTGCTGACATCAAGAAAAACCTGGCATATATTCTCCTTATTTGTGTATTCCCCCATGAGTGCACATCAAAGAAATTCAGCTAGGTTATGTCGAATATGGCGGCCAGAATTAAACAGATTGGCCATCAGGAAAGTGTCAGGAAAGCTAACTCCAAGCTGGAATTAAGCCAACTACTCTTTATCAGCATTAGACAAAAAGAACTTGCTAGAGTTCTTGCTGTATTGGGTTAATTTACTTATACTAATTTTAGTTAGTCTATGCACTCTTTACTCGTGCTCTTAGCTAAACTCTTGTGACATCATGTGCTGTGATGTGTGCCATAACATGTGTGACTTTGATGTCATGTCCTGTCACACAGTGTGACATAACTTTCCCATGCTATTTATAGAAAAATAAAATGAAAAGGAAAATAGAAAATGTTTTGGTGAGACAATTCATGACAGAAGGTTAGGATCAGAATCAGTATAGCTTGATTGATCAGGAGCCATTTTTTAAATCAGTAATTTATTAAATCAGTAAATCAGTAATCTATTGAATTTAACTATTACATGAGGCTCAGTGGCAGACCAAATCATTCTTAGCCTAGTTTATGGGGCTATATAAATAAATAAATAGATAATGAAAAATGAGTAATACCCATTTTATTGATTCTATATTATGGCCTGCTATTGAGCCCTGTGTATAGAAAAATTGATTCTAGACTCAGATGTAAAAGTAATCGGGAGACCAACATGCAAGGAGTTTCCCATCTAGTCAGTATCCAGGTACTGGGTAGTAGTGAGTATGCACTTGATCGTGAAGGTAGACAGGATAAAACTGGTCATGATACCCAGGTAAAAGTTGATGGGAGAGGTGCCATTTTCTGGAGACCAGAAGAGGAAGGAATAACAAGGTTGATAAAGTCCATAGCTCAGCAGACTCTCAAAAGAGTCTTCTCCAATGGTTACAAACGTGTCATAATAGTAGTAGTGTTTCTCGATTACACATGACGGCATTGTGAGCCACAGGAGGACAATGTTTGAAAATCTTCTGAATGATTTCAGGGTGGAGCCTACATATGAGAAGAATAGAAGCACATACAAACTCAAACTGTAGACCCCTATCTTATTTAAAAAGACATCACGCCACCCAAAGCTGTGGTATCTGCTCCATCATAGTCTTGGACTTTCTCACATGCTTTTCTATATGGGTTTGGATCCTGGTGAGTTGGAAAAATCAGCTGAGCCAGTGCTATGTTAGTAATGGATTTATTCATTTTTAAATTGGACTAGGTACGTAGTCACTAGGCTATCCTTCTATCCATCGCTAGTTTAAAGCAGTTCTCAAGTGGGACACTAACCCTGGTGCACATGACCTCACATGACCTCTATTTATTTTTTTATCTTCAGGATAATCTAAGAAGTTATTGTTAAATGGGAAAACAGTGAAGATAGCAATTTCCTAAATTTGATAGCTGCTTGTCTAAGTGTAAGTAAAGCTCACCTAACTACATATATTTTTTAAAAAACAGTTCTTTTTCAAACCAATAATTAAATGGTAAGTTAAAATCATAAAACTTCATAAAGTCCACAACCACATTTCATGGGTGGTATGGAGCCTCAACAAAATCCAAGCAAGGTTATCTGTTGGATTTGGATTTGGATAAAGATGAGTTTAGTCCGTTCTTTCAGGGAGAGAGTGTACACCCCAATGGTGACATCTGCAACAAATATGAGAAACACAGCTCTGCCCTTTATAGATCACTTACAAGAGATATTGTAGTATGCTGCCATCATGCACAAGTCCAGTATAGAAATGTTCATCTCATTTTCTTAATCATGTTTTTAATGCATGACAAGACAAAAAGCAATTAATTAACTTACCAATTGCAATACATTTCAAGTTGCTAAGATTATTCGACCAACTCTGAAAGATGATCTGACAGATGTTGATGACTGACATTGTGCAGATTGTAGTAATTTGGGTTCTGTGTCATTTGATGGTAAAAGTATGTCCATGTTAGAATATCAAGTTTATCAGTATTGACTCCATTGTAGTACTTCTTCATCTGACCATTGCATCCTGTTTGTTCTCAATTGTCTTCACTGCAATTGTTGCCAAGAAATAATCATGCAGTAGGTGTGTGAGTAAATAGCTCTTGATTAATAACCCCTCTACCAAAAATGTTTTGCAAAAGTCCTTCCTCGCATGTTGACAAATAAGGACACATCTGCTATTATTATCCTTGCTCAGCCAACACGCATGTCAGACTGCATCTAGGAATAGATATCAGTCAAAAAGAAATTACTAGTTGTAGAATAACCCACATTTTCAGTCAAGTTGAAATTTGTTGGAAAGTTGAAAACAGACACATTTTTGGCAGCCTCCCCAAGCATCGCCATTTCCTTATCTGGGTCAGGCATGAAGCCATCACCATCTGCTGCCTTGGGTACTGTACCTTTTCTTCTATAGGTTCTGATGGGGCCATAGATGATTGCTGCCCAGTCTCTGTAAGGGAACACCTCCATTTCCATCCCTGAATGCTATGACAACACTCCGGAGCTACCTTAGCCTGTTTACTAGTGGAACTTAAACACACTAGTTTAGCTCCGATCCTACTAACCCTGACACTAAGGGATGTATATAATGTAGAGTATCCCTCCAGAAGCCTCATCCTAATCTCTGAGGATTCTCCTGGAGGTGAGTTGTATCATAACTACTAAGTGTAATATTAACTGAGGA
>Ga0157360_1000456_pt1 | contig 15260 bp, 10 predicted proteins | sample AttlaeALBM1_FD_111483 | JGI IMG/M metagenome (GOLD analysis project Ga0157360, IMG submission 111483) | Fungus gardens microbial communities from leaf cutter ant in Ribeirão Preto, State of São Paulo, Brazil - Atta laevigata ALBM1 | ecosystem: Host-associated > Fungi > Mycelium > Unclassified ... | reverse complement strand
GCCGTGAGCTCTTGCGGTAGCGCACTTCAACGAATACCAGTGTGTCTTCGTGGTGCATGATCAGGTCAATTTCCCCACCACGGATACTATAGTTGCGAGCGACTTCCACCCATCCATAGGCCTTTAGAATCCTGGCAGCCCTCTCTTCGATTTGGCGTCCGATTCTGACAGGTTGTGTGGAAATTGCCTTTTTGGAAGGGGAGGATTGCATATCCGATCGTCTTTCCATTTTAACGGTATTGGTTGGACAGGCAGGTTCTGCACAACAGTGCACTGTATCGTGATCTCGAGGCGCTGTTCACGTACTTATCAGAGGTTTGGCCGTTAAGCATTGGCCTTGAAATTCTTTCCTTCCTACCCGGATTCAAGCATCCGCCTTTTGTAGCCAAATCCGTTAAACATTTTTTTCAATCAGTGATGAAGCAATGTACTTGAAAAGAGCGTTCTACTGGCTATACCCAATGCCGACAGAACGCCCCTTTTACTATTTATCGCTTTTAACGATCTACTTTCCTGCCATTCAAGTGATGCCTTACGGTTCAAGGTTGCGCGGGAATGCCTCCTTTGAACTCGGCCCACGGCAAATGGCGTTCAAAGCGGCGATTCTTGTCGATCTGAAGAAGGCCGGTAGCACCGTTGACTTTGGTGGAGGAAATCGCCTTAAAGAGAGACAGACTGTGTGCCAGGGTATACGCATCAACGCCCATGGCTGCCAGTTTGAAAACAGGTGGCGGGAGTTGAGCCTGACTGAGTTGTTGATAGGCGGCTGAATCGGCTAGATTCGAACTGCCTACCACCTGTGGAATTTCCCATGGAATATTAGGGAATTTAATGCCATTCAGGTCGGAATCCGAGTCAGCATTTGGTGCGCCCGAATAGACGTGTGAGGTTGCATAGATGGGCAGATGGGTATTGTAAAATGCCAATGTCGGCGGTACCTGACGCGCATAGGAGGGTAGTGCGAGCATGAAGATCATGTCAGCCGAATTGCCGCCATTTCGTAGCATGCGGGTGACTGTGCTGGTAACGGCACTATTCGGGTTGTAGTGTTCAACGTCGGCCACCTGACCACCCTGTGTCTGCCATTGTTGGGCGAATGAGTTGTATACACGATTTCCCCAATCATTATTGGGTACGAGTACATCAGCATTATGGTGTCCGTCCGCGGCGGCCTGCATGGCTGCCTGACGCGCTTCGTCTTCGGCTGACAGCCCGTATTCATAGAGATCCGGGTTGTTGTTGGTTGCCGAGTTACCATAGTTGAGGGCAAGAGTAGGTAGTGGGGCGCTCGTTTGTTGTTCCAGTTGTGTGACCAGATTCTTGTCGAGGGGGCCAATGACTACCTGGGCACCGGCCTGTTCGGCCTGCTGGTAAAGTGATTGCAGGTCACCCTGGGAAGAGTCGATGAAATCCAGGGTGGGGGTGCTTTGTCCTGATTGGCTTTGGGCCTGCTGTTGTGCCTGAATACCTTGTTTGATCGCCTGTGCAACCGTTGAAAGATCACCGCTTTGAGGCAACAGAATAGCAATCTTGCTGATGGTTTGCGTCTGTGTGTTCTTGATCGATGTCAGTGATTCAGGCAGCTCTTTTGAGGCAGGATGATCCGGGTAAGCTGTTTGCCAGTTGCTGATCTGTGTTTTATAGCTATCGATGTTGTTGCCGGCTTGCAAGTGCAACTGTGCTAGCGTAATCCAGCCATCGGCAAGTGAATCGGGATCAGGCACACGATTGAGTTGGCTGGCGTTAAGCTGCGAGAGTTGCTCCCAGATATCGTTGTTCAGGTCAGTTGTACTATTGGCATTACGTTGAGCCTGAATGAGTGTGATCGCAGATTGCAGATGGTTGCCCAGCTTTCCTTGTGCCTCACCACGCACTGTTTCCAGTGTCTGTTTTTGAGTATCGTTCAAGGGAATATGGGTGTTGAGGATATTGGTGGTTGTCAATGCAGCTCGGGTATCGCCTGTTTCAAGCGCACCTTGTGCCAGTAGTGTGGCATAGCGGGCTTTGTCGTTATCGTTCAGTTGGCGTGCATTGATCTGCCGCAGCACATTGACTGCCTTAGCGCTATTCCCCTGTTGTGTTAGAATATCTGCTGCCTGTAGCCGGTTTTGCGCCGCCTCTTGCCCCGTCTGATGTTGTGCCTGATCCAGCAGGCTTTGGGGGGAAGGCGTACTGCTTCCAAAAGGGTTGGCGGCACATCCACCCAATATAAGCGTGGCGATAGTCAAGCCGCCAAGTTTATGCAGCGAGTCGCGCATGTGAGTTCACTCCTTGTGCAATTCCGGTACAGTATCCTGTCAATATTATCAGATCATGGGAAAAGCGACCCATGATTTGCGTATGTTATTAAACCTAGCAGGTCACGGATAACGTGGCGAGCAATCATGGGTTATTTTTTGTATGCCATAAACTGCTGTCGTTTCAGTCGCTACCAGTGATCGCCTGACCACAGAGCCTGTTGCATGGGTGGCTGATAAAGCATGTCGCACATACGCAATGGATGATGCTGTCATAAATAGTATTGAACGGATTCCGAAAAAAGACGTGTATGAAACGGGTCGTAATGAATCAGACGGTAGTGATGTTGCAGCAGAATGATGCATAGGCGAAGAACGGAGTGTGTCCATAGTGTCCCCAGTCACAAATGAATCCAATATATCGGCTGCGAGCGAGTCCGCTTTAGCCCCTCATGATGCTTCTTCAGGTGCACTTTATGTGGTGGCAACACCCATCGGCAACCTGGATGACTTATCTCCCCGTGCTATTCGCATTCTTCAGCAGGCAGATGTCATCGCAGCGGAAGATACTCGCCACAGTGGGCGGCTATTGTCACACTTTGATATCAGAACGCCGGTCATTGCCCTGCATGATCACAATGAACGGGCGCGCGCTGATGCGCTGGTGCAGCGTATCGGCCAGGGAGCAAAGATAGCCCTTATCAGCGATGCGGGTACGCCACTGATCTCGGACCCTGGTTATCGCGTGGTAGGGATGTTGCGTGAGGCAGGGTTGCCTGTCGTACCGGTTCCTGGGCCTTGTGCATTGATCACCGCGTTGAGCGGGGCGGGCCTGCCGACGGATCGATTTGTTTTCGAAGGGTTTTTACCTGCCAAGCGCTCGTCCCGGCAACGTGTGCTTGGACGTTTCTCCAAAGAAACGGCGACATTGGTTTTTTACGAATCTCCCCATCGGATCGAAGAAAGCCTGCGTGATATGTCGATTGTCTTTGGAGGTCGGAAGATCGTATTGGCCCGTGAATTGACCAAGCGCTTCGAAACTTTTTTATCTGGATGTGCAGAAGAACTTTTGGCACATATGGCCTCTGATCCAGATCAAAGTAAAGGTGAATTCGTTGTCATGATCAAAGGCGCTGAAGAAGAGGCAGTGCCGGGGCAGGATGTGGATGCAGACACTTTGCTTTCCGCCCTGTTGGATGCCGCTGTGGGTGTTAAACAAGCCGCAGGCGTCGCGGCAAAAGTATTGGGCGGCAAGAAGCAGCAGTGGTATGAAAAGGTGCAAGCCATGAAGGATGCTCGCTAGCGGATAGCTCTCTTTTAATGTAACTCCCTGTAACTGCACGGTTATACAGTGACTTTACCTTGAGTGACAGCGCATGCGCTGGTATTCTTCACGCTAGAGAGTCGGTCAGACAGTCGCCGCTATATAGCCACGAATTTCGGTTCATGGTTTGTAGGGGAGGAAAGTCCGGGCTCCACAGGGCAGAGTGCCAGGTAACACCTGGGCGGCGCGAGCCGACGGAAAGTGCAGCAGAGAGAAGACCGCCTACGCAGGTCCGGTTTACCGGGCTGCCGGCAAGGGTGAAAGGGTGCGGTAAGAGCGCACCGCGCGGCTGGCAACAGGCGTGGCATGGTAAACCCCACTCGGAGCAAGACCAAATAGGGACCCATCGGCACGGCCCGTGCAAGGGTTCGGGTAGGTTGCTTGAGGCAAGTGGCGACGCTTGCCTTAGAGGAATGACTGTCCACGACAGAACCCGGCTTATCGGCTGACTCTCTACAATTTCAATTCGGTGCGCTATGTAACCTGAACGCATCGAATGCCACAGGTTCCCCCTGTTATCTTCGGGAACCTGTTATTGCCAAGATCTGGATATTGTCTTTTGTACCGAGGGCTGTTTTCTTGAGTACCTGACGACATCCCTGTTATTTAGACCAGGGTCAGCCAAGCACAGGCACATCAGGCAGAAGTCAACTACACTCGTTAAGTTGACCATGCTGAATCTGTATGGATTATGCAGCACTCAATATTGTTCGATGATGATTCTTGGTAGCCGGTGTATATAAAAGCGGTAACAGATGAATGTACAAGCGGTAGCCGGGAAATACATTCGGTTTTATTTATTTTTTGACTGTTAGTAGGTGCCATGACATTGAGGGTTGAAGATACTGAGCTCAACAAAACTCGGTCCCTGCCACAGTCGGAAAAGCACAAGCACACAAGCGTGTTGCTTGACGGTGCTGTGGATGCATTAATTTCCAATCCTGATGAGCTTTATATCGATGGCACTTTTGGCCGTGGTGGTCATAGTCGTGCCATTCTATCCAGGCTTTCTCCCAATGGGCGCCTGGTCGCGATTGACCGTGACCCTCAGGCCCTCGAAGCAGCCAACGCTATTTCAGACCCACGCTTTTCAATACATCGTGCTACCTTTTCAGAAGTAGAGGCTGTGGCGCGTGATGCGCAGGTCGAGGGGGGCGTGGCAGGTCTTCTTCTCGATATTGGTGTTTCTTCTCCCCAGCTGGATGATGCTCAACGTGGTTTCAGCTTCCTGCGAGACGGCCCTCTGGATATGCGGATGGACCCGGATTCGGGTATGTCCGCGGCCGAATGGGTGGCCTCGGTAGATGAGTCTGAAATGGCGCGCGTCTTCAAAGTCTATGGTGAAGAGCGTTATGCGCGGCGTTTGGCACGCGCTGTTTGTCGGCGTCGGGAAGAAACAGCGTTCGTTACCACTGGTGATCTTGCTGCGGTGTTGAAAGAAGCGCACCCGGCATGGGAAAAGCACAAGCACCCGGCGACCCGCGCATTTCAAGCCATTCGCATTCATATCAATGATGAGCTTGGACAGTTGGAAAAAGCGCTGAGTGCGGCTCTCACTGTATTAAGACCGGGCGGTCATCTGGTGATTATCAGTTTTCATTCGCTCGAAGATCGTATTGTGAAGCGTTTCTTTCGTGATGAATCCCGCGGAGATGCGCATTTGCCGCCGCATTTACCTGTTACTGAAGCACAGCTGAAGCGCCGGCTTGAAATCGTAGGTAAAGCTCAAAAACCTTCTGCCGAAGAAATAGACGTTAATCCGCGTGCACGTAGCGCTGTCATGCGCGTTGCTCGTAAGTTGGGGTAAACACCTTATGATAACTCCTGTCGCAAAACGGGCTGGGCGCCCAGTCGCTAAAGTGGGTAGTCTTTCTCGCCGATTATTTTTTGGCGCTACCTTGTTAACGGTGTTTATTTTGGCAGTACTAAACCTCGTATCTGCCTTTGCAGTGGTGACGATAACCCACCAGACCCGTGTGCAATATGCGGAGCTACAGACACTTGAACACAGGATGGATGGCTATCAGGCTGATTGGAGCCGTCTGTTGCTGGAGGAGAGTACCTGGTCCAGTCCTTCGCGTATTGAAGCCATAGCGCAGGATCATTTGCACATGCATGTCCCGGCCGTTAATGAGACCAGGGTGCTAAGCCCATGAATAATTCGCAGTATCGGGGGCAGCGTGAAAGTCGCCAGCCCGCGTCGACAGGGGGTTCATTGCCGGCCAGTGTCTGGCGATACCGTATCATGCTGGCCATTATCCTTGGGGTATTGGCCCTGTTGGTTTTCCGCATCGTGGATCTGCAGGTGGTCACGCAGAAATTCCTCATGGGGCAAGGGGATGCGCGTACCATTCGCAATATCAGTATTGATGCTCACCGGGGCATGATTACCGACCGTGATGGTGAGCCTTTGGCAGTATCGACACCGGTTATCACTCTGTGGGCCAATCCCCACCAGATGCCCACTGACACCGCCAGTTTGACGCGTCTTGCCAATGCACTGGGGGAAGATCCTTCTTCCTTCATTCAGCATATTGGGCATTTGCGAAGTCGTGGTTTTATTTACCTGCGCCGTCAGGTGGCGCCACAGGATGCGCAGAAAGTGCTGGATCTGGGCATCTCAGGGGTGTATGGGCAGCATGAATACAAGCGTTATTATCCTGCGGGTGATGTGGCGGCCCAACTGGTGGGCGTCACCAATATTGATGATAAAGGTCAGGAAGGACTCGAGCTCGCCTATAATCAATGGTTGACTGGCAAGCCGGGAGAACGCCGCGTGCTGGTAGATCGTAAAGGTCAATTGGTGCGGGAGCTACACCTGATTCGTGATGCTCACCCGGGTGGAGAGCTGCATCTTTCGATCAATACTCGACTCCAGTATCTGGCCTTTCGTGCGCTGTCGGATGCTGTCCGACAACACCACGCGGATGCCGGTACACTGGTCATGATGAATGCGAAAACCGGTGAAGTACTGGCATTGGCCGATTTCCCCTCTTATAACCCGAACAATCGCTCTGACATGGACCCGAGCGGGTTGCGTGCACGGGCTGTTACCGATGCTTTCGAGCCGGGGTCAGTCATGAAGCCACTGGCCATGTCTTCGATTCTGGAAAGTCACAAGGTGCCTTTGGATACGGTATTGAATACCTCGCCCGGCTACATGCGCGTCGATGGTTATACGATTCGTGACGTTTCCAACTTTGGACGCCTGACGCTAACAGGCGTCATTACCAAGTCATCCAATATAGGGATGACCAAATTGGCGCTTCGCGTACCGGATAATACGATCTGGAATATGTACAACCGACTGGGGCTGGGTCAGAGCCTGGGTACCGGCTTCCCTGGTGAAGCCACCGGTAGCCTGCCCACCCCATACTCATGGTCGGATGCCAAACGTGCGACCATGGCCTATGGTTATGGTGTTTCCGTATCCGCATTACAGTTGGCGACGGCTTACACGGCGCTGGGTAATAACGGATGTCGGCTGGCACCCTCGTTTCTGCGTCTGGATTCTACCCCTAAATGTGCGCAGGTGATGAATCCTGATACAGCCCATCGGGTATTGAACATGATGGAGACCGTCATGGGGCCTTACGGCGGGGGATATCGTGCCCGCATTGATGGTTATCGTGTGGCCGGTAAAACGGGGACAGTGCACAAGGTCGGGGCGTCGGGTTATGAGGCAAACGCATACCGTTCCAACTTTGTCGGGATTGCGCCCGTATCGAACCCTCGCCTGATTGTAGTGGTCTCGATTGATAACTCGAAAACCGGTGGCTATTACGGGGCTCAGGTGGCTGCGCCGGTGTTTTCACAGGTTGCAGGGCCCGCCCTGCGCATGCTGGATGTACCGCCCGATGCCAATGCCGGAAAGTATCATGTGATGTCTCCGCAACAACAGGTAGAACAGGCCGAAGCCATGCGTCGGCAACAGGCACAGGAAGTGACGGGTATCAATAACAATCAGGCTGCAATCAATGCTGCCAGGAAAATGCCAAATGACTGAGCAGGCTACCATGACTGATATTGCGCCCGAACTTCGGGTGTCAAGGGCTGAGCTGTCTCGGGTATTGAAAGCCCATTGGCCGGAACTGCCTGATGCATACTTCGATGCTGTGGCGGACTATAACGGCCTGTTTGTCGATTCTCGAAAAATCCGTTCAGGTGACGTATTCATTGCACGTGAGGGTAGCCAGCAGGATGGCCATTATTATATTCCCCAAGCGTTGGACAATGGGGCGGGTTTGGTGTTGTTGGATGAAGGGGGGCTTGAAAAGCTCTCCTCGCTGGCGTTCCCTGATTCTCTCTTGGCAGCTGATGGTCAGCTCAAGGAGAGTCTTCAATCGCGAATTGTCGCATTGACGGATTTGGATAGCGTGCTGATGTACCTTATCCAGACCTTGGCTGATATTCCTGCTTCTCTGGATATCATGGCGGTCACGGGAACAAATGGTAAAAGCTCGGTCACCCATTATATTGCTGCGCTTTCCGAACATCTGGGGCATTCGACCGGCCTCATGGGTACGCTGGGTGTAGGGCGTTTGGACGCATTGCAGGAGACAGGGCTAACGACACCTGACCCGTTGGCTGTTGCCGGTGTTGCCAAACAATTGGCTGAGGCTGGCTGTGAGCGTCTTGCTCTGGAGGCTTCCTCTCATGCACTGGATCAGGGGCGTCTTGACCCTCTTGAGATTCGTACGGCGATCTTTACCAATCTGACACGAGATCATTTGGATTACCATGGCAGCATGTTGGCCTATGCTGCTGCCAAGGCCAAACTGTTTCAGCGTAAGACTATCGAGCTGGCTGTTGTAAATGCGGATGATGATTATGCTGCGTTGATGACGGCAGGATTACCTGCCACTGCTCGTTGTCTGCGAGTCGGGGGTGCTGAGGGAGATTTTCGTGTTCTCTCATGGGTACCCGAGGCCGCTGGGCAGAAAGCGCATTTGTTAACACCAGAAGGAGAGCGCGAGCTGCGTCTTTCCCTGATGGGTCGCTTCAATCTTGATAATATTTTACTGGCGATCGCTGCATTGTACGGGCGTGGCGAGTCCCTGGATAAGCTATTGACCATTGCTGAACGTATTCATCCTGTTGCTGGCCGGATGGAACGACTTGATCTACCCAATGCACCATTGATAGTGGTGGATTACGCGCATACGCCCGATGCGCTCGAGAATGCACTGGGTGCGCTTCATGATCACGTAAAGGGTAACCTGTGGTGCATTGTGGGATGTGGAGGTGATCGTGATACAGGCAAACGTCCCTTGATGGCTGAGGTTGGTGCTCGCCGTGCGCAGTATTTGGTTATTACCGATGATAATCCGCGTACCGAGGACCCAGCGGCTATTAGGGCTCAGATGATTACCGGTGTCCCCAATGGGGCTGTATACGAAGAGGTCGCCGGGCGCCAAAAAGCGATTGAAGACACTATTGCCCAAGCCAGTGCAGATGACTTGATTCTGATTGCTGGCAAAGGGCACGAAAATTATCAGGATATCCGTGGGGTGCGTCATCCTTTCTCGGATCTGGATATTGCTCGTCAAGCGTTGACGTTACGCAGTCGCCCGTCAGTGCATGAAGCCGAACATTATCAAGAAAAGAACCGTACACAAGGAAGCTCCCATGCTTGATACGTTGCGACAGGCCGCAGAAGCCATGGGGGCTGATTACCGGGGGGAAGACCTTCCTTTTACGCGCCCGGTAACCGATAGTCGCCTGCTTGCTGCAGGGGATATCTTCTTTGCCATGCGTGGCGAGGCGATGGATGGTCATGTCTTTGTGGCACGAGCCCTTGATGCCGGCGCAGCTGCCGTAGTCGTTGATCACGACATGAGTGGCGAGGTGCCTGCTGCTAAAGGGCATCAAATGATCGTTAATGATACTCGGTTGGCACTTGGCCTATTAGGGGGCTTTGCACGCCGTTCGGTGACGACGGAGTTGATCGCGGTCACAGGCAATAGCGGTAAAACCACAGTGAAAGAACTGATTAAATCAATTCTTGTGGCTGCTTCGGGAAATGATGATCAGGTGCTGGCGACACTCGGTAACTTGAACAGTTATGTGGGTGTGCCCCAAACCCTGTGCCGTTTACGTGATACTCACCAGTATGGTGTGGTTGAATTGGGCGCCAGCCATGTCGGTGAATTGGCCTGGACGTCTCCACAGGTAAAGCCCGAGGTCGCGGTCATTACCAACGTGACGGGGGCGCATGTCGGGGAATTTGGTGGGTTGACCAATATTGCTCAGGCCAAGTCGGAAATCATGCTGGGCCTCGCTGCCGATGGGCGTGTTGTACTCAACCGCGATGATGCCTTCTACCCCGTGTGGCATCGTATTGCACGGTTACACTGCCATGAGTCGGATATCATCGATTTCGGTCTGGATGAGCAGGCTGTCGTGAGCGCAAGCAATATCACGCATGATACACAAGCGCGTTATGCGTTTGATCTCACGATTCATGGCAAGGTGGCCGGTCACGTCAAGCTACAGTTGCTCGGTGAATATAATATTCGCAATGCCTTGGCAGCGGCAGCGGCCACGACTGCACTGGGGATTGCCGACGAACATATTGTGACGGGCTTGCAACAGGTCGGATTCGTTAAAGGTCGGATGCGCTTTTGTGCCGGGCGTCATGGACGTACGCTGCTTGATGATACCTACAATGCCAACCCCGGTGCCTGTAAGGCTGCGCTGGAAACGCTTGCCCAGCAACCGGCGCCACGCTGGTTCGTGATGGGTGAAATGGGGGAGTTGGGTGACGAGAGCCGTTCGCTCCATCAGGAAATAGGTGCTTTTGCAAAGTCATTGGGTATTAACGGCCTGATTGCCTACGGTACAGGCGCGGCTCCTGCCGCGCGGGCATTTGGTGGCGAGTCCTACTCGAATTGGGATGAGTTTGTCGCAGCCGTTGAGCGTGAATTGCCCAGCGATGCATCAGTATTGATCAAAGGATCACGCAGTACACAGTTGGAGCGGGTAGTGAAAATCCTTGCCGCCCCATCACAACCGGAAGAAGCCTCATCGGCTTCTGATTCAGTTAACCATTAGAATGTGAACAGATAGATGCTTCTTCTTATCAGCGAATGGCTGTCCCACATTTCGACAGCTTTCAATGTTTTCAGTTATACCACCACCCGTATGCTTTTGGGTGCCCTGACGTCACTGATCCTTTCATTGGTGATGGGACCATGGTTCATTCGTCGTTTGGTCGCTGCGCAAATCGGGCAGGCTATCCGTGATGATGGCCCACAGTCACATTTGTCGAAAGCAGGTACGCCCACCATGGGGGGCGCCATGATTCTGGCAACGATTGGTATTTCGACGCTGTTATGGGGAAGCCTGACCAATCTGTACATCTGGGTCTTGTTGATTGTGACTTTGGGGACAGGTGTTGTGGGTTGGGTGGATGATCACCGCAAGGTTGTCGAGAAAAACCCCCGGGGCTTACCCGCACGCTGGAAGTACTTCTGGCAGTCCGTCATTGCGCTGGCGGCAGGTATTGTCCTGTATCTGGCAGCCAAAACACCTGAGCAGACCGCGTTGGTTATCCCAATGTTCAAGCATGTCGTATTGCCGCTGGGCATTTTCTTTGTGGTGCTGACCTATTTCGTGATCGTAGGTAGCTCGAACGCTGTTAACCTGACAGATGGTTTGGATGGTCTTGCGATTATGCCAACCGTGTTGGTAACGCTTGGATTAGGTGTTTTTGCATTTGCCAGCGGTAATGCCGTTTTCGCGGACTACTTGCATATCCCTTTTATTTTAGGGGCGAATGAGATCTGTATTTTCTGTGCTGCCATTGTAGGCGCCGGACTGGGCTTTTTGTGGTTCAACACCTATCCCGCACAGGTATTCATGGGTGATGTAGGAAGTCTGGCACTGGGTGCTGCACTGGGGACCATCGCGGTTATCGTACGTCAGGAAATCGTGCTGGTGATCATGGGGGGTATTTTTGTGGTCGAAACCCTTTCCGTTATCCTTCAGGTCGCCTCCTTCAAGCTGACAGGCAAGCGTATATTTCGCATGGCACCGATCCATCACCATTTTGAGCTGAAAGGCTGGCCAGAACCTCGCGTCATTGTGCGCTTCTGGATTATTACGTTTGTGCTGGTACTGGTTGGACTGGCAACGCTCAAGTTCCGTTAAGGTAATGTCCGCTAAGGTGAAAGATGGAAGTACATACGCCACATGCAGCGACTGGGGAAAACGGGGCTGCTGAACATTTTCAACACACGGGACGGGTGCCCGAGGGGTATCGCCTCGTGGTGGGAATGGGTATCTCGGGCCGTGCCATTGCGCGGCATCTTCTACGCCTGGGCGTGTCATTTGCGGTAGCAGATAGCCGTAGCGTACCTCCCGGGCTGGAGGCGTGGCGCCGTGATTTTCCTGTTACGACAACGTATGCCGGGGAATTTCTGGGTGATCTCAGCCAGCTGGATCTTTCACAAGCAGAAGAAGTGATCGTCAGCCCTGGCGTTGATCCCCATCAGACTGTCTTTGACAATGTGCGGGATCGTCTGGTGGGTGAGCTGGATCTTTTTGCACGCGCGGTCCCTGAAAGTGCACAGGTGATTGCCATTACAGGTTCAAATGCCAAATCCACGGTGACCACATTGGTGGGGGAAATGGCGCAGACCTGTGGCCTGGATGTCGGGATAGGCGGCAATCTTGGCACCGCTGCGCTGACGCTACTTGAAGAACATCATACTCTTTACGTATTGGAGCTCTCCTCCTTTCAACTGGAAATGTCACACCAGTTGGCGCCCACGGTGGCCTGTTTCCTGAATTTAAGTGAGGACCATCTGGATCGTCATGGGAATATGGCGGGCTATCGTGCGGCGAAGCTTCGTATCTTCAATGGGACACGTGTGGCGGTTGCCAATATTGATGATAGCGCTACCTGGCCGGTATCGGATGCCATACCCGTAACATGGTTTACTACCCGCTTGCCTGCTGACGGAGCGGCTGAATTAATGCGCGCCGATAGAGCCACTACGGATGTCTGGGGGGTGGATAAACAGTCAGGTCACGGTACAGCATTGGCGCATAACGATGTTGACTGGCTCAATAGTGCCGACTTGCACGTTACCGGAGAACATAATCTGGCGAATATATTGGCTGCTTTGGCCATTGGCTCATGCATGGGATGGCCTAAAGCCTCCATGATTGAGGCGGTCAAGCATTTCACGGGGTTGCCACATCGTGTGGAGTGGCTTGGCAGTCATCATGGTATCGACTTCATCAATGATTCGAAGGGCACTAATGTCGGGGCCAGCCTTGCAGCGCTTCGAGGGATTACCCCAACTTTATCAGGCAAATTGCTTTGGTTGGGCGGTGGTGTAGGTAAAGGGCAGGATTTTTCTCCTTTGCTGGACCCTTTGATAGCACATCAATCACATGTTTTTTTGTTTGGCCAGGATGCCAAAAAAATTCAACAGGCGCTGGTATCACATCCTTCGGTGACGGTTGTGAGTACATTGCGGGAAGCGTTGGAAAAGGCGCTTGAAATTGCCGAGTCAGGTGATGCCATTCTTTTGTCGCCTGCCTGTGCCAGTCTTGATCAGTTTCGAAATTATCAGGCGCGTGGCGATGCCTTCCGCGACTGGTTTGAACAGCTGGATGAAGCGACTTCATCCATGGAAAAGGAATGCCGATGACTCTCTTTGCCAAACTGGAAGAGCGCTTTTCAACAAAAGGGCATGCGCTTGATGGCTGGTTGATTCTTTCTACCCTGATTCTGGTCTCTATCGGTTGGGTGATGGTGACCTCTGCCTCCAGTGAAATTGCGACCAGTACGACCGGTAATCCGTACTATTTCAGTATTCGACATGGTATTTATATCCTGCTTGGATTCATCATGGCGATTATCTGCATGCGTGTCCCCATGTCATGGTGGCGCGCCAATGGCCCCACACTCTTTCTGGTTGCCTTGATTCTATTGGCGGCGACACTGGTAGTAGGGCGGGAAGTCAATGGCGCACGCCGCTGGATACCCGCTGGAATCATCAACCTGCAGTCTTCCGAAATCGCCAAGGTGTGTCTGGTCGTGTATTTGGCGGGTTATCTGACTCGGCACCTTGAGCGCGTGCGTACCACATGGGCCGGCTTTGCGGCACCGCTGTTGCTGGTGGCTGCCATGGGGGTCCTGCTGATTCTTGAGCCTGACTATGGTGCTACCGTGGTGGCGCTTTCTGCCGCCATGGGGATGCTACTGATGTCAGGTGTCCAACTATGGCGTTTCCTTCTGCTGTCGGCAGTGATACTTGTATTGGCCGTTGTTATTGCGATGGCTGAACCCTACCGCGTCGCACGTGTCACCAGTTATTTAAACCCATGGGCGAACCAGTATGCCAGTGGCTACCAGCTGACACAGGCGCTCATTGCTTTCGGCCGCGGTGGCTGGTTCGGTGTGGGGTTGGGTAACAGTATTCAGAAACTCTTCTATCTTCCTGAAGCGCACACTGACTTTGTATATTCCGTGTTGGCTGAAGAACTCGGTCTGGTTGGTTCTGTTGGTGTAGTGCTGCTGTTTGCCTTGTTGGTTTTTCGTGCATTCAGAATCGGACGCACTGCTGAAATGACAGGGCGACTTTATTCCGCGTATGTCTGTTATGGCCTGGCACTTATTTTCGGTGCTCAGGCATTTATCAATCTGGCTGTGAATACGGGGCTGGCGCCGACAAAAGGATTGACATTACCTCTGGTAAGTTACGGTGGCTCGAGTATGTTGGTATCGGGTGCAATGATTGGAGTGTTGCTGCGTGTGGATGGCGAAACCCGTGCCTATCTACGTTCACGCAAGAATGATCAGTCCCGTGGACGTCCCCAGCGTGAGCGTCGTTTGGCCCGCCTTAGGGAGCGCCAGTCATGACAACGACCAAGAACACAAAACCGATGCGCATGTTGATTATGGCAGGAGGAACCGGTGGGCACGTTATTCCTGCGCTTTCCCTGGCAAAGGAACTGAGTCGTCGTGGCGTTGAAATTCACTGGTTAGGCTCACCACGAGGGCTGGAAAATACGCTGGTACCTCAAGCCGGTTATCCCCTGCATACCATTGAAGTAAGTGGGCTGCGTCGTAACGGACTGGCCGGTTGGCTCAAGATGCCCTTGCACCTTTCCAATGCAGTCCTTCAGGCGAAAAAGATCATCCGTGAACTCAAACCATCATTGGTGATTGGGATGGGAGGTTTTGCCAGTGGTCCAGGAGGGCTGGCGGCCAAGTTGTCGGGTGTCCCTATTGTCATTCATGAGCAGAATGCCGTTGCCGGTATGACCAACAAGGTATTGGCCCGTATGGCTGCCCGTGTCTATGCGGCCTTTCCGACGGCCTTCCCTGCATCTATCAAGGCGCAGGTTGTCGGCAATCCTGTTCGTGAAGAAATTTCTGCACTGGGTGAACATTTACGTACCCGTGAAGACATGCTGGATCGCAAACTACATCTGCTGGTAGTGGGGGGGTCGCTGGGGGCTTCGGCACTGAACCGTGATGTACCGGCTGCACTTGAGCAATTACCTAAAGAACAACGTCCGGATGTTCGCCACCAAAGTGGTCGCAACAAACTGCGTGAAACGGAAGAGGCCTATCAGAAGGCGAACGTCATTGCCGCATGCAGTGAGTTTATTACTGATATGGCACACGCCTACGAGTGGGCTGATCTTATCGTCTGCAGAGCCGGTGCCCTGACGATTGC
>Ga0157360_1000454_pt1 | contig 15281 bp, 12 predicted proteins | sample AttlaeALBM1_FD_111483 | JGI IMG/M metagenome (GOLD analysis project Ga0157360, IMG submission 111483) | Fungus gardens microbial communities from leaf cutter ant in Ribeirão Preto, State of São Paulo, Brazil - Atta laevigata ALBM1 | ecosystem: Host-associated > Fungi > Mycelium > Unclassified ... | reverse complement strand
GGAAACGGTAGCACCTTCAGCCGAAGCGTTTCACGATGGAGAACGTCCACCGCTAGCGCTAAGCCGTGACGATTTAACCCGCATCAAACAGGCGTTTGTAGAGAGCGCTAAGCGTGCCGAAGGACTTGGCATTGAACTGATCGAGCTACATGCGGCACACGGCTATTTGCTGCATCAGTTCCTCTCGCCGCTCAGCAACCATCGTGAAAATGAATATGGTGGGTCGCTGGAGAATCGTATGCGTTTTCCGCTTGAAATCTTTCAGGCCGTACGTGAGGCCGTTGCTGAATCCGTTGCGGTTGGCGTACGTATTTCCGCTACAGACTGGGTCGAGGGCGGCTGGGACAATTCGCAATCCATCGAATTCAGCAAGCAGCTTGAGGCGGCGGGCTGTCACTATATTCACGTTTCGAGCGGCGGCCTTGCGCCTCAGCAGTCGATTTCGGTCGGCCCGGGTTATCAGCTGCCGTTCGCGCGTGACATCCGTAAAGAGGTCACTATTCCGGTCATTGCCGTTGGCCTGATCACGGAACCGAAACACGCTGAAGCCATATTGCAGGAAGGCACTGCCGACCTGGTGGCGCTGGCGCGCGCGGTGCTCTACGATCCACGCTGGCCATGGCATGCTGCCGCCGAGCTGGGCGCGCAGGCCAGCGCCCCGCCGCAATATTTGCGTTCTGAGCCGCACGGCCTGAAAGGCACGCTGAAAGCGAACCGTTAAAGAACACCGGCCCACTACGTGGGCCGTTTTCGTGGTTAACGCACCCTTAAGGTTAAATTAAGCTGCAAGCTGTAAAACTCTGCTCAGTGACTGAGGAGAGTTAAATGAAAAACATCCTGCCCCATACCCGTGATGAATACCTGACGCTGACAATCTCCGTCTTCAGCATTATCAGTTTTTTAGCCATCTGGTTCAGAAGCTAGGCCTGCCTGGATAACGGCAGCTGAATGGCAAATTAATCCCTGTCAGTTAATTCTGGTAAAAAAAGCCCTGCAGATGCAGGGCTTTTTTATTAACTTTTGCGGCAGGAAGTCAGAATATCATCGCCCTCTTTATAGACGCTGGATAGCGTACCGGTCAGGCCCAGCATAGTGGAGAACAGATTATCCTGGGAGAAATTATCCTGTGCCGCGAGCTTATCAAGGCAGCTTTTATTCACGCCATAGCGTTTCTGATAATCGGGCGAGAGCCAGATCAGCATCGGCACATGTTTCTGCACCTCCGGTGCGATGGCGTAAGGCATACCGTGCAAGTAGGTGCCGTTCTCGCCCAGCGATTCGCCGTGATCTGACAGGTAAACCAGGCTGGTGGTGAATCTGTCCTGGTGCGCTTGCAGCAGCTTAATCGACTTATCGACAATATAGTCAACGTACAACAAGGTATTGTCATAGGTATTGACCAGCTGCTGCTGCGAACAGTCCTGAATCTGGTTGGTATCGCAGGTAGGCGTAAAGCGGCGGAACGCAGGCGGATAGCGGTTATAGTAGGTTGGCCCGTGGCTACCGATTGTATGTAAGACGATGACGCCATTGCTCTGTAGGTGCTGGATATACTCCTCAAGCCCGTGGAACAGGACTTCGTCATAGCACTCGCCCTTAATGCACATCCCCGACAAATTCAGGCTGGTCATATCCTGATGGGGCACGCGATCGCAGGCGCCTTTACAACCGCCATCATTTTCGTTCCACAGCACCTTAGTACCGGCACGCTGGATCACATCCAGAAGCCCTTCCTGATGACCAGCGAGTGCGTCGTCGTAATGCACACGCGGCATACCGGAAAACATGCAGGGAACCGATACCGCCGTGGCCGTACCGCAGGAGGCGGTATGCGGGAAATAGGTCACATTATCCTTCGCTAACAGCGGATTGGTCTCGCGCTCATAACCTGAAAGGGAAAAATTCGCCGCCCGCGATGTTTCACCGACAATCAGGATGGTCAGATTCTTTTTGCCGTCCTGCATCGCTGGCGCAAGGTGCGCATCTTCGCCAATTTTAACCAGCGGCAGGTTTGCCGTCCGATCGTGCTTATACCAGGAGAGCGTAGCGGCAATCGCATTTGAGGGGCTCAGCGATTTCACCAGCTCCTTTTGGTTTCGGAACAGTGAGGCGTAATCTTTATAGAACAGCGAGGCCACCAGCAGGATGCAGATGATCGACGCGGCAACGCTGACAATGCGATACACCGCACTCTTCCAGTATGGCACCGCGGCGCGGATGCGGATCCAGAACGCGACGCCTGCCATTACCAGCCCAGAAAAGAGCAGCGCGATAACCAGTTTCGGCGTCATCAGGGCAACGCTTTCTGAAGGCGTGGTATCAAGAATATTCACCAGCATCGAACGGTCGATGATGATGCCAAAATTCCAGATGAAATATTGCGCGGCAGCGGACACCAGAATAAACAGCGCGATGGTCAGCCGATCGAGCCAGAGAAATGAGGCGAGCGTAACCACAATATTAATAACGGAAATGGCCACCAGCGGCATAGAAAGGAAGACCAGCCAGTTGCGCAGATTATCTAGCGGCATGGCGGCAATAACCTGATGGTAAAAAGCCAGGTTAAGAAATACCGCGATATATACTGAAAACAGCAACAGAAATGAAAGCCGACTCAGCGTCGGTCTTTTATTGATTGGCAAAAACATGCGTGCAGTCCATCTGTGAACGGGAGCTCACAGCATGCCGCGTTAACTTTAGGGAAACCTTAAGCTGCAAATATCAAAGCACACGCCATCATTTTTCCTCGTGCAATGCAGGGTAAACTTGTTAACCGCGTTGCTGAATGTTTCAGGAGAAATGATGACCACGCTGCGATTACTGCTTTCTCAATCGAACGATCCCTGGTTTAACCTTGCCGTTGAGGAGTGCATCTATCGGCAAATGCCCGCTACACAAAAAGTTTTATTCCTGTGGCGCAATGCCGAAACCGTGGTCATCGGGCGCGCGCAGAATCCCTGGAAAGAGTGCAATACGCGGCGCATGGCGCAGGATGGTATTAAGCTGGCGCGACGCAGCAGCGGCGGCGGAGCCGTATTCCACGATCTGGGAAACTGCTGCTTTACCTTTATGGCTGGCAAACCGGAATATGATAAAAGCGTCTCGACTGGCATTATTTTGCGAGCGCTCAGCGCGCTGGGTATTCAGGCTGAAGCATCCGGCCGGAATGATATTGTGGTCCGTCGCGGTGACGACGTGCGGAAAATTTCCGGATCCGCCTATCATGAGACGCCCGATCGCGGTTTCCATCACGGCACGTTTTTAATAGATGCCGATCTGTCGCGGCTGGCCGATTATCTCAACCCGGACATCAAAAAACTGCAAACTAAAGGCATTACGTCGGTGCGCTCGCGGGTAGCTAATCTGACTGAGCTCAAGCCAGACATCAACTATGACGCTATTTGTGACGCTGTCACGCAAGCCTTCTTTGACCATTATCAGGCGCGTTGCCAGCCAGAATATATCTCGCCGGATGCCTTACCTGATTTGCCGGGCTTCACTGAGCAGTTCGCGCGGCAAAGCAGCTGGGAGTGGAATTTTGGCCGTTCACCGGACTTTTCCCATCTGCTGGATACGCGCTTTGCGTGGGGCGGCGTCGAGATTCACTTTGACGTTGAACGTGGTGTAATTAGCCGCAGCCAGATATTCAGCGACAGCCTCAACCCCTCGCCGCTGGAAGCCCTTGCGTCAGCGCTTCAGGGCTGTGAATACCGGCCGGAGGCAATGGCCGCTGCGGTGGGACGCATACAGCAGGTATTCCCCGCCCAGCAGGATGAGCTGATGCAGCTAAAAGAGTGGCTCATCACCAGCGTGAGCTAGCGCGCGTATGGGCCTGATGTCACCGATTCGCGCAGCATCAGGCTGGCGGCAAAGGCATCGGCATTTTCCCATGAGCCGCCGTCGAGCATTGCCAGCAGCCGTGCAATCGCCTCCTGAATCATCTCGGTGACGGGGATTTTTACGCTTGAGAGCGCCGGAACGGTAAAAGGCGCAAGAGGAATATCATCGAATCCCAGCACTGACACCTGCGCGGGAACGGCGATGTTCGCAGTGCTCAGGTACCGGATAGCACCGAGCGCCATTTCATCATTGCTGGCAACCAGCGCGCTAAAGGCGCAGCCGCTGGCCACTAAAGCCTCTGCCGCCTGTGCGCCGCTCTGCGCGTGCCAGTTCCCCTCTGCAATCAGCGTGTCGCGCAGCGCAATACCCTGCTGCTCCAGCGCCGCTCTGTACCCGGCGAGGCGCTCTTTGCCGGTGGGCGAGTCGAGCGATCCGGTGATAAAGCCAATGTCGCGGTGACCAAGATCGATAAGCGATTTCACCGCCATCGCGCTGATCTCTTTTTGATCGGCGTAGATACAGTAGCTGTGATGCTGACGTAAGCGGCGGTTCACCACCAGCACCGGCTGTTTATGCTGCGCGATAATCTCATCCATCTCATCGACGGTAAGAAAACGCGGATAGATGATGATGCCGTCACAGCGCAGATCGAGCAGAAAGTCTATCGCCGCCCGCTCCTGCGCCGCGCTGTGTTTGCCGTCGGCCAGGATCAGCTGGCGGCCCTGCTGTTCCAGCATGCGGGCCGAATGCGACATCAGCTCAGAGAAGTAGTTGCCGCTATAGAGCGTGTTAGTTACCACCAGGCCAATGGTCTGGGTCGATTTGACCGACAGGTTGCGCGCCAGCAAACTGGGCCGGAAATCCGTTTCATTCACCGCCTGCATCACTTTTTCCCGCGTCACCGGGCTGACGTAGCCGTTGCCCGACAGCACCCGGGAAACCGTTGCTTTCGACACGCCCGCTCTTTTTGCGACCTCAAGTATGGTGGCCATAACTTTTCCCTTCTCCTTCAGTCAGCTGTGCAGTCTACCCAACCTGACGTGTCGCCTTTTAATCATCGGCACACTCAGTGATGCCAGTCACAGTTTGAAAAATATCCGCTTTTTGCATCTTGTTATCAATTTTGCAACTGTTCATGATTTTGTGAAACCGGTTTCCTATGGCGCCAGTTTCACCATAGCACGCTCTGTCCCTACAACAGCAAGCCACCGGTTACACCCTATTCATAACAACAGAGACACCGAACTATGCCTAATCCCTATGCAGAAGTCTCTCGCGCCATCGTGCAGTCGCTGGGCGGCATGCAAAACATTGAGGCCGTTACCCACTGCATGACGCGTCTGCGTTTTGTGGTGAAGGACCGTGCGCAGGTTGACCGCGCGGCGCTGAAAGCGATTCCCGGCGTGATGGGCGTGGTCGACAATGATACGCAGTGCCAGGTCATTATCGGCAATAACGTTGGCAAAGCGTATCAGGCGATCCTGGAGCTGGGCACGCCTGACGCGCACGGCGGAGCACCGGTGAAGCGCAAAATCACGCTAAAAAGTATTGGCGCAGGCATTCTCGATGCGCTGGTCGGCACGATGTCTCCGCTGATCCCGGCCATTATCGGCGGGTCAATGGTGAAGCTGCTGGCGATGGTGCTGGAGATGAGCGGCGTGCTGGCCAAAGGCTCCTCTACGCTGACTATCCTGACGCTCATCGGCGACGGCGCGTTCTTCTTTTTGCCGGTGATGGTCGCCGCCTCAGCCGCGCTGAAGTTTAAAACCAATATGTCACTGGCGATTGCTATCGCGGGTGTGCTGGTGCATCCCGGCTTTGTCGACCTGATGGCTAAGGCGGCGCAGGGACAGGCGGTCGACTTCGCCTCTATTCCCATTACGCCGGTGAAGTACACCTACACGGTGATCCCTGCGCTGGTGATGACCTGGCTGCTGTCGCATATTGAGCAGATCATTGACCGCATCACGCCTGCGGTGACGAAAAATTTCCTGAAACCGATGCTGATCGTGCTGGTGGCTGCGCCGATTGCCATTGTGCTGATTGGCCCGCTGGGGATCTGGATTGGCAGCGGCATTTCTGCGCTGGTCTACACCGTTCATGGCTATCTTGGCTGGCTGTCGGTGGCGATTATGGGCGCGATCTGGCCGCTGCTGGTGATGACCGGTATGCATCGCGTGTTTACGCCAACTATTATCCAGACCATTGCTGAAACCGGCAAAGAGGGCATGGTGATGCCGTCAGAAATCGGTGCAAACCTGTCGCTCGGCGGCTCCTCCCTGGCGGTCGCGTTCAAAACCAAAAACCGCGAACTGCGCCAGACCGCGCTGGCCGCTGCGGCCTCCGCGATCGTCGCCGGGATTTCTGAACCCGCGCTCTATGGCGTGGCGGTGCGGCTGAAGCGGCCGCTGATCGCCTGCCTGATCAGCGGCTTTATCTGCGGTGCCGTGGCCGGTATTGGCGGCCTGGCCAGCCATTCAATGGCGTCGCCTGGGCTCTTCACCAGCGTCCAGTTCTTTGACCCGGCCAATCCGGTGAGCATCGTCTGGGTGGTGGCGGTCATGGCCCTTTCCGTGGTGCTCTCCTTTATCCTGACGTTGATTTTAGGCTTTGAAGACATCCCGGAAAGCGTCCCTGAAGCCAGCGCCTCATCGACGCAAACGGACGCCATCAAGCCCGTTAAGGCAGCTATTCATCATTGAGGTTATTTATGTCGGAACAGACATTTCCTGCAGGTTTTTTATGGGGTGGCGCGTTAGCCGCAAACCAGTCCGAAGGCGGCTACCGTGAAGGCGGTAAAGGGCTTACTACAGTCGATATGATCCCGCACGGTGCCGCGCGTATGGCGGTAAAGCTGGGGTTAGAGAAACGTTTCACGCTGCGCGACGATGAATATTATCCGAGCCATCAGGCGATCGATTTTTATCATCGTTACAAAGAGGATATTGCCCTGATGGCGGAGATGGGGTTTACGGTTTTCCGTACCTCAATCGCCTGGAGCCGCCTCTACCCACGCGGTGATGAGCAGGAGCCCAACGCTGAAGGCATCGCTTTTTACCGCAGCCTGTTCGCCGAATGCAAAAAATATGGCATCGAGCCGCTGGTCACGCTCTGTCACTTCGACGTGCCGATGCATCTGGTGGTGGAGTATGGCTCGTGGCGTAACCGGAAGATGGTCGACTTTTTTACCCGCTATGCGCGCACCTGTTTTGAGGCGTTCGACGGGCTGGTGAAATACTGGCTGACCTTCAATGAGATCAACATCCTGCTGCACAGCCCGTTTTCCGGCGCGGGCCTGGTGTTTGAAGAGGGAGAAAACCGCGAGCAGGTTAAGTACCAGGCCGCGCATCATGAGCTGGTCGCCAGCGCACGGGCAACGCGCATTGCCCATCAGGTGAATCCTGCCAACCAGGTTGGCTGCATGCTGGCGGGCGGCAATTTTTATCCCTGGTCGTGCAAGCCGGAAGATGTCTGGGCGGCGCTGGAAAAGGATCGCGAGAACCTGTTCTTTATTGATGTGCAGGCCCGAGGCGCTTACCCATCCTATGCCGCGCGTCTGTTCCGTGAAAAAGGCGTCAGCCTCCAGATGGAGGCCGAGGATACAGAGATACTGAAAAACAGCGTCGATTTTGTCTCTTTCAGCTATTACGCGTCGCGCTGCGCCTCGGCGGAGATGAATGAGCAGAACAGCAGCGCCGCCAACGTGGTGAAGTCGCTGACCAACCCTTATGTTAAACGCAGCGACTGGGGCTGGGGCATCGATCCTCTCGGGCTGCGTATAACCATGAACATGATGTATGACCGCTACCAAAAGCCGCTGTTTCTGGTGGAGAACGGGCTGGGCGCGCAGGACAACGTTGAAGCGGACGGCAGCATTAATGATGACTACCGCATCAGCTACCTGCGCGAGCACATTGAGGCGATGGCGCAGGCGATTGACGATGGCGTGCCGGTCATGGGCTATACCACCTGGGGCTGTATCGATCTGGTTGCCGCCTCGACCGGGGAAATGAGCAAGCGCTATGGTTTCGTCTATGTGGACAGAGACGATCTGGGGCGCGGCACGCTGGCGCGCTCGCGGAAAAAATCGTTCTGGTGGTACAAAAAGGTGATCGCCAGCAACGGGCGCGATCTCAGCTAAATCCTGTCCAGAAAAGGCAGCAAAATTCGTGTGTGGCAGACCATTTTTTCCAGCGTATGCCACACTTAACAGACCCGCATTCTGTTAAGGAAATCTGATGAATTTTCGCTGCCACTTTCTGGGCCTGAGTCTGGCGCTATGGAGTCATTCACTGCTGGCGATCCCGCTTCCGCAACGCCCTCCCGATACGCTGCCTCCTGAGCAATATGTCAGCCGGGTCAACGATAACAATACGATTACCTGGCAGCTTTGGGCGCCAGCGGCCAAAGCGGTAGAGGTCGTGACCGGCCCGACGCCCGATCGCTACGTCTCGCATCCGATGACCAAAAATGAACAGGGGATCTGGTCACTGACCAGCGAACCCATGCAGCCCAGCTTATATGAATACTTTTTTAACGTGGATGGCTTTCGCACGCTCGACACCGGCAGCGCACAGGCAAAACCGCAGCGCCAGGTCAATACCAGTCTGATCCTGGTGCCGGGCAGTTTGCTGGACGATCGCAACGTGCCGCACGGGGAGATCCATACGCTGAGCTGGCATTCGCCGTCGCTGAACCGGGAGCGTCAGGTTTCTGTCTGGGTGCCGCCCGGCACGCGCGCCGACTCGCCACCGCTGCCGGTCCTCTACTACTATCACGGCTTTGGCGACACCGGCATGTCCGTGCTGACGCAGGGACGCGTGCCGCAGATCATGGACAACCTGCTTGCCGAGGGAAAAATCGTGCCAATGCTGGTGGTGATGCCGGATACCGAAACCGATGCGGCCGACGCGATACCCGAGCATTTTGCCCCGGCGACCCGGCGCGAAACCTTCTATCCGCGCAACGCGCAGGCAGCGGATAAAGAGCTAATGCAGGAGATTAGGCCGCTGATTGCCGGGCGTTATCGTATCCGCAGCGACGCAGAGGGCCAGGCGCTGGCTGGCCTGTCGCAAGGCGGCTACCAGGCGCTGGTCAGCGGGATGCGCCATCTTGATAAGTTTGCCTGGCTAGGCATTTTTAGCGGCGTGACCACCGAATCGGTGCCTGACTTCCGCGTCGCGGCGCAGCTGAAAAAGCCTGCTGCTATCAACCGCCAGCTAAAACTCCTGACGCTGGTCAGCGGAGAAGAGGACATTATCACCGGGCGTGATATGACAGGATTCAAGGCACAGCTTGACCAGCGCGGCATCCGCAGCGACTGGCACAGCTACCCGAAGCTGGGGCATGAGATGGATGTGTGGCGTCCGGCGTATATTGAGTTTGTCCAGAAACTGTTTCGCTCAGAGAATTAAGGTAGCGCCTTAATCAGGGTCAGCTGGTTTTCGTCTTCTCCCTGGCGATAGCTGACCCGATCCACACCCGAGAAAATCAGCTGCATCCCGCGCCCGCCTTCGCTCAGGCTGGCCAGGTCCAGCGGCGCGTCAGGATCGATAACTGGCGGCTGGCGCTTATCCTCTGGCACCGGCACGCCGCTGTCAAACAGGCTTACCGTCACTGCCCGTCCATCATGGCTAAAGTGCACCCGATAGTGCGCCGAGGCATCGTTGTGATAGCCGTGACGAATGATATTGCTCGCCGCCTCGCATAAAGCGAGATCGAGCGGATAGATCCAGGTTTCTTTCACCTGCAACGCCGCCAGGAATTGACGCAGCGCGATGCCAAGCGTCGTCAGGCTGTTAATCGTCGCGGGCAAACGTAGCTCTTTTTCCTGGTGGTGCTGGGACATAGGTCAGGATCCTCTTTTGATGGCGGCAAGCGCCTCGCTGCGATCGCTGCACAGGGTAAAGACCCGGTCCATGCGGGTCAGCGCAAACATCGCTTTGATATTGCCGTTAAGCGAGCAGAGCACCAGCTGCCCTTTTCCACTCAGCGATTTGAGCAGCGAAATCAGCGCGCCCAGGCAGCTACTGTCGATGAAGTCCACGCGGGAAAAGTCGAGAACCAGCTGCGTTTCCCCTTGCTGGATAACGGCTGTTACCGCCTCTTTGAAACGCAGCGCCACCGATGCGTCAAGACGACGCACAACAGGCGTAACCAGCAGTGCGTTTTCAATCTTTTCAGTTTCAAGTTTCATCTTTCGTCTCCCGTTTTAATCCGTGCTGGCGTTCTATCACCAGTAAAGAAATATCGTCTGCCGCGGACGCGGCGGTGCCGCGCCACTGGCTAAGCGACTGTTCAACCGCCTCCAGCAATGCTGCTAAAGCATGGCCGTGCAGCGACGCCAGCAAAGTTTCCAGCCGGGCTGCGCCAAACATCTCTCCCTCAGCACTTTCACATTCGCTGATGCCGTCGCTGTAGAGGCAGAGCCGTTCTCCTGGCGCTAGCTGGAAGGTGGTCTCCTCCCAGTCGAGATGATCGAGCAGGCCAACCGGTGGCCCACCTTCCCCGACTTCGCGCACCTCGCCTGTGGCGTTGACGATAAGCGGCGTGGGATGGCCCGCCTGGCAAAGGCGTCCTTTTCCGGTATGGCGATCGATAACGCCATAGACCATGGTGAAATAGCTGGTCACTTCCGGATGCTGGGCACAGAAGCGTTCATTAAGAATGCGCACCACCTGCGCCGGTGGCGTGATGGCTGCGCCGTCAAACAGAAAGGGATCGACCGTGCGGCCGTGCAGGAACTGGCGTGCCACCGCCACCGACATCATCGCCGCCGTCACGCCATGCCCGGCCACATCAACGCAGTAAAACCCCACCGCCTCCTCATTGAGCGGAAAGAGATGAAACAGGTCGCCGGAAACCCAGGCGGAAGGCATAAACAGCCAGTCGGCGAAATAGTCGCCCTGGCGCAGATGGTGCGGCGGCAAGATGCTGCGCTGTAAGGTTGCTGCCGCCTGCAAATCCTGTTCGATTTGCGTCAGTGCCGCGCTAAGGTGGCGGTTTTTACTGGCGAGCGACGCCTCCAGACGCAGGATGCGCTCGCCCGCATGCAGCCGCGCCTGCAGCTCAACCTGATTAACCGGCTTAGGTAGAAAGTCATCTGCACCCGCCGCAAAGCCGACGCGCAGATCCTCCACGCTGTCGCGCGCGGTCAGGACGATAACGTAGATGTAGCGATCCTGAATCTGCTGGCGGATCTCGCTGCACAGCTTCAGGCCATCCATAACGGGCATCTCCCAGTCGCTAATCACCAGGCTAACCGTCTCTTGCGCCAGCAGTGCCAGCGCCTGCTCACCGTTCTCCGCTTCAAAAATTGTGTAGCCCCACTGGCGCAGCAGGCCAGCCAGCAGCCGGCGATACAGCAAGGCGTCATCAACGATCAGTACAGATTGAGGCTGGCGTTCCATCATAGAAACCTCAGAAAGGAAGAAACCAGATCAGTGAAATCGTGCCTTCACGGAATTTTGCATTGCTGCTGCTGCGGCCAGGAAAGCGCGTGCCGCTGTAGTTGCTGTACTGGACCGAGAAAGATCCGGGGGTGTAACCGGCATAGCCGAAGCTGTAGCTGTAGTCACCGTTCCACGGCTGCTGCTGCTCGGAATGCGGATACCAGAAAGCGGTGGCACGGACAAAAAAGTGCTGCTTAAAGGTGTAGCCGCAGCCGCCGAGCCCAACCTGTTTGTTTGAGCGCAGGTCGTTGTCTGCCAACGAGTAGTAACGCGGCACCCAGCTAACGCCGATCTGGCAGGTCAGCGCATCGCCTTTATTAATCAGCAGGTGGTTTTCCAGCGCCTTCGGCAGCGAGAATTTATAGGCGAAGGTAAACGCGCCCTGCTCAAAATAGGTAAAGCGCTGATTACCCGAAGGAAAAATATGGTTATCACCATAATTGCTGTAGACCAGACTAAAGGTATTGGGATGCCAGTCGTCATAGCCGAAGCTGTAGCGAAAATCGGTGGTGTATTTATCGAAATCGGTAATCGGCGCGCGCAGCGTGACGTTAGCAAACCAGAAGCTGTAGGGCGAATATTGCAGGCTGAGGTTCAGCAGCTGGTTGATTTTCTTTTTTTGCTGCGCCGACTCCGAGCCGTTAGGGATCGTCAGCCACTGCTCTTTCAGCCCGCTGGTAAAGCTCAGGGCGCCGGAAAACTTATCTTTATTGCCGGAGAACAGCCGGCCCCAGCGGCTGGTGAAGACGCCGGCCTGGATGGGCTCGCCGCTCGCTGACACCGATTCATTATCAGTGGTGGCGGCAAGGGTGGGCATCGCCGCACCTGCGGCCAAAGCGAACATCAGCACGCCTGTGCCTCTGGACGTAAGCCCGGGGTGAACCATGTAGCTCTCCTCGCTCAGTTAGGAATAAAACGACCGCCAATCTCTTTTTTCGCCATCCACCACAGCACTCCCAGCGCCGTGAGATGAATGAAGGTGTTGCGTAGCCACGCCTGGTGCCAGAGATCGAAATGGACAAACTGGCTGACCGCCATTACGACAAAAACATGCAGGATGAAGGTGTAAAGCGAGTGCTGGCCCAACGGGATAAGAAACCAGCCCAGTGCGCGATCGATTGGCCGCCAGCAGAAGGTCAGCACCAGATAAACCAGCAGCATCAGGCTGAAATCGTTGAGTACGCGGCAGGGACCGAGCGCGTTTTTGCTGGCGAGGTGGTAGTAAAACCAGTTGAAATCCGCAGGCGGGATCACATGCAGCAGCAGGAATGAAGGCATAAAAGGGTTGGTATGGTTTTGCGCGATAAACATCATGCCGAGCGCATAGATCACCATAATACCCATGACGATATAGCCGCCCGGCGTGCGCGCCAGCGACATCAGCTCATCTTTGTACCAGCCGCAGCACATCCCAAGCACATAGATAAATTGCCAGGCAAGCAGCGGGAAAGCGAACTCAAACTCCGCCACGGTCAGGCGCGTCGGCCAGAGATGATAACCGACGTAGCCCGCCAGCGATGCCAGCACCAGCCAGCCAACGCGACGCGCCTTGAGCAGGGCCAGAAACAGCGGGCTAACCAGCAGCAGACAGATATAGAGACCCAGTATCTGCGTCTGATGGGGACCAATTTGCAGATAGAGAATGATATTAAACCAGGTTTCTTTGATCTGTGGCGTGGTGGGAAACAGCGCCCAGACCGTACCGGAATAGCGATCGACAAAGTGGGTCACTTCGAAGGTATTGATAAAAGGAAGGCGCGACAACAACAGCATGATAAAGATGATGGCCAGGTTGACCACGTAGATTTTTCCGGCCCGCCGCCACAGGGTCCAGCCCACCGTCAGCAGCACCTCTTTTTGCAGCCGCTGGCGGTTGAGCATACCCAGCATAAAGCCCGACAGGATAACGAAGCCTTCCGCGCCGGTGGTCAGGCCAAAGCGCTCCCAGGTAAAGATATTGACCAGAGAAAGCAGCTCCGTATGTGCCACCACCATCATGACCAGCGCAATGCCGCGCAGCATATCAACGCGCAGATCGCGCTTACCCGGTACGGCATAACGCCATGTACGCCACTCCACGCTTGCCGTTTTAGGCTGATACGCCAAATCCGCCATAATCATTACCGTAAGTGATAGGAAAATATTTTTTAGTTAAATTATGTAGATCTTTACAGTGTAAGGAGAAGTTTAGCGCTGTTGCTGTTTAAGTCACGTTGAAATGAAAAAATTCTTAACTTCCTTGTAAATATCTGTAATTCAATACTATAAAACTTAACAGGTAACGCGCAGTGTATTTGGCCTACTACGTGCGCTCTATAATAAAGAGTAATAAATATTACATATGCTTAATGGCTTTCATTTTTTTAGCTAATGAATTTTACCCTGACCAGGTGAAAAGGTAACCAACCGACGCTTCCGCTATCGACACGAGACGCCATGGATTATTACTTTTCACGTTTTGAACATCGCCGCCCGCCCGCCCCGCTGAACACGCCCTTATGGGTGATCAGGCTCTGGCAGGTGCTGGCTGTCGCCGGGCTAATCCTCGGTGCCAACTACATTCGCTGGCGCTGGATGGAGTCGCTCAATATGGACGCCATGTGGTATGCCGTACCGCTGGCGCTGGCTGAAACCCTGGCCTGGGTCGGTACGCTGCTGTTTACCATTAATATCTGGCAGGTGAAGGATCCGCCGTGCCCTGCGCCGCCCGAAGAGATCAACCAGTGCCTGCTGGAGCAGGACCACACGGAGACGCGCCCCCCGAAAGTGGATCTCTTCATCGCCACCTACTCCGAGGATCCTGAGCTGGTGCGCCTTTCTATCCAGGATGCGCTGAAGCTGACCTATCCCACGCCGCTCGATCTTGAGATCCACGTGCTGGATGACGGTCGCCGACCAGAGATGCGCGCGGTATGCGAGCAGGAAGGGGTGAATTACATTACCCGCGAGAATAATATCGGCTTCAAGGCAGGCAACATACGCAACGGCATGGAGCAGACCGACGGCGATTTCATGGTGATTTGCGATGCCGACACGCGCGTCTTTCCCACGCTGCTGGCGCACACGCTGGGCTATTTTCGCGATCCCGATGTGGCCTGGGTGCAGACGCCGCAGTGGTTTTACGATCTGCCAGAAGGTGAACGCTTTTCTGACTGGCTGCGCCGCCGCGCCGGGCTGCCCGGCTACCTGTTTGGCCGCGTAACAGAAGGTGTTTTCGGCCGACTGACGGTGGGTAGCGACCCCTTCTTTAACGATCCGCGCATGTTCTACGATGTGATTTTGCGCCGCCGTAACTGGGCCAACGCCGCGTTCTGTTGCGGTGCCGCGTCGGTTCACCGGCGCGAGGCGGTAATGCAGGCCGCGCTGCGCAGCTACGTGTTCAGCGTCGAGGAGGAGATTTCGCGCCATACCCGCGATATCCGCGACGAGGAGATGCGCGCCACCCTGAGCCAGGCGATGCGCCCGCACGTCATTGCCGATACTGAGCTGACGCCCTACAAATTCCACGTTTCGGAAGACATCTACACCTCTATCGTGCTGCACGGCGACAGCGGCCGCCGCTGGCGTTCGGTGATGCATCCCGGGATCGAATCGAAAATGCTGTCGCCGCAGGATCTGCTGACCTGGATGATCCAGCGCTTTAAATACGCGGCGGGATCGCTGGACATTCTGTTCCATGACAAAATTTTCAGCCGCCGTCGTTTCAAACTGAGCGTCGGCCAGACGCTGATGTACGGCACCACCTTCTGGTCCTATCTCGCCTGTATCTGGAATACGGTTTTCCTGATTTCACCGCTGATCTATCTGTTCACCGGCATCCCGCCTGTTTCCGCCTATTCAACGCCCTTCTACCTGCACTTTTTGCCTTTCTTCATTGTGTCGGAGCTGGCGTTTATGTTTGGCACCTGGGGCATTTCCGCCTGGGATGGCCGCTCTTCCTACCTCGCCTTTTTCTCCGTGAACTTGCGCGCCCTGAGCACGGTGTTGCGT
>Ga0157360_1000452_pt1 | contig 15319 bp, 12 predicted proteins | sample AttlaeALBM1_FD_111483 | JGI IMG/M metagenome (GOLD analysis project Ga0157360, IMG submission 111483) | Fungus gardens microbial communities from leaf cutter ant in Ribeirão Preto, State of São Paulo, Brazil - Atta laevigata ALBM1 | ecosystem: Host-associated > Fungi > Mycelium > Unclassified ... | reverse complement strand
TACTTCTCACCCGGGCACGGTCGGAAATGATAACGAAGAGATCACGTCCGATGTTCAACCATCTTAAACAGTTTTCAATGGTTTCAAGGGGAAGAAAAACAAACTGTTCCTTAGGATCATGACGATCATTTGGGCAGATCATTATATCAGGTTTGAAAAATGAGACTCAAAACTGCATCAGTCCTCTAATCTATTTGTTGTTATTGCTGTTGATTTGAGCTGCTGTTGACTTGAGCGCCATTGTATTCTCCTTTCGATCATTCGAAAAAAAATGGTGCGATCGTCCACATATGTGGGTTATGAGTTTAATGTCGCTGTCAATTCAACTCAGATCGGCTGCCTTTCAAAGTATGGAACATACAACTGTCATGATTGGAACGAAAAAGATTCTGGAACAATGCAACCTGTGCGCTGAAAGACGACTAAATAAAGATGCCTCTCTTCGCGGCAAGAAATATGACCGAGCGGGAGGATCACTTGTGTCACTTGTGAGATATGATAAACTTATCGCCGCCTTATTGATGCAGGATACTTTCCTGATCGAGAAGACGAGATACGTCAATCCCTGTGTTCTCGGGTTGGAAGACGCTCACTGCCTTCCATGGATGCCTCTATTGGAATGCTGGGCCGTTTTGCCCAATGGTCGATCATAATAATAACCAGAGGTGATACCATGTGTTGAAGGGTGCAATTCGAGGCCGGTTCGGAATTCCTTCATTAGCCGGCACTGCGGCTAGTTTCTGTTTCACCTCCATTCCATCGTGAAAATTTACTATTAGTCATAGAAATTTTTTTAGCCATATATAAATGCACTCACCATTTTACTGAAGTTCGACTCATTTTGTTCGGACTTCAGGTGTGTAATCTTAACAGTTTTATTGTTAATAAATTGACTCATTTTGTTCGGACTTCAGGCATTGTCCTGTTGATTGTTGAGATTCATACGCGCACATTCCTTCCCCTGCTCATACCTCTTTAGACCATGCCTTAGGTTATTGTTCTTATTGTTTCACCTCTCCATTTTGCGTGGTAAAATCAATAGATTGATCTACTCCATCCATAGATCAAGGTCGCAACTGAGGTGACTGTTGAGCAGGCAAACATACGCAAACTTAAGATGTGATCATGACCACGGGTGTGATCACAATACAAGACACTATTGTTCAGAATAAAAAACATTGATTGTATTTGCATGTTAATTGTCCTTGAAACCTTGCACTATTATTCAATTCCTATTGTTTTATTGTATCAGAAAATAGATAGCACAGACATGTAGCAACACCTTTGCACACTCACTGAAGACTGACTGTTATCAGCATCATTGATTTCTGCAGGTTATTGAGCCCTGTTGCACAAATTTACTGTCATGTCCAGTACCACTACTTTCCAACTCCCTTTGGTCTCAATTGAGTCATCTTCTACATTTGCTTCCAAGATGCTGTTGAGGCAAAAGGCTTTTGAGGCCATTCCAATGGCACCAGCCCAAAACCCCCTGCTGGAACTACAAATGAAGAAATCACCAACTGTTATGACACAAGTTGTTATATATATATATTAAAATCAACAATTTATTACACAGAGCATGTAGGCAGGCTGTGGTAGATACATTGTACCTACTTAGATAAGAGTGAAAGGAAAAGAAGAGAAAAAAAAGAGAAAATAAGAAGTAGGAAACATAAGAGAAGAGAGAGAAGAAATCCTCCACACTTCCCCAGCTGTGCTGCTAATTTTATCATCCATTATCAAAACAGAATAATGTTGGATTTCCTGTAATGAACTCTAGGAAGCTTGAAATGGTAATGTCTATAGGACACCAGGCTGAATTGTACAGTTTGCATTGCATGAAGATATGTTCTTGTATCTTCACATTGTTGAATGGTACATTTTGAGACCAGCTCGGAACTCCCTCAATAGCTGGGACTGTTGTCAATTTAATTTTGTCTCTATTCTATCATGAAAAATTTCTTTTAGTTATTATAATAATTTCTTGTATGATATAAAAGCATACTCACCATTTTGCTGAAGTTCGACTTACTTTATTTGGACTTCAGGTGTGTATTTAGTTAGTTTTTCTTTTGTTATTAATATAATTAACTCACTTCATTTGGACTTCAGGCTCTTGTTTGTTGAGTGTTGAGATTCAACCATGTACCTTCATTATTGCCCTGCCTCCTCTTTGATAGGTTATGGGCCCTGCCCCTGAATCTAACATCAACATGTCCAATACTCTCCATTTTCCCAAACTCAATGGCTCAAATTATGACTCTTGGGCTGCTAGCATGAAGTCTACTCTTCAATCACAATTTTTATGGCTATATATCACTGGTAAAGAAAATATGTCTGCAATTGTTAAATCTACTCCCTCTTCACCTGATAGAATATCAATGGAATACAAGAGCTAGAAAGAGGACTGAGAGCAGTACAAAACCTGGTTGCAAATAGATAGTACTACTATGGGGTTGCTGAATGGTTCCATAGATTCTACTCAGTTTGGTCATGTCACAAACTTGTCTACTTCAGAGGAGATCTAGAATACTCTTCATCAGATCAATGTTAAAGACCAACAAAGTCTTAATGTTTATGCACTTGTGAAGGAGATCTGGAGCATGAATTGGAATGGTATTATCCCTATGCCTAACCACATTGGAAAGATGATTGATATCTGTCATTGGATCATTAAAGGAAAGGGTACCATAGATGATATAATGCTTGCCTATGCTATTTTTTGCTCACTTCTTAATGACAATGTTGAGTAGAATGTTCTCAAGACATCTCTTATTGAAAAAGAATTAAGCCTTACCTTGTCTCAAGCAACAATGAGCTTAAATAGCCTATATGATCACATGATTTGAAACAAGGGGAAGACTGAGTATCTAGCACTGGTTGCTAAATCACAGGGAGCTTCAAATTATGAAAACACTTGTTATGACTTGGCAAAATGGCTAAGTCATTATTTATATTTTTTTTTCCTTTTTCTTTTCTTTTGGACTTACTACACAGGAGAGAATGTAGGAAAGTATCATATCACAAAGTGTCACATAGTCATGGTCACATCATAGAGTGTCACATAGTCATGGTCACATGATAGGAAGTCACAGGTGATGTCACATGATAGGTCACATGATGAGTGTGGGAAAACAAGTGCACAGACCATGTAGTAGTTGTATAAGTAGTATAGAAAATCTAGTAGGAACTCTATTGAGTTCTCCTTGTCAACTTGGACTTGGAGTAGATTTAAGTTGCCTTGGCTAAAGTCTTACAATACTGCTGGGAAGAAGAAAAAATTCAAAAAGAAGACCCCTAACCCAAAACCTGATAATATTTGTCATACCTGTGGCTAGAAAGGTCATTGAAGTCCAATATATCCTTAGAAAGGAAAGAAAGGTGGCTCAAGTAGAGGTAGTAGAATTAGCAAATCTAGCTGTAGAGTCATCTCAATCAATAGGAGATAACAGAGAAATTGAAATGGTGTGGATAATGATGAACAATACCAGTTTGGGTTTACAAGATCTCCTTTTTGATAGTAGAGCATCCTCTTATATGTTCTCTGAATAAGAGCATTTCATCAGCTATACTAAGACTAATAATGGTCAGTTGGTGACTGTCAATGGTCTTAATTACATACCTGTTGTTGGCTATAGATTAGTCTCCTTTTGTGCTAAGCTTCTATCTGGTCAAATCACTCTAGTTACACTTTGAAATATCCCTTCCCTAGGTACAAATTTATTTAGCTTAGGTGTTTTACAATGTGAAGGTATTTCCTACTCTAATTGAGGTAATGGAATTGTTGTCTCTATAGGTGGACAAGAATTATTTTATGCCATTCTCAAAAATACTGGTAGTTTCTTATACTTTATCACTTGTGATACTTTATCACTTGTGCTGAAGATACCAATCATACTACATTTTCTGTCTATGAAGGGTCAATAAGACTCTGGCATCATCAAATGGAACATATTGGTCCTAGAATAATTGATTTAATGGGATGGAAAGGCTTTATTAATGGACTTGATCTCAAGGCACCTAATAATTATAATCATGTTTGTGCTGGATGTGCTCATGAGAAATCTCACCAAAAACCAATGCTAGGTACTAGCAAAACAAAGTATAGTAAGATAGAATTAGTTGTTATGGATTTAATGGGTCCAATATCAGTACCTACTTGGGATGGCTATGTCTATGCTATCACAAATGGTCACTTACTATTTGTGATGGGTGCTTTGATACTTTAAAGAGTTCAAAAATGTGAAGTTAGACAAGTGACAAAAGATGTTGTTAAGTCTGAGGTCTAATTCTTAGACTATGAGTTCTTATATACATAATTGTGATAGTCTGTGCACTAGGACAGATCATCATATACTACTACCTATTGTTCTACATATGGTAGTGCTTTTGTACTGGAAATAGTGATAACTTAACCATATGGAGGCTGTCCTTTGTTCTAAGAAAAGGACAGATGATTATCTATGGGTAATTAATAAAGTCTATGTGCAAACATTGAGGTCTTCATATCTCTACTAATATTAATTGCCTTGAGATTGTTCTAGGCTTATTCTGAGCATTATAAAAAAGGCTTCTGCTGAGCCTAGAACCGAAGCATTGATTATGGCAGTTTCCGAGATATTAGCAATTTAATAAACAGTAACATAGTGGTTACCAGTTGATCTGCTTAATATCAATATTGATTGCCTCAAGACATGACTGGTATAAATTGAAAGGTCTTTTTGAGGGCTTTCTGTAGCCCTTGAGACTGTGAGAATTGTCAAAGAATTGATGGAGATATGGCTGAATGAAGTTTGTGACATTACCCTTCTCTCTTAGTTTGAGCTCTGTTGAGAAGTTATCTTGTTTTTGGTATACTCTGAAGATATTCCTGCAGCTTTTTTCCTGCATTTTGTAAATTTTCTTCAGGTTCCCATGTGTTGTCTCCTTGAGTATATCCTTTCTATCTAACAAGGTATTTGTTCTTCCCATGTCTTTGTTGTAAGTCTAGAATTTTTTCTATCTCCCATTCTTCCTGGCCTTGTATCAAGGTCGGTGGTGAGGGAGTGGCTTTCTGGCCACAGATGGTGGATTCAGAGTACTGAGTTAACTTGCTTACATGAAAGACTGGGTGCAATGCTCAGTAGTGAGATAGCATCCTAAGCCAGAACATAACCAAAGATAACTTTTCTATTATTTTGAATGGTCCTTCGTACCAGGGTTATAATGCTCACTCTGTAGTCTAGTAATCCTTTAAATTGAGTAGCACTTTGTTACCAACTTTAAATGGGATACTTTGGACTTTCTTGTCATAGTACCACTTCATTCTTTCCGCTACAAGAGTAAGAGCTACTTTTGCCTGCTCCAAGGCTTCATGTCTTTTATATATTAGGTCATTCAAGTCCCTTTGCAGTGACTCTTTGACTAAAATTGGACCTGCTCTTGGGTGTCTGCCATATTCAAGGTAAAATAGACTTTCTTTGATTCCTTCATGTGTTTGATTATTGTATGCAAATTCTGCACTTGGTAGTAGATCCAACCAATTACTAAGGTTGTAATCTACATAGTACCTAAGATATTGCTCTAGAGCCTGGTTTACATGTTCTGTTTGTCTATCTGTTTGTGGATAGTATGTTGTCGACATAGTAAATTCTATTCCTAAAATTTTGCACTATTCTTGGAATAGCTCAGCTGAGTATTGTACTCCTCTATCCGAAATGATTTGTAGGGGCAGTCCATGCAATGGATAAACCTTATCATATAATAACTGCACTATATCTTTTGATGAAAACTGATTATTGATAGGAATGAAATGAGCTCTTTTGGTGAGCCTGTCGACAATTACACAGATAGCATTGTAACTATTTGACTCTGGCAATTGAGTGATTATGTCACAAACTTCATTTGATCATATCTCCACCAATTCTTTGACTATTCCCACGGTTTTAAAACCAGCTCAAAGCCCTTAAAAAGGCCTTTCGATCGATACCAGTCATGTTTCAAAGCAATCAATAATGGGCAAGATATTAAGCAGATCAACTGGTAACCACTATGTTACTGTTTATTAAATTGCTAATATCTTGGAAACCGCCAAGATCAATGCTTTGGTTCTAGGCTCAGCAGAAGCCTTTTTTATAATGCTCAGAATGAGCCTAGAACGACCTCAAGGCAATTAATATTAGTGGAGATATGAAGACCTCAATGTTTGTATATAGACTTTATTAATTACCCATAGATAATCATCTGTCCTTTTCTTAGAACAAAGGACAGCCTCCATATGGTTAGGTTATCACTATTTCCAGTACAAAGACACTACTATATGTAGAACAATAGGTAGTAATGAGGTGATGATCTGTACTAGTGCACAGACCATCATAATTATGTATATAAGGACTCAGTCTGAGGATTAGACCTCAGACTTAACAACATCTTTGCTGCTTGTCTAAACTTTGCTTTTTTGAGCTCTTTGAATATCAAATCAACCAATCACAAATTAGTAAGTAGCTATTTGTGATAACATGATAGATCATATGATAAAAGTTCTAGAAGGACTATAAGAAAGATTAGATAAACATACACATAGACCAAGTACTTATAGTATAAGTAGTTAGTCAATTCAGTGAGAACCTCATTGAATTCTCTTCATTATCCCAATATTGAGTGGGACCTGATATCACAAATGGTCACTTACTGTTTGTGATGGGTGCTTTGATACTTGAAAGAGTTCAAAAAGTGAAGTTAGACAATGAAAAAAGATGTTGTTAAGTCTGAGGTCTAATCCTTAGACCATGAGTCCTTATATACAGGAAAGTAATAGTCTGTGTACTAGAACAGACCATCACATGCTATTATCTATTGTTCTACATATGGTAGTGCCTTTGTACTCTAAAATGCAATAACTTAACCATATGGAGGCTGTCCTTTGTTCTAATTAAAGGCAGATGACTATCTATGGGTAATTAATTAATGTCCATGTACAAACATTGAGGACCTCATATCTCCACTAAAATTAGTTGCATTGGGGTTTTTTTAGACTCATTCCAAGCATTATAAAGAGAGCTTCTGTTGAGCCTAAAACCAAAGTATCAATCATGGCAGTTTTTGAGATATTGGCAATTTAATAAACAGTACTATGGTAGTTATCTGTTGATTTGCCTAATATCTTAGCCAATACTGATTACCTTGAGACATGACTAACATCAATTGAAAGGTCTCTTTGAGGGCTTTCTGTAGCCCTCAAGACTATGAAAATTGTCAAAGAATTGATGGAGATAGGTCTAAATGAAGTTTGTGATACCTAAGTGTCATGACTTGGCAAAATGGCTAAGTCATTATTTATATTTCTTTTCTTTTCTTTTCTTTTGGACTTACTACACAAGGAAGAAGTGTGGGAAAGTGTCACATAACAAGTGTCACACACCCAGGATGTCACAAGGTCACATCATGAGTGTGGGAAAATAGTGCACAGATGTAGTAGTAGTGTACAGGAAATAGATGAGGACTCTATTGAGTTCTTCTTGTCAACTCAAATAAGTAGTAGGATTAAGCATCCACTGCCAAGTCTTACACTGAGTTAGTTATTACAACTGACATAGACCTTACAATAAGGGTAGAGTAAGAGTAGTAAAAGTCTATCCTTGACTCTACTCTTGTTACACCTGTGATACCCCAACTAGTTATTCTTGTATCAATCTTGACTAGTCACTAGTTTAGTTCCCACACTGAGTATTACTTCTTACTGGTTAGTTAAGTTGTATTTCTTAGTTTTGTCCTCAATCTAGACTCCACCTTGAAAATCTTGTCCCTCAGAAAATTCTAGGAAATGTTGCTCCAAAACTTAATCATAGAAACCCTTTTGTTGGAGGTCTTAACAACTCTTGAGAATAAAACACACTTTCATACTCAGAATAAAATAAGCATATTTTGTTCTTGGAATAAGATATGTATACTCTGAGAACAATAAACAACATCTGAGACATAAAGAGGGTTAGGGGATGATCCTAGAGTAAGTCAGTGACTACCCTTTTCCTTATCGCTTCTTTTACTTGTACCACCAACATTGTTGGTAGTGCCTGAGTTTAGTTTAATGAATAAACCTTCACATTTTAGTTTTCAATAGTCTCACTACAAATATAAATCCCAACATTACCTCGGCTAGGCTGGAAGATGATGCCTACAACATACAATGTGGACGTTTGACTTCTCGCACTAGCACCAATGGACCCCGTAGCAACTCTCTCTCTCTAATGGACGATTCCTTCCCCCCTTCGGAAGTCGACTATGCTGAACGTGTTATTGCCAACTGCAACATAGACATAGAAATAACAGATCTCTCTCTTTCCTTGGCTAAAAATGCTACTTGTTTTTCTTTCTCCCTTCCAGCATCAAATCCACATGTCCCCCTCAAGGAGGTGCCTAACTCTGCAATCACTAGTAACATCGACATTTCCACAGAACCCTCTTCCCCCGAAGTCATCCCATACAGCGCTAATGTTCCAGCAGACCCTAGTCTATGGGATGGAAATTTCACAGTGACATCTTTGTTCGGCACCAACAAATTTCTCAACAGTGACATTAATAACATCACGTGTTCCCTAAAATACATAGCCTGTTTCCTAAGACAATGAAACGTTAAAGACCAGGACACTAATAATATCAGGCAACTAGACCCCTTTGGCGAATCTGCATAGGACTTCGTATCAGCCATCTTTGAATCAGGATGGGATACTCTCACAACTGCTAACAAATCATCCATCAGAGACAACTTCACAAAAGAGTTTGGCAAAACTACTAAACCCTCACCAAGTGTAAATATTCATCATGGTGCTCACATAACTAAGGTACTCCCCCCTATCCCACCCTATCCTTCCAAGGAAATTTTGGAGAAATCAAAGGCCCATCAACAAAAAATCTCCACCAAAGGAAAATCCCCTCCATCCTATGCTCAAATTGCATCAAATATTACAAATGCCCTCAAGATCAAGGAAGTCTTCCCAGCCCTACCAAACAAGAAAGTTCTTGAAATGCACAAGGCAGCTTTTGGTCAACATACCAATAGAGCCAAGAAAGTCCAATTTACTACTAAAAGACCTTCTAGAAAACAGGCCATTATTCCAGTACACAACAATCTCACAGAAAGCATCATGGGCAATGCCAGCACACACATATTCCAAATCAATGCCCTACTGAAAAATGTTAAATCTTCGATGCGCTCCAAATTCATCCGTTCCTGCTCTGGTGGAATCGCCATCATTACCAACAATGTACCAAACCCCAGTGACCTTTCCATCATAGAAAAATATTTCAAATCAGTCAAAGGCATTAACAGTAATGATATTCCAAGCCCCAGACTCCCACAGTCCAAATTATACTTGAAGATTACGGGCCTTCCCTACTTGTGAGCCAATGGTAACAAAATCACCAGCAAAAATGTCATAGACTTCATGAAGCATATCAATCTTTTCGAAAATGTTCCCCTAGCCACTAAACCACATATCATCAAAGCCTTGCCCAAGTCAGACATGGCTATCATATGGTTTGATATATAGGACACTCAAAACAGTTCTAAAGCTAAATTGTTAATTAACCATTCTTTCAACCTAGGTCGTCATATCACCATGGTCAGGGCAACCAACATGAACTCTGGCGTCCCCCAGTGCCATAATTGCTGGAAATGAGGCCATTCAACCTTTTCATGCAGAGCTCATGGTTCTCAATGCCAAAAGTATAGTAGCCCACATAAACTCAAACATCACAGAGAACTAGTATGGTGCTGCAAAGCCAACCCCAAATCAAACCCCTCCTGACTTGAAACTGCACAAGGCCTGCCTTGTCCTCATTCCTTCAAATGCATCAATTGCAAAGGCAAACACATGGCTGACGACTACAAATGCCCCTTCTGGAGAAACCAATTTAACAGGGATTGGCATTCAAAAAAAGCACAAGAAGCCTGGGAAACCAAGGCCAACTCAATTTGCCTAGCTGTAGGCAGTAAGAAACTATGATTAAGGAAACCCTAAAAATATTTTCACAGAATGTTAGAAAAATAAAACTCTAATGAATACTATATTAGAAAATAGCAAAAACAACATAGATATTATCCTAGTTCAAGAACCACCCAAATCCCTCATTCACTGTGTCCCGAGTTACACTGACCCTACAGGAGATCCAATATATGGCACCCCTAACTACCCCAACTGGACCCTATTCATCAGACAGAACCCAGCTCAAGAAAATTATGCACAAGTTGCAACATATGTCAACAAAAAGCTGCTAAAAATGAGATTCACTCTCAGACTCAACATAATAAATTACCAAGACATCAATGTCTTAGCCTTCCATTCAGACCAATATATCAACTACGTCATAAACATCTATTCCGACGACAACCAAAGCACGCTATACTTCCTCAATCAAAACATCATTGACCTAAACAATACTGTTGTCATGACAGGTGATTTCAACATAAGGGATAATGATTGGGACCCCAATTATCCTCATCATTCTGTTCATACCAAAGATCTACTCACTCTAGCCAAAAGCCTAGGTCTAGATCTCTCACCACCCATTAACCCAGGTCCAACAAGGTTTGCAGATAATCCACGTAACACTAATTCTGTCATAGACTTAGCTTTTATTAACCCCAACAACTCAGGATTCGGCCAACACTCCCTCGACCCTGAATTGCACAGACCCTCAGACCATGTCCCCCTTATTATTGAAGTGAGTATCAACGAGACTAACATAGACAATTCCTTCTGGTCCATAAGCAAAAATAGTGAGGAAGAAAAGAACTTCATCAAAGCAATTACTGACAACACTCTCACCCTTGATACCTCGAACATCATGTCCAAAGAAAACCTGGAAGCGATTGTCCAACAATTAGCAAGCATCTTCAACAAAGCATGGTACTCCCAAGCAAAAAAGAAACACATAACAAAATATTCTAAAGAATGGTAGAATCATGTGTGTACTGAAAGTCTAAATAGGTATTGCAACACAGGCGATATTGAACATTGGCGAGAATTCAAGTCAAACACCTGAATAGCAAAGAGAGAATTCTTTGACAACAAAATCTACGAAATCGCCTCCTCAAATAAAAGACCATAGGACCTTATGAATTGGGTTAAGAAGAAAAATCTTCCAACTATAGAATCTATCCTATATGAAGGTCAATCATACAACACCCTACTAGACCTGTGGTATGCCCTACACTTGTCTTACAATTCAGCTGAAAACAGACCCATAAATGCATCTTTCCTAAATGAAACCCCACAAGCTGATCAAATTCTATGGCCCTCCTTCTCGAAACAAGAACTCAAAGATGCTATAGCTAAGTGCTCATCTTTGTCGACTCCTAGTCCAGACCATATTTCTTGGAGACACCTCAAATCATTGATCACAAATGACAGATACTTACAAAAAATTGTTCAAATTGCTAATGCATGTATTGACTTAGAATTCTGGCCATCTCATTTCAAATTGTCCAATACAGTGGTGATACCCAAACCAAACAAAAACAACTACAACTCCCCCAAATCATTTCAACAAATCGTCCTACTCAACACCATGGGCAAACACATTGAGAAAGCCATCAGCAATAGGCTTCAATTCCACTTGTCAGCCAATGGCTTCCTCGACTCTCATCAATTTGGGGGTATCCAGCAATGATCCACAACAGATGCAAGAATATACCTCACTCATCTTATCAGGGTTGGCTGGCTCAGACAATGCCACACGAGCATTCTTACCTTTGATATCACTCAATTCTTCCCTTCCCTTAACCACCAATTCCTCTCACTATGTCTAAAAAAAGCTGGCCTTAATACTAACATTGTTTGGTTTTTCAACAGTTATCACTTGAATCGTTCTATCTCATACTCATGGAACTCTTTCACGTCCTCTCTCTTTAATGTAAATGTCAGCATTGGTCAAGGCTCCACCCTCTCCCCCATTCTATCAGCCTTATATCTAGCTCCAATTATAAAAACATTCAAAAAAAGAATAAAAAACCTCAATAAAGAAATTCCTACAGACATTCTCTTATTTGTTGACAACAGACTTTTGATTTCTCAGGAGAAGAGCTATTCCCTTTCTAACTTCTTTTTATTATGTAGTTACAATATCATATCAAAAATCCTTATTGACACCGGTCTTGTTATGGAACACAACAAAACCAAAGTCTTTCACTTCATGAGAGCACAGCACCCCCCCAACCCCTCCATCGACCTAACATCCATAGGGGGTCCCATCATCAATCCTAAACCCATCTGGAGATACCTAGGGTTCTTCTTCGACTGAAAACTTAACTTTCACTACCATACCCACTTTTATGCCACTAAATGCCTTTCTACTCTCAGTGCCATGAAAATGCTAGGCAACTCCTCATGCAGCATACTTCCCATGCAAAAACGACTTCAATCCAGGACGTGCATCTTACCCATCACACTGTATGGATTCAACCTCTGGTTCTTCAAAGGTGTCCCAATTGTCAAAAACATCAATGAACTAAAAAAAATGCAATGAAAGACAGCTCTTTGGATTACTGGTGCTTTTCAAACATCTCCCTCTGATGGTATTGAGGCTATTGCAGGCCTCATACCAATCACTCTCCACATATGCAAACTCAATGGCAGATACCACCTCAGATACGGCTCTATCCTATCTACATATGCTATCAACTCGCTCCTTGATTCACAACATGTGAAAAATCACCCTCCACACAAAACTGCAACCTCCAAACTCACCGACAAGCAATGGTTTAACCTCAAAAGTCCTATCAAGGATGTCAACAAACGTCTCAATGGTGTCAGAGAATGTTTTAATCCACTATTTCCTCTTTTTTCTCTGGGTTCAAGAGTAGTTAATCATTTCCCTAGTAAATTTAGTTTTTCACTCTCCTCTCTCTTCATCCGATGAATATCTCTACCATCATCTACAAAACCTCAATCAGGCCTTCAGATCATCCCAAATAGCACCCTACAACATTGCCATTGTAGCAGACGGCGGCATCAAGAAATCACAAGTAGCCACTGCAGTCGCACACATCTGGTCAGAAAACTCCATCGGCCAATGCTTATAAGCCAACTCGATAAATGTTACTTCAATAGAAGCTGAACTCATGGCTATACACTTAGGCCTAATACCTGCCATAGAAGAGGAAAACGTCCACAACATCATTGTTATCACCGATTCTATTGCTGCAGCAAAGAAAGTCTTTGAATCCAAAACTGATCCTCTTCAAAACATGTTCATCCCGGTCACTTTGGCAATAGACTTCTTCTTCAGAAAAGATAGCAGAAACAAAATTCAATTTTGGTTCTGCCCCAGTAAGGCCAAGTGGCCCAAACATAAACTTGTAGATGATCAGGTCAAAGCCAATAACTGCGCTCCCATCTTTCCCAGCAAAGAATTGCACCTATTCAACAAAAAGAAAGAATGCAATAAGCAAGAATCCTTCATGTCAAATCCCAAAAGAGGACAACTCTTCCTTGACTTTGAAGACGAAAATCAAAAAGTGATCAAGCCAACATATGCTAAAGGGGGTTCATGGCTTCCTTCTATAGGCTTCACCAACTCGCTTTGTGCCCGTTTCACTCACATGACTACCAGCCATGCTCCCATTGGGGAGTATAGACAAAGATTCCTCCCTCACCTCCCCATCAGCTGCCCATGTAGCAAAGCTGAAGTCCAAACATGAGAACATATCGTCATGGAGTGTGATACACATGACCCATCCACACGACCATGCAATATCATCATAAACAGCTTTGTCCACTTCCTTGCAGACAACCCTAGTGCATTTAGTTTTGACAATGGTTGAGATATCATTACAGCGCGACTCCCCTGAGTAAAAGCACAGCATTTTCTCCTTTCATTTTCCTTTTCCTTTCTTGTCACTTCTCCTTTTCTCTGTATTTAAGTAGGTACCTCATACTTGCCATGGTCTGCCATTGCACCCCATGTAATAAATTGATGATTTAAAAAAAAAAAAAAAACTACCCTTTTCCTTACCCCACCCTTGACTCAGATCAAGGGTAGAGTCAAGGGTAAGCTAATGGCTACCTTTACCCTTATACTTTACTTTGTAAGCTTTAAACTTATTTCTAGTGTTAGTGTTATTTGAAGTATATACTCTATTGTTATTGTTGTTATTGTTATTGTTATCATTTTATTCTGAGTATAAAAACATATTTTGCCCTCAAGGGTATGCTCTACCCTTACCCTTACCCTTACCTGGTGGACTCTACCTACTGTGCAAAGCAGATGGGTTGCTCTTCACACCACAACACTCTGGACTAGACTTGTCTTTTTTCCTTCCTCTCTCTCTAAGCAGCGTACTTGTCTCTCCAGACTCCAGAGTATTTCCTTTTCTTTTTCATTTAGTTTTATATCATAAAACAAAACAAAAACCAACAATCACAGCCATCACCTATGCTACTCCAATGCTCCATGATACATAGCCAAAAAGTCATAAAAGTGTGACAAGCATCAACCCCAGACAGGTTTCACAGCTATAATATTCTCAGGTGTCACGTATCAAGGTAGACAACTAATTAATCTACCTATAAGATATAAGTCCACAACACAGTTATGAGTACAGAGGTAGACATGTAATTGACAATCTCATCTGAAGAATTACCTATCAAGATAGATGACTGAGCCGGATAAGAATACTCTATCTAACCTCTAGCCAGCTTCCCGAGGGCTACAAAAGCAAAAAGGGAAGTAAAAATGCATTGACGTAGAGTGGGGGTCTTAGCACACCGCGTTGATCCAATAGCCCGAGTGCGGTAGTCCACTTCAAGAACAGCCAAATATTGAGCATTTTTATGGGGCCAATCCTGAGAAAATTAGGTAGTCGAACGTGATTGTCTAACGGTCTAAATCAGGTGGAAGGTAAGTCTTTATGATTTGTTGAATTCACTTGTCTACTAGTACATTTGAAATGAAGAATCAAGGATGCCGGAAAGAAATGAGTGCAAAGTCCCATCCACTAGCTCAGGGTGCAATAATATTAGTTTGATTATTCTAGAAGTTGATATAGTAGCATTTGCTTGCCTCGTGAGCTCATCGAAACTAGTTTATTTAGTTTTCAACATGGGTACATAGCAATGATACAGTATGTTTATGTATCCACTCCGATTCCGTTGCCTCTGTCAAACATCGAGTTGCAAGCAGCTTGCAGGTAAGTTCATCCCATGAAAGGGACTTGGGTTCAGACCTCATTGCTATCCGCCAGAGCAAGGTAGCACAATTCAACCATGTGGCGTATGAGAACGCATCTATCAAAGGTTCATGAATGGAGTGGCCAGGGAACATGTCGTACGCAGGGCAT